>ENA-OZIL01000319-OZIL01000319.1-human-gut-metagenome-genome-assembly--contig:-NODE-319-length-24455-cov-10.049098_pt1 | contig 24455 bp, 29 predicted proteins | sample MGYA00244057_ERZ653706 | MGnify/ENA primary metagenome ERZ653706 (study PRJEB26926, sample SAMN06165266) | human gut metagenome | biome: ENVO:00009003; feature: ENVO:2100002; material: ENVO:00002003...
TTACGAGCTGTGCCAGATGCCCAAGGCACCAGCCGACGAGATATCCGCCGCCCTCGAAGTATCCGTCCTTACGCGCCAGCGCCCCGACCACCGCGGCTATTGCCTGCGCGACGGAGGGCTTTTCGGTTATTATGAGTTCGTTCAATTACAGTTCTCCTTTTCGTGCAAAATAAAAGAGGCCAGCTTTCGCTGGCCTCTCGGCGTTGTTTTTGGTTAATATCATATTTCAATTTCTGGATCGACTTTTGCTGTATCTGTGTCGGAGTGGTTAGGCATGTTTTCTTTGCGCGTTTTCAGGCGCTCCAAAATACTGTTTACATTCTGAGCATTTGCTGCTCCGGGATAGTTTTGCTGGAAGTCTCTCAGCAAACCGGCCCGCTGCTTTTCTTCCATTGCAACTTGCGCATACTCCTTCTCGTAGTCTTGGACGACCGACAGCCTGTCAAGCAGCGCCTTTGAGCTTTCCGGCATGGAATACCCTTTGCCGTACAGGTTCTCATAGGCTATGCGGATTTGCTCAGGTGAGACCGGGTTCCCGCTGCGTTTGCACTCGGCAAGGATACCAATTACGTCTGACAGGTCGTATTTGTACTGCCTTCCGGCCCGCAGCTTCATGGCAATTAGATACTCGGCTTCTATCGTCCTCACCGTGACAACGTTTGCAAATGTCCTGTAATAGCATGAAAACTCTATTAGCTTTGGCGAGTACGAGTCGGTTTTTATGAAGTCTGAATTGAGCCATCCACTGGGGAGGTCATACCTGTTCCCAACGACGGTGATCGCATCCTTCATTGCAGATGCAGCGGTTATTATGGCGTCAATATCCTGCGTGGATTCCCGAAAACCGTAATTTGCAAGTATAGCCGCACCGCCGACAAGCACGATCTCAGCGGGCATGTTTTTTCCGACCATGCGCCGGTATTCCTTTGCCAGTTCCTTCAGATAGTTGTCCATGCCGGACTTGTTGAAATCAGACGACATTCCTCACATCAGCCTCCGCAATATTGAATCGCATGAACTCCGGGATGGCTTCTTTCCTGGCCTTCACTTTCGGCTCCTCGCTTTTTGTCATCCTGCAAAGCATCAGGACGCTCGATGAGTATACGACCCTGTCCAGCTTGGTGGAGCGAATGTCGCTGTATTCACTGCAAAGAGGCACGTGGTTGACTCGACTCACATAGTCCAGCATGGCGAGAAGATATAAGCTCTCCTCATACCATCCCTTGCTGAACAGCTTGCGTATCTCGCCGCTTTCAAGCGTGTTGATTATAAACTGTATATCTCCCTGCTCCTTGAGCGTGTGGCATACGTTGCCCTTGAAAATGCCGAAGGCCGGGCGCTCGAAGCTCGGCGCAATAAGCTCGTCAGCAGTTGTCCCAAGCGCCTTTGCAAGTCTGTATACTGTCCCGGCACTGGCATTCTCGATGCGGGACTTACCGGTACATATGTCGTTGATGGTGGAGTAAGGGACTCCGCTGTCCTTGGCGAGCCTGTACATGGTCGTGTTATGATGGGCAATCTGTTCCTTCAGCGTCATGTTCCTCGCCTCCTTGCAATTATTATACCGGCGTACCGGTATAATGTCAACAGGAGGTTTTGTCGTATTTCTCCGCGTCCCTGTAGCACGGCCGCACGCAACCCAGACCGTAGCGGGCGCAGCCGTAGCAGAAGTGGCCTTCGGGCGGTTTGGGCGGAGGCTCAGGTTTGGGCGCAGACGGTATCTTTGTCATCAGGGCCTCAAAGGGGCTGCTCGTGAAGCTGTATCTCACTTGGCCTCGTCCTCCTCGTCATCCTCGGGGAACTCGTAGTCGTCGAGGTCGGTGTCGCCGCTGGTGTCGGGCTTCTTCTGGCGGAGCTTCAGGAAGGCCGCGGCAGCGCCTGCGATGAGCAGCAGGATGAGTACGATGGGAAGAATGGCTGCCGCGTTGAAGCCGCCGTCATCTTCCGGCTCGGAGTCAGCAGCCGGGGTCGGCGTGGGCGTCGGCTCGGGTTCTTCGCCCTTGCAGCCCTTGAGGTCTGTGCGGCATACGGGGCAGTCGGTGTTCACCGCGCCAGCCTCACACTTGACCTTGCAGTCGCACTCGGCCTCGTAGCCCTCGTCCTCCAGCAGCGCGAGCAGGTCGGACTCGTCCACAAGGTTCAGGAAGTACACGTCCCCGGTGCTGTGGTCGATGACGAGGTAGAAGACATTGCCGCTTTTGGTCTCAACGGTCACGAACTGCATCTTGCCGCCCTCGCCTATCTCCTCGCTGGAGTAGTAACTGCCGTCGAGGATGTCGTCAATGAGCGCGAGGTTGCCGTCCGGAGTCAGCCCGCCGAGCGAGGGCAGCTCAGGCTCCGAGACCGGCTCCGTCGTGACACTGAAGTAAAGCAGCGCGTCAAGGAGGCAAACGAAGGAAGACGTCACGATGCACCGGGACGAAAGCTTGAAGGATCTTCGCACCTCTTCTCTGAGTTACAAGCCAATCCAAAGCTTGCGATTGACTTCATTGTCGCACCTCCGAGAATGGCTTATTACATGGAGTACAGTACGAGAATTTACGAAGTCTACTTGAAGTATGTTGCCCCGGAAGATATTGTAGTCTACTCCATTGATGAAGTGTTTATGGATGTCACAGACTATTTGAACACATACAGACTTGCACCTCGAGACCTTGCCATGAAAATCATTCTGGATGTTCTTGAGACAACCGGCATCACGGCTACAGCCGGTATCGGCACAAACCTCTTCCTCTGCAAAGTTGCTATGGACATCGTAGCAAAGCATATTCCGGCAGATGAGAATGGTGTCCGCATTGCCGAGCTGGATGAGATGAGCTATCGTAAAACTTTGTGGGCGCATCAGCCTCTCACCGACTTCTGGCGAGTGGGGCGAGGCTACGCAAAGAAGCTCGAAGAAAACGGTATGTTCACAATGGGCGATGTGGCAAGATGCTCTGTCACCAATGAGGACTTGCTATATAAGCTCTTCGGAAAAAATGCGGAGCTTCTGATTGACCATGCGTGGGGCTGGGAGCCTACCACTATCGAAGCAATCAAAGCATACAGACCAAGCACTAACAGCTTAGGCTCTGGACAGGTTCTTCATCAGCCTTATGAGTCGGACAAGGCAAAGCTCGTCCTCCGAGAAATGGCGGACCTCCTTGTCCTGGACTTGGTGGACAAGGGGCTTGTCACAGATCAGATCGTTGTGACGATAGGCTACGATATTGAAAACCTCACCGATCCTGAGCGAAAGAAAAAGTATCACGGCACTATCGTTAAGGATCACTATGGGCGGCAGATACCGAAACACGCTCACGGCACTGCCAACCTTGACGGTCACACGTATTCTACGAGGAAGATAATGTGTGCTGTGTCAGACCTCTTTGACCGGATTGTCGATAAAAACCTTCTTGTTCGCCGGTTAAACATCGTTGCAAACCATGTTCTGCCCGAAGCAGACGCACCGAAGAAGAACGACGGTTTTGAACAGCTTGACCTCTTCACTGACTATGCAGCTCTTGAGGTAAAGCAGGAGCAGGAACGCGCCGAGCTTGAGCGTGAAAAGAAAATGCAGCAAGCCATGTTGACTATCAAGAAGAAGTTCGGAAAGAACGCTATCCTCAAGGGAATGAACCTGGAAGAAGGTGCGACGGCGAAGGATCGCAATGCGCAGATTGGAGGACACAAAGCATGAGTGAGAACTATGATGATATAATCGATCTTCCTCATCATGTTTCTGCAACCAGACCGCAGATATCCATGATGGATCGTGCTGCTCAGTTTTCCCCCTTTGCAGCCCTTACCGGTTACGATGCAGCTATCAAGGAAACCGGGCGTCTGACAGACCAAAAGGTCGAGATGGACGCAGAGGCTCTGAACGTCCTGAATATGAAGTTCCAAATTCTAATCGACAGACTGGCCGAAGAGCCGGAAGTTACATTCATCTATTTCAAGCCAGATGAACGCAAAGACGGCGGCGCATATATTGATGTTACTGGTATAGTGAAAAAGGTGGATAAATTCGAGAGACTGATTGTGATGCAGAGTGGAACAAAGATAGTGATGGATGACATTCTAAACATTGAAGGAAAGATATTCGCAACGATGCAATGAGTTTTCTCAAAAAAGGCGTGTGATGCAGATTCCATATGCACCACACGCCTGATTTTTGCATCTTGGTTAGTTGTTTGTTTCTTGTTTGCTTATAAAAGACAAACAGAAAATATGCAGACTCCATTTACAAGACTTCCGATTGAATGGCTGCGAGATTTCGGAAAAGAAAACCAATTGACACAGGTTCCTGTTATCATTGTCCTTACTCAGTCCTTCTCCAAGAAAAAAGCCAAGGAAATGCGTGACATGATTCTGTCCGAAAACCTTGATGTCGTACAGGTTGTTCCTGTTCTGGCTATGGATTATGAGATCGATGACGAGTATATTGCAAAGGCTTTCGGACTGGACACGCTTATCCAAGTGATGAGCGAGGTTTTGCCCGATGAACTGCAGGACACTTTGCAGAATGTCCAGATTGCCTCTCTTGAAGCAAAAAAACGCTACGCACAAGCCGCGGTAGCTACCGCAACCGCCGCCGCGTTTGGTGAAGGATTTTCTCCGATTCCTTTTTCGGATTGTGCGTTACTGATACCAACGCAGGCCGCTATCAAGGATGGCAGGAATTAAGTGATTTTCAGATGTTCGGAACTTTCCTGATTACCCAAGCGGATGCCAAAGCATACATGTATGCAATCTCACCCCTGTGCAGGGTGCACCGGTTCCGTGACATTCAGGTAAATCTCTATATCTAGCACAGATCCCCAACCGCTTTTACGCGGTTGGGGATTTTTGCGTTTATAGGAATCGGTTCCGGGGCACATTCGATTTATTCTCCCTCCACCGCTACAATAGCAGTATCACAAGACAAGGAGGACTATCCATGAACATCCACTATATCCGTTCAGGCGACTACTTCATTCCAAACCTGACGCTGCCGGAGGAAACCCGACCCATTGGCAAGTGGGGACGAATGCACCGGGAGTATTTTAGGGAATACCACCCGATCCGCTATAACAGCTTGCTTCTGTCCGGTGAGCTGTGGACATACCTCGCTGACCTGAATCAGCAGGCGCAGGACAGGCTGGAGCGGATGATCGATCAGCTGAAGAAGGCCGAGGGAGTGACAGAAGAATTGAAAGCAGCTGACCCGATGGCTTGGGTTGGTGCCATGAATAATATCCGCGCCAGAGCCGAGGAGATCATCCGAGAGGAGCTGATCTTTGTATGAAGATGGAAGAATATTTCCGGGCGCTGGAAACCTATGTGGCATCCCGCAAGCTGAATCTAGGAGATGGCGAATCTGTCTTGTCTCTGCTCTATGAGACATACGGTGATATCAACCCGATGTACGATGACCAAATCAAGGCTGATTTTGCAGAACTGTATCAGGCATTGAACGGAACGCCGCTACAGGAAATGGACTGGATTATCAATCCCGTCTGTGCGCTCTGCCGAGACCATGAGCGGAATGGATTTGTGCACGGCGTGCAGCTGGGAGCGCAATTGGCACAGAAAATACAGAGTGATTAATAATCCCTTTATTCGTTGCCCCGGCTCGAAAGCCGGGGCATTTTTGATTTCGTGACCGCAAATGAGAGCCAGATTTTATACGGAATAGAATATTTTCGGATTATCTTCATTGAGTTTGTCGGAAAATGGTGTTATGCTATAAGTGTTGCAAAACGCTGGCAGAAAGGAGAATACCGTATGGCAAATTTTACGAAGAAGGCAATCCGGGATTCTTTTGTGAAGCTGCTGAACGAAAAACCCATCAGTCAAATTACCGTTAAGGACATTGTGGAGGACTGCGGGGTGAACCGCAATACCTTCTATTACTACTATCAGGATCTGCCCCAACTGATGGAGAATATAGTAAACGAGGATGCGGAGCGGATTATCCGGGAGCATCCTACCATCGATTCCCTGGACGATTGTATCAATGCAGCACTGGAATTTGCTCTGGCCAATCGGAAAGCGGTGCTTCATATCTATCATTCCGTCAACCGGGACATTTATGAGCAATACCAATGGCGGGTCTGTACTTATGTGGTCAGGGCGTATGTAGACGGCGTTCTGGGCAACCGAAAAATGACATCTGAGGATTATACCACCGTTGTAGATTATCTGAAATGTGTCTGCTTCGGTATGATCATGGGCTGGCTGGAAACCGGTATGAACCCGGATGCCATGGCTCGGTTTCGGCGGATTTTAGAATTAAAGTGCGGTGATCTGGAGCATCTCATTGACCGTTGTGAGAAAATGCGGTCATAGTCTTTAGGCAAACCTACCCCCTGTGTCTGAATTTCAGGCACAGGGGGTATTTTGTCTGTGGGAAAGTTTTTGAAAATGATTGATAATATGATAACAAAATCCAAGTGGATATTTTTTCTCCGCTCTTGTAATGAAAAGGAGGCAACATGAGAATCGAAAAAGTACTTTCTGAGTTCGACGGGCTGGGGCTGGAAGTCGCAGTGATTGTGCCAGAGGGGAATCCCAAAGGCGTTATTCAGTTTTCCCATGGTATGGCTGAACACAAGGAGAGATACTACGATTTCATGAATTATCTTTCCGATCATGGATATGTGTGTGTTATTCATGACCATCGTGGACATGGTGGAAGTGTGGAAAAGGCAGAGGATTATGGCTTTTTCTATACCGAGAATGAACAGGCAATCATTGAGGATCTGCATACCGTTACACGGTATATTAATCATATCTATCCTAGCCTTCCTGTATTTCTGTTTGGTCACAGTATGGGTACGCTTGTTGCCCGGGGTTATCTGAAAAGATATGATTCGGAAATTGACAAAGTTGTTCTGTGCGGTCCACCGACCTATAATGCGGCAGCGGGGCTTGGTCTGCTTCTGGCCAGGCTTTCAAAACCCTTCATTAAGGAAAAGGCTCCGAACAAAATATTGAATGCTATGGCCTTTTCGCAGTTTAATGCCGGAAATTCAATTCCGAATGGCTGGCTCTCAGAAAACCAAGCCAATGTTGCACAATACAACCAAGATCCGAAATGCGGATTTATCTTTACCACAAATGGGTTTGTCAACCTTCTGAAGCTGCAAAAAGCGGCTTTTGAGAAAAGAAACTGGCATGTAAGCAACCCACATTTGCCAATTTTTGTCATTGCCGGTGAAGAAGATCCGGTTATTCGATCAAGAAAGCAATTTGAACAGCTAATCGCTTTTTTATCGGAGCTGGGCTATACAAATATCAGCAGCAAACTGTATGAACATATGCGTCATGAGATACTCAACGAAGAGAAAAAGCTGGATGTATATAAAGATATTTTGCTTTTTTATGATGAATTCCAGCATACGACTTCATATTCCCAGGTATAAGCAGGACTTCGGTCCTGCTTTTTTGCGATACGAGTCAAAAAACCAGGCAAACCCACCCCCTGTGTCTGGATTTTAGGCACAGGGGGTATCTTTGTCCATAGGAAAGGAAGAATCTTCCCGATATAATGAGGGCACAAACCAAGAACATCCCAAGAAATAGAGGATGCCTAAATTACAAGGAGGAACAACTATGTATTATTCCAGTGGTAACTATGAAGCCTTTGCCCGTCCCAGAAAGCCCGAGGGCGTGGACAACAAGTCCGCCCACATCATCGGCACCGGCCTTGCGGCTCTGACTGCCGCCTGCTATCTGGTTCGTGACGGACAGATGCAGGGTCAGAACATCCACATTTATGAGAAAGACCCCATCCCCGGCGGCGCCTGCGATGGCTGGCAGTACCCCGATGTCGGCTATGTCATGCGGGGCGGACGGGAGATGGATAACCATTTTGAGGTCATGTGGGATTTGTTCCGATCCATTCCTTCCATCGAGACAGAAGGGGTCAGTGTCCTGGACGAATACTACTGGCTGAATAAGAAAGACCCCAACTACTCACTTTGCCGGGCAACCGTCAATCAGGGTCAGGATGCCCACACCGACGGCAAGTTCGGTCTGTCCGACAAGGCCGCAATGGAGATCATGAAGCTGTTCTTCACCCCCGATGAAGACCTGTATGATAAGCGTATCACCGATTTCTTCGACGACGAGGTACTGAACTCCAATTTCTGGCTCTACTGGCGCACCATGTTTGCCTTTGAGAACTGGCACAGCGCTTTGGAAATGAAGCTGTATCTCAAGCGCTATATCCACCATGTGGGCGGTCTGCCGGACTTCAAGGCTCTGCGGTTCACCCGTTATAACCAATACGAATCTATGATTCTGCCCATGGTCAAGTATCTGGAAGGCTTCGGTGTCCAGTTCCACTATAACACCAAGGTGGTCAATGTGGAGTTTGACATCCAGCCCGGTAAAAAGCAGGCAAAGCGTATTGAGCTGCTGTCTGAGGGCGAACGTCAGTTTGTTGACCTGACGGAAAACGATCTGGTGTTCATTACCAACGGCGGCTGCGTGGAGAACGCCACCATGGGTTCCCAGAGCACCGTGGCACCCTTCAACCCCGAAATCAAGCCCGGCGGCGGCTGGGATATGTGGCGCAGAATTGCTGCACAGGATCCTTCCTTCGGTCATCCCGACAAGTTCTGCCATGATCCTGAGCAGTCTAACTGGATGAGCGCCACCGTCACCACGCTGGATCAGAAGATCATTCCCTATATCAAGAATATCTGCAAGCGTGACCCCTTTACCGGCGGCGTGGTTACCGGCGGCATCGTGACCGTGAAGGATTCCGGCTGGCTCCTGAGCTGGACCATCAACCGTCAGCCCCAGTTCCGGAATCAGCCCAAGGATCAGTGCCTGGTGTGGGTTTACAGTCTGTTCTCCGACAAACCCGGCGACTTTGTGAAGAAGCCCATGCGGGAGTGCACCGGTAAGGAAATCTGTATGGAGTGGCTGTACCACATCGGCGTGCCGGTGGAGCAAATCGAGGAGCTGGCCGAGCACAGCGCCAACACCGTGCCGGTGATGATGCCCTATATTACCGCTTTCTTCATGCCCCGTGCCGCCGGTGACCGTCCTGATGTGGTGCCCGAGGGTGCTGTGAACTTTGCGTTCCTGGGCCAGTTCGCTGAGACCAAGCGGGATACCATCTTCACCACCGAGTATTCCATGCGTACTGGTATGGAAGCTGTTTATACCTTACTGGATATCGACCGTGGCGTACCGGAAGTCTGGGGCAGCACCTATGATATCCGTGACCTGTTAAATGCAACCATCCAGCTCCGGGACGGCAAGCCTTTGACCCAGATGGATATGGGCTTCAAAGAGAAAATGGTGGTTAAGAAGCTGTTGGAGAAGATCCATGGTACCGATATCGAAAAGCTGCTGAAAGAATACCATGTGATTGAGTGATAAAAGCGATGCATCAACTGCGGGGAGGCATACCCTCCCCGCTTGTATATAAGGAGAGATAAAGATGTCATTTGCAAATCAACTGAAAAAAGCAACTCTGCGTACTGCTTTTGGCTATTTGGAGAAAAACCCGGAAGAAAATGCGCTGAAACTGATGTCTTGGGTGGACAAGCTGGCCGGTGATGGCCCAGACAGTTTCCCAGTCCAGCGCGCGGCAGTCCGTCAAGTGCTGGAAGACCCGCAGAACAACATGTATCAGCTCGTTATGAACATTCTGAAGGAAACGGATTCGGAGGTTCTGAAGGCTACCTTTGAAAATTTCTTCCTCAACGCGAATATCATTGGCTGGCCAAAGCAAGAGGAATACCGGAAAAAATATAATTGCAATATTCCTTGGGCTATCCTTCTTGACCCTACCTCCGCCTGCAACCTGCACTGCACTGGCTGCTGGGCCGCGGAATACGGCAACAAGCTCAACCTGACCTTTGACGAGATCGATTCCATCATCACTCAGGGCAAGGAAATGGGCGTATACATGTACATATATACCGGTGGTGAGCCTCTGGTTCGCAAAAAGGACCTGATCGCCCTGTGTGAAAAGCACAGCGACTGCCAGTTCCTCTCCTTCACCAATGCCACTCTCATTGACGAAGCCTTCGCAGACGAGATGCTCCGGGTGAAGAACTTCATTCCCGCCATCAGCATCGAGGGCTTTGAAGCCGCCACCGACGGCCGCCGTGGCAACGGCACTTACCAGAAGGTCATCAAGGCTATGGCAATCCTGAAGGAAAAGCACCTGCCCTTCGGTCTGTCCTGCTGCTATACCAGCCAGAATCTGGACTCCATCAGCTCCTACGAGTTCATCGACCAGATGGTGGAGTGGGGTGCGCGATTCGTGTGGTACTTCCACTATATGCCCGTGGGCAACGATGCCGCGCCGGAGCTGCTGCCCAACCCTGAGCAGCGGGAATTCATGTATCACCGGATCCGGGACATCCGCGCCACTAAGCCCATCTTCGCCATGGACTTCCAGAACGATGGCGAGTATGTGGGCGGCTGTATCGCCGGCGGACGGCGGTATCTGCACATCAACGCCAACGGTGACTGCGACCCCTGCGTGTTCATCCACTATTCCAACGCCAATATCCGGGACATGAGCCTGCTGGATGTGATGCGCAGTCCCATCTTCATGGCCTATCACGACGGTCAGCCCTTCAATGACAATCATCTGCGCCCCTGCCCCATGCTGGAGAACCCGGAGAAGCTCCGGGAAATCGTGAAGGCCACCGGTGCCCATTCTACTGACCTTCAGTCCCCCGAAACTGTTGACCACCTGTGCGATAAATGCGAAGCCTACGCCAAAAACTGGAAGCCCACCGCCGATACCCTGTGGCAGTGCAGCTGCGCAAAGAACCAGGAGGCGGCACAGAAATGAACACCTTCTTTACTTCCGAAAGTGTAACGGAAGGGCATCCGGACAAGGTCTGCGACCAGATTGCCGACGCCATTTTGGATGCCCTGCTGGAAAAGGATCCCCATTCCCATGTGGCCTGTGAGGTCACCGCCATCACCGATGCAGTCCACATCTTCGGTGAGATCACCTCCGCCGCTCGGGTGGATTATGAAGCCATTGCCCGGCAGGTGATTCGGGAGATCGGCTATACTAAATCGGGACACGGTTTTGACGCGGATTCCTGCCGGATCACTGTGGATCTCCATGAGCAGTCTCCCGACATCAACATGGGTGTGGAAAAGGCGGACGCTATGGAAAACGGTGCGGGCGATCAGGGCATGATGTTTGGCTACGCCTGCCGGGAAACAGACAGCCTGATGCCCCTGCCCATTGAGCTTGCCCATAAGCTGACAAAGCGTCTGGCCTATGTACGGCGGGAAGGAATCCTTTCCTATCTCCTGCCGGACGGAAAAGCTCAGGTCACAGTAGAATACCAGGATGGTATCCCCGCACGGGTGGACACAGTGGTGGTTTCCTCCCAGCACGAAGCGGATGTATCCATGGATAAGCTCCGGGAAGATATCCTCCTTCATGTCATCCGCCCGGTCATTCCGGAAACCATGCTGGACGCCCAAACCAAATACTTCATCAATCCCACAGGGCGCTTCTGCATCGGCGGGCCTGCCGGTGACAGCGGCCTTACCGGCAGAAAGCTGATTGTGGACACCTACGGCGGCTATGCCCGTCATGGCGGCGGCGCGTTCTCTGGGAAAGACCCCTCCAAGGTGGACAGAAGCGGTGCGTACATGGCCCGGTATCTGGCGAAAAATGTAGTGGCGGCAGGTTTGGCAGACAAGTGTGAGATTCAGATCAGCTATGCCATCGGCGTTGCCCAACCGGTATCCCTCCTGGTAGACACCTTCGGTACGGGTAAGTTCCCGGCAGACCAGATCCAGGAACTGATTCTCAAAACGGTTGACCTGCGCCCCTCTGCTATCATTGACCGACTTTCCCTGCGAACACCGTTTTACAGACATACTGCAAGTTATGGGCATTTTGGTTCGAACACAGCAAACCTGCCTTGGGAACAGACAAACTTGCCACAGCTTTGGCAGGATATCATCTGATTTTGTGATAGAAGGTCTTAATAGCCGGATTGCCCCAAGGGTTGCATTGGGCAGTCCGGCTATCTGTGTTATGGAGGGGTCAAAGTCCTGTCGGTTATAAATGAAAAGGGGGACTTATTATGGACTTTGAAAGAATCCTGCAAATGACGACAAGTGAGCGTAATCTGGCGCTCTTACAGGACGAGGCTTTCGTAGATGATGTGACAGAGTTTCTCGCAATCCGGCAGTTGTACAATGCTGCAATTAAGCAAGTAAGGACAAAACTTGAGATTCTTAATGATGGATTCCAAGTAGAGCACTGCCACAATCCTATCCACCATATTGAATGTAGGCTGAAGTCTCCAGGAAGTATGCTCGAAAAGCTCAGACGAAAAGGATACCCCATAGAAATGCAATCCCTTCGTGAGGGTATTCTTGATATAGCTGGAGTTCGGGTCGTGTGCAATTACCTAAATGATGTGAATCTAGTCGCTGACCTGCTCCTTTCTCAAGATGACATTCGTTTGCTTAAGAAAAAGGACTTTATTTCTAATCCAAAGCCAAACGGATACCGGAGTCTCCACCTAATTGTTTCAGTTCCCATTTTCTTGGCGGGGACAACAGAACACATTCCTGTTGAGATCCAAATACGGACAATTGCTATGGACTATTGGGCGAGTTTAGAGCATCACCTAAAATACAAGACTGAAAACGATGTGTCAGATTCCCTTAAATGTCGTCTGAAACATGATGCAGATTTGCTGTCTGCAATTGATGCCGATCTGCAAGATATTTTCTGTCAAATGAATGCTTAGTCTGTTCTACATTCAGATTGGCAGTATAGACGGAAGAGTTGGCTGATATGTCAGCTCATGTAGTAAATTACGATGCGAAATCACACTTTTTATATATAAAAAGATTGTCTATGAGGTACGTGACCTTCACGCAACCATGAGAATATTGACAACGCAAGGAGGTATTTATTGTGTATCTGAACAATCGGATTAAAGCTGCAAAAACTGGCTATATCATAATTTCTATTCTGCTATGTGTGCTGGGGATTGTACTAATTGCTGTACCTGATTTCTCGGTGACGCTGCTATGTGTGCTTGGCGGAGGAATTATGATGCTATTTGGATTGGTAAAGATTATTGGTTACTGTTCAAAAGATTTATACAGGCTGGCTTTCCAATTCGATTTAGCATTTGGCATCCTGTTCGTGGTGCTTGGTTTCATTCTGATTATTCGTACAGATGCTATGGTTAATTTGATTTGTATTGTTATGGGTATCTGTGTTCTGGCAGATGCGCTCCTAAAAATACAGATTTCCATTGATTCCAGAGCCTTTGGCATTAAAAAGTGGTGGCTGATTCTTGCCATGGCAATCCTGACAGGCGTTGCCGGTTTCCTGCTGATATTCCGGCCTTCGGAAAGCATTCAGATTATCATGATCCTGTTTGGAATTGTGCTGATTACCGAGGGCGTGCTGAATCTCATTACCATTCTGATTACAGTTAAGATTATTCGTCACCAGATGCCGGAGGTCATCGATGCCGAATATTGCGAGATAGAGCAAGAACCCTAACAGAAAGGATATGTAATCACTAATGCGTTTTTCAAAGGCGGTTGTAAAATACCGCAGGAATCAGCGAGCATATGGATGGAGATGTAAAATTCATATATAAAACGGATTCTATTGGATAATCCAATAGAAGAAGCGGTTGTGTGTGCGGCCACCATAACAGCAATGTTACGGTGGCCGCCTATGGGGTATTGAAATGGACAAGATCATAACATACTTTCTCTGGTTTATCTTATACAGTTTCATTGGATGGCTGTATGAAACAATTATTTGTTCCATCGGCCAAAGACATTTTGTCAACCGTGGATTCTTAAACGGACCTTATTGCCCAATTTACGGAACAGGTGCCTTGCTAATGATTCTGATTCTTGGGCACTTAACCAATCCGGTAGCCCTCTTTTTGCTGGGGGCCATCGTGGCCTGTGTGTTGGAGTATCTGACTTCTTACGGAATGGAAAAGCTATTCCACGCAAGATGGTGGGATTATTCCAAAAGGTTGCTCAACATAAATGGACGAGTTTGCTTGTTGGGGGCCGTTGTTTTTGGCTTGTTTTCCGTCCTGCTAATTTTGATGATTCATCCAGTTATTTGCGGGTGGGTAGATGCAGTCCCCATTCTATATAGACGGGTATTGATGGTCGCAATTTTTGCTGGTTTTATTGTTGATACCGTGTCGTCGGTGAGTGGAATGGTAGATTTCCAGAAAAAATTGGAGGAACATGCAGCTACGTTGGAAAAGAGAAAGGCCATTACTATTGGAAGATTAAAGGATTCTTCGGCATACGAGACGATAAAAAACCGCCGGAATATTCTTTCTGAGAAACTAACACGTCAGCAACTACGAATGATTGAGGCTTTCCCAAAGCTTAAACTGCACCGCCATAATGATCTTTTGGTTGAATTGAGGAAAAATATTTCACAAAAACGAAATCAACGTTAAAGCCACTGCTATCTCAATCTGCTTGAAAGAGTTCTCCCTTAATCCACCGGCCATGATGACGAAGCTTTTTTCGGAAAAGTTTCATAAAATCAAATCGTTGTATTTGGCTCAGTTTATCACCAAACATATCATAGAGGCAGAGCTTTCAGATTAACGGGAAGGAGGATAATCATTTGAACAATAACAAAGAAAAAACACTTTGTACTGATGACAACACATCGGACCGTCATCCAACAAATGGTATAAATATTTTGCTGGTGTTTGCATCCTGTATTTGGCTCGTTATTATTGGCGTTTGTATAATGCAGCGCGATAAAATAACGGTAGATTCTATTTTGCATTTTACACCTGAGAATCCCTTTTTGGCTGTAATTGTACTATTGCTGTTATTTGCGTTAAAAAGCATCAGCATTATCCTCTATTCTGGGGTACTTTATGTAGCTGCCGGAGTTCTATTTCCTCTCCCCATTGCGATAATAGTCAATCTTTGCGGAACGGCGGTCATGGTCACAATTCCATATTTTATTGGGAAAAAAGCTGGGACACCTTTGGTTAATCAAATTCTGCAAAAGCATCCCAAAGCAGCCTTACTGAAAAAAATCCATACGGGAAACGACTTTATCTTTTGCTTTCTTTCACGAATAATCAATGTTTTACCCTGTGATTTGGTCAGTATGTATATGGGAGCGATTCAAATAAAGTATGGTAGCTACTTGTTGGGATGTTTGTTGGGGATGTTGCCTCCGATGATTACTTTTCCGGTTATGGGAATGAGCATTACGGATATTCATTCCCCGCAGTTTATTGTTGCGCTTTGCGCGGAAATTGCCTTTATCCTGGTTGCTTCTGCAGTTTACACATTATATCGCAAAAAGAATAAAGCAGACCATTAAATCGGCAAAAAAGAATCCTGCACCGTTTGGGAGTGAACCCAGACACATACAAAGGAGACAAATATGGACGAAAAGATTGCAGTCTTGACAGATACAAACAGTGGGATTAATCCAGACCAGGCAGCCAGGTATGGTATTCATCTGGTGTCAATGCCGGTCATCATCGATGATGAAACCTATTTTGAGAATGAATCCATTTTTCAGGATGAATTCTTTCAGCGCCTGCGCGAAGGCGCTTGTGTCAGTACCTCGCAACCGGCACCCGGTGCCCTGATGGACTGCTGGGAGGGGCTGCTCCGGCGTTATGATGAGATTATTTACCTGCCCATGTCCAGCGGCCTGTCCGGCAGCTTTCAAACCGCCGCCATGCTGGCTGAGGAGTACGACGGCAGCGTCCATGTGGTGGACAATCACAGGATTTCCGTGACGCTGCGCCAGTCGGTACTGGAGGCAAAACATCTGGCCAGTCAGGGAAAAACAGCCCAGGAAATCGCCGCGTATCTGGAGCAGGACGGATTGGAAGCCAGTATCTATGTGGCAGTGAACACACTGGAATACCTGAAAAAAAGCGGCCGCGTTACCGCTGCGGGTGCCGCCGTTGGGACCATTCTGAACATCAAACCTGTTCTTCAAATCCAGGGTGGCAAGCTGGATGCCTACAAAAGAGCGCGTGGTATGCATCAGGCCATGCAGATGATGATTGATGGGCTGAAATATGATCAGGCTCATCGCTTTGCCGGAAAGAAAATGGTCATTCGCGCAGCTTATTCTGGAGATGCGGAAGCCGGTGCGATCTGGCAGGCAGAATTGCAGACGGCATTTCCGGGAATGTCCATCGGGCTGGATCCCCTGCCAATCAGCATATCCTGCCACACAGGTGATGGTGCCCTGGGCGCCGGAATAATGAAAGATATTTTTTGAAGAGAAAGAAGAGGAAAGCGCAGATGAAAACTGGCGTTGGGGTATCAGGATGGCCGGGAGATTTTAGACTTCCTTTCTGCCTAGCAGGAGGCAACGGGAAAGAAAAATGATGATGAAGGAAAAAGAGTTCTTAGGACGTGATTTGTTTCAGCGCGGAAAAGAAATAGCAGCGACGCAGGAACATTTGGGACAAGAATACCTATGTGAAGATGGCAAGGCGCAAATCGATATCTTTCTTTCGGACAAGTCTGAGCTGTTCAATCCATTGACGGTTGGCCAGCAGCGTGATTTGAGCCCGAGCGTCTATCAGTTAATTGATGAGAAGATGTATACCATATCCTTGAAAGATCCGGTCAGACTGTGTTTTCTTGGAAAAATACCGGATATACAGGAACAAGAAGCAGTGAAAGAAATGCTTCAGCGGCACTATATGTATCTTGTGCATGATAAAACAGAGGATCTGCGTATTAACCGGCTGAAAACGATCTGCCTCGCACTCTTTGGAACCCTCCTCTTGGCGATCTATTTCGCAATAGAAATGACAGCGTCTCGCCCTGTATTTGTAGAGGTTGTCAGCATTGCAGGATGTTTCTCCATATGGGAGGCGGTTGACACATGGCTTTTGGAGCGAAAAAAGCTAAAAGTGGACTATCTTTGTGCCGTGCAGGCAGTATTGTGTGAAGTCGTGTTTACAGGCAACATAGATAATTAAGCTGAATTTGGTATAGAGAGCGTAAGCGTAGAATGTGGCAAAGAGAGAATGAAAATCTGTGTGCCGAAACGACAAGATATGCCGGGAGGAGGAGCGAGATGCGTTTTAAGCGGACATGGTTTCGGGCGCTGCTGCGCAGGCGGATTGCGGTGATCTTGCTTTTAGCGTTACAGATCTTGTTTATCTGCTATGTGATAAACAGTGAAACAGTAGCCGCAGAAATGATCCGTGTTCTCTTGCGAGTTGCAAGTGGGTTTATTGCATTGCATGTCGTCTGTCAAAAGGATAAGGGTGCCTATAAAGTGGCATGGATTTCTCTGACCTTATTGTTCCCCCTGTTTGGCAGTGTGCTTTATTTGCTCTACTATTTTCAATCATCCACTCGTCGTTTCCGTACAGCCATCGCACAGATACAGCAGGATACAAAATCGTTGTATTATCTGCCGGAACCGGTTTCAGGGGAAGCGGCTCAAGCAGATCTTATTCCTTATTCAACACAGAAACAATACTTACAGGATTATGCCGGTTTTCCCGCTTATGATCAGACCGAAGTTCAATACTATTCTCCGGGAGAGTTATTTTGGGCACCGTTCCTTGGAGAGTTGCAGAAAGCGCAATCCTATATCTTTATGGAATACTTTATCTTGGATTCCGGCCTGTTATGGGACAGCGTTTTGGAGATTTTGATTGAAAAAGCGAGCAAGGGCGTTGAAGTGAGAATTATCTATGATGATATTGGGTGCTTCTTGACCTTACCTTCCAATTTTGCAAAGCAGTTGGAGCAGCACGGCATCAAATGTGTGGCCTTTAACCCGTTTCGCCCGTTTTTATCGACCAGTCAAAACAACCGGGATCACCGTAAAATCACGTCCATTGACGGAAAGGTCGCCTTTACCGGAGGACTGAATCTTGCGGATGAGTATGTCAATCAGTATGAGAAACACGGATACTGGAAGGATTGTGCTGTGAAAGTGGATGGAAAAGCGGCATGGAGCCTGACACTGATGTTCCTGGAAATGTGGGAACTGTGCTGCCAGACGCATGAATGCTTTGCAGACTTCTATCCTGCAGACGGGTATCCCCAGCGCAGGGATGCATGTGGCTATGTGCAGCCCTATGCGGACAGCCCCATGGATGATGAAAATGTGTGCGAGAATGTTTATATGCAGATACTCAATCAGGCAAAAGACTATGTATACATTACAACGCCTTATCTGATCGTAGATGGCAGTATGGTGTCAGCCCTTTGTCTGGCTGCAAAAAGCGGTGTGGATGTCCGGATCATTACGCCGCAGGTCTGGGACAAGGCACTGATTCATATGACGACTAGGTCGTATTATAGGGAGCTGATGCAGGGTGGCGTAAAAATCTACGAATATACCGGGGGCTTTATCCACTCTAAGACCTTCGTTTCTGATGACAGGGTTGCCAGCGTTGGGACAGCCAATCTGGATTTTCGGAGTCTGTATCTTCACTTTGAATGCGGCGTTTGGATGTGTGACAACCGCGCTGTTTTGCAGCTGAAGCAAGACTTTCTGGATACCATAGCAGCATCTCAGGAAATCACCTTTGATGACTGCAAAGCAGGTCCGATCAAAAAGGTTTTCCAAAATATTCTTCGGCTGTTTGCGCCTCTGATGTGAGGAAAAGCGCTTGATGACTGAACAGAAACAGGAGGAAACAATGGCAACGAAGCTTGTTAAAAGCTGAGAATCATCGTGTTCCCGATTCTCGGAGTGGTTCTTATTCTATGTTCTGGTCATGTAACCAGAATACTGCCCTATCTACTTGGAGGCGCTATGGCGCTGACCGCCGTATTACGGGGGATCAACGATTATAAAACCCGTAAACTTGTGCAGGATCATTCTGATGAGCTTACCTCTTGCATTGTTTTGCTGATTATGGGAGTAGCCTTTATTCTTCAGGGAAGCAATGCATTGGGAGCAATTGGGACAACCTGGGCGATGATTGGAATCGGGAAAGCATCAAAATCTTTGAAGCAGGCAATATGTAGATTGTATCAAAGGCAGCATTTCGCAATTCCGGCGATAGAATTTTTGCTGCGCATGACTTTGGCTTTGATTTTGCTGTTTCATCCGTTTGAGAAGTTTTCCACACACATCATCATTTTAGGGTTGGAATTGATTGCAGTCAGCATTCGTTTGCCGCAGTCACTTCCATTTGGGAACAACGCAAAGGATAAAGAAACACAGTAATAATACTTTTACATAACGGATGGGCTACGCCCTGCAATGCCGTAACATTTTACAGTCAAGTGAGGGAGGCGAGTTGCCATTATGGTTGAAATAAGGGAGATTCAAAAAAGCTATGGGACAGGGAAAAATAGCCATATTGGTCAATGAAAAACTTGAATATCAGCAGAATAGCCCTTTTTACCGCTTCCTTCTTTACAGTGCAACGGCCTTCTGCGTGATGCTGCTTCGCATCCATATACATACCGAGGGAATCGATAAGATTCCCAAAGACGGCCGTTTTCTATTTGTGAGCAACCATCGCTCAAATTTTGATCCGATTCTCACATGGTATGTGCTGAAGGATTATGACCTGGCATTCATTTCAAAGGCAGAAAATTTCAGAATACCTATTTTCGGCCGCATTATCCGCAAGTGCTGCTTTATGGCCATTGACCGGGAAAACCCCCGTAATGCGATCAAAACCATTGAAAAAGCGGCCGGGCTGATTGAAAAAGACGAGGTCTCGGTTGCGGTTTACCCAGAGGGTACCCGCAGTAAAGAATGTGTGCTTTTGTCTTTCCACAACGGTGTTTTCAAGATTGCGCAGAAAGCCAATGTTCCAATTGTAGTAGCAGCGATCCAGGGGACAGAGCAAATCCATAAGAACTATCTGCGGCGCCGCAGTGATATTCAGTTTGAGATTGTAGATATGATACCCAGCGACTATGTGAAAATGAATCGAACAACCGCGATCAGTGATCGTGTGCGGATCTGAGCAAACCGGGAACAGGTGACGTTGAAGATATCAGTGGGAAGCATTCTTCCGAACTATTTGTTAGAGTAAGGACGGGTGCTGTTCTTGCAGTAATGGGATTTATTGTGCTTTGCCTTTCCCATATCCACTATGTTCTGAATACCGTAGCAGCATCTTTCAGTATTTTGGGGATTTATGAGCTTCTTCGTGCAGTCAGAGCAAATACCTTTGGAAGAATGCTCGTTCTTTACCTTCTGTCGATTATGATCTGCTTTTTTGAGTTCCCTTACTATCCAGTGATGCTGTCGATTGTTTGGGGGATCGCTGTTATTGTATTTTTCATTTTAATGAAACGGATTGGAAGATACCACTTTGCGTCTTTTGCAAGCATCTTACCATGTACCATCATGCTCCCATTATTTTTCCGCAGCTTAGTTGAATTAAGGCTGGCAGAACATGGACAATATTATCTCATACTTGTCATTCTGGGGTGCATTTTCAATGATGTGACAGCTTATTTTGTAGGCAAGGCATTCGGCAGGCAGAAATTGGCGCCGGCAATCAGTCCGGGGAAAACGGTTGAGGGCGGAATGGGGGGCCTGATCTTCTCAACATTGCTCCTGATGATTCTTTCTGCCGTTTTATCCCGCTGTACCGGGATGAAGATAAGGTACGGTTTCTTGTTTCTTTATCTGATTCTTGCCTCCCTGGTCGGGCAGTTTGGAGATCTATCCATGTCCGTAATCAAACGTTCGGTCGGCATAAAAGATTTCGGAAAGATACTTCCCGGCCACGGCGGCGTTCTGGATCGCTTGGACAGTCTTCTGTTTGCTGCTCGATTTGCTATGATATTCTTCTTGATTACCAAAGGCTTTTTATCATAAAAAAGGAAAGGAACACTCCCTATGAAAAACGAAACAAGAAAAGCAATGAAATTGTCGGGAATTGCGATTGCTGCAACAGCCGCAGCATCTGCCACCGCCTATCTGACAACACGGCTTCTGACCAGAGAGGCTTTGGATCGGGAAGAACCCAGAGTGTTTCAAAAAGCTGGCAATCTGATCTCCGGCACCCAATCTGGGAACGCCTTTCAGGAGGAATTGCGAAATGCGGCCGAAAAGCTGGCGCAGAAAGAAAATGAAACGGTGGAGATCACCGGCCATGATGGGGTGACTCTGGTAGGGCACTGGATTCCCTGTGAGAATGCAAAGCGGGTCATCATTGCCATGCACGGCTGGCGCTCTGCATGGTACAAAGACTTTGGAATGGTTTCCGATTGTTGGGAGAGGAATGGATGCAGCGTCCTGTATGCAGAGCAGCGGGGTCAGGGAAACAGCGGCGGTGATTTCATTGGCTTCGGCCCAATCGAACGCTATGACTGTCTGGACTGGATCCACTGGGTTAGTGAGCGATGCGGCACGGAACTCCCCATTTACCTTTGCGGTGTATCCATGGGCGCTACCACGGTTTTGATGGCGGCGGGGCTGGATCTGCCCGAAAATGTCCACGGAATTATGGCGGACTGCGGCTTTACTTCGCCACACGCCATTTGGAAGCATGTTGCCAATAACAACCTGCACATTCCCTTCCGGCTTCGCGGCATTCTGGCGGATACGCTGTATGAACGGAAAATCCAGTCGGATGCTGCATACGACTCTACTGTTGACGCGCTGCGTCACTGCCGCGTTCCCGTCATGCTGATTCACGGGGCCGATGACCATTTCGTTCCGCTGGAAATGACTTATGAGAATTACACTGCCTGCGCATCCCCCAAGAAGCTGTTTATTGTACCTGGCGCGGATCATGGTATGAGCTACTTCGTGGACAGAGAAGGCTATGAAGCTGCCGGACTAGATTTCTGGCGGCAGTATGACTGATATTGCCCTATGAAGAAAGAGAAAGCTGTCCCGCAGCAAATGGAGCAAGTGCCCGCTCAGCGCTATCAGGCAGATATTGCGAATGGTCTGTCTCAGGAACAGGTACAGGAGCGGATAGACGGCGGTTGGACAAACAAAACAGTAACGGCAGAGTTGAAAACAGTGGGACAGATTGTAAAAGGCAATCTGCTCACTTACTTCAATCTGATTTTTGCCATACTAGCGATTCTGGTTATTGCGGCAGGCTCTTTTCGCAGTCTGACCTTCCTGCCGGTGGTCATCGCCAACCTGTTTATCGGTATCCTTCAGGAAATCCGCGCGAAGAAAACGCTGGATCAGCTTACCATGCTGAACGCACCCAAAGCAGAAGTTGTTCGGAATGGTCAAATCTCAGAAATCTCGGCTGAGGAACTGGTGCTGGACTCCGTTTCTTTATCTCTTTCCATCCGAGTTTTGACTGGATCAATGGCGGCGGCACCATGTCCTACTTCAAGATCGACGAACAGATGCACGCATGGATTGATAGAAATCTGAACTAAGTGAAACGGCGCAGCTTCCGTCCGGAGGCTGCGCTTTTCTTTTGAAAATGGCGAACTGAAAGTGAGCGAAGGATTAGCGAAACATACTTGGCAAGCTGGGCATCAAGGGTCCTTGATGCGTTTTCTGACGATTCCCGCTGCGCATGGAAACTGTCGAAAACCTTGTCTGGGAAACATCCCCGAACCCCTTTAACGCAGATTTCATCTGCGGCTACGCATTGCCACATTTCATGTGCCAACGCTATGAGAGCGTGACCGTTATTCACGGCCACGCTCTTGTTCTTTGCGATCCTCGCGTTCCTCAAGATTTCGTAACTCCTCATAGTTTGCCTTGTGGATAGACAGCTCACGCATCTCGTCACGAAGCTTCTTTAGATCGGCATAGGCAGTCTTTTTTGCTGAAAGAAGCTCTGCAAATTCAACTTGTAGGCTCTTGACGGTCGGAAGCTTCTTAACGCCCAATTCATCAAAAGCCTTCTTCGCTGCTTTATGGATGATGATGTCAGCCTCGTGTTCCTCAAGAAACTTCTTCGAGTAACCGGACTTTCGGTACGCAACGTAAACATCCTTGGTTTTTGAGTAATTGACGATATGCGTTTTGAGCACATTGATCTCGGCAAGCCTTGTCTGAGCCTGAGCTATTCTTGCAGTCAGTTCGGCTTCCTGTTTTGCTAAAACCGCCTTTCTTTCAGCAAGAGCCTCGTAATCCAGATGGTGCTCATCCATGTAGAGCTTCGTTTTTGCCATCCGCTTTAGATTTTCAACGGTTGCCCAGCGGCGGTATGCTTCGCCCTTGCCTTCAGCAAGTTTCGCCTGGATGTCGATAATGGTCTGTGGTCTTTCTGCCCGTTTCACAGTACGGCGCTTCTGCGGTGTGTGGCTGCGCTGGCCTTGTATGACCGCACGGATTTCTTCCTCGGAGTATCCTTCCCCCAGAGTGCATATCCGCACCTTTTGTTTGAAGTCATCGTGGTCAAATGCGAGGTACTTTCCTCTTTTGGCCCGGTAGCCCTCTGCTGCAAGCAGAGCAAGAAGGGCATCAAAATCGTGCGGCTTATCTCGCTCAAGCATGAGCAGGAGCATGGCCGTGGAATCCTTGCCTCCTGAGAGGCTGACTGCGTGATAGGTGTCAGCCAGTGGAGCCACCGCCTGTTTTCAGTACGGCTGGGCCATAGTTGGCTATGAGCAGCGCGTTGACGATGAGCCGGAAGGCTTCGTCGTCAATGACCTCGGTGTCGGCAAGAAGCTCGGCGGGCATTGCCTCCTCGAAGCCTGCGACGCCCAATATGGTCTTTGCAGCAGTCACAAGCGCATAGTCATGGGGGCTGATGCCGTACAGCCAGATGTACTCGGGTATGAATCTTTGCGGCAGGCAGGCATTCCATGCCCGTTTGAGCAGCGTGCGGTTGGAGCCGAACAGATAAAGGGCAGAAAAACAGCGTGGGTCTCTCCACGCTCCGAAGCCAACGCTTTGCAGCAGCTGGCGGGTATTGAATTCATGCTCGGCGCTGATCCAGAGCGAGCCTCGGAAGTTCAGCACCAGCTGCCCGAGCCGACGGATAAGGTCTGCGTGCTTTACACGCGCAAACAGCTTCAGAATCATGCCGGCATAGCTCACCGTCCCTGCCTCTATGCGCTCGGCCAGCCAAGGGCAGCCTGCCGCCTGGCATCGCCAGTGACGCCACTCGGCGCAGTATTTGCAGTCAACATCTTCAGGTTTGTACTGGTACATACGATTAACCTCCAATAAAAAAACCGGGCAGTTAATGCACTGTCCGGCTTAGGATATGTATTGAATTATCGTTCCGCCTTGCGCTTTCTGCGCTTCTGCCACTGTTCCAGCAGCTTGATGATGGTCTCCTCCATCTGCTTCGGCGTGTAGGAGCGCGGGAAGTATTTGCGCAGCCTGTCGCCGGTGATGGTTATGCGGTCTATCTCCGGCTTCTTCTCCTCAGACATGATCGCCCGCATGACAGCGGCAGTCAGCTCTCCGCGCTGGGAGAACTGCTTGAGCCTCTGCGCCTGTGACAGCGACGGCGTCGCCTGTTCGCTGTCCATCGCGTCGAGAAGTAGCCGCTGCTCGTCCTTGGTCAGAAACGAAAGCTCATAGGCCGGGTTGAACGCGATCT
>ENA-OZIL01000326-OZIL01000326.1-human-gut-metagenome-genome-assembly--contig:-NODE-326-length-24037-cov-6.989659_pt1 | contig 24037 bp, 26 predicted proteins | sample MGYA00244057_ERZ653706 | MGnify/ENA primary metagenome ERZ653706 (study PRJEB26926, sample SAMN06165266) | human gut metagenome | biome: ENVO:00009003; feature: ENVO:2100002; material: ENVO:00002003...
CGATGTTCGCAAACTCATCCAGCAGACAGCGCACATGGACGGGAAGCCGTCCGTTATAGACATCATCCGCCTTGTCGCAGAGCAAGTTAAAAAGCTGGGAATACATAATCGCCACGACAAAGTTGAAGGTATCGTCGGTGTCGGAGATGATGACAAAGAGGGCGGTCTTGCGGTCGCCCAGCGTGTCCAGCTCCATCTCATCGTAGCTCATCAGCTCCCGCAGCTCTGCAATATCAAACGGTGCAAGCCGTGCGCCGCAGGAAATCAGGATCGACTTGGCTGTTTTGCCAGCGGCTAACTTATATTTGCGGTATTGCTTGACCGCGAAGTGGTCAGGGTCGCGGGCTTCCAGCTCATCAAACATGAGATCCACCGGATTTTTGAAGTTTTCATCGTCTTCTCTGGCTTCCGAGGCATTGATCATTTCGAGCAGGGTTGTAAAGTTTTTCTCGTGTTCCGGTGCCTCGTACCAGATGTAGCCGATCAGAGCTGTGTAGTAGAGCTTTTCTGCCTTGACCCAGAAATCCTCGCCGGACTTATCGCCATCTCCCTTCGTATTGACGATGATCGTATTGACCAGCTTGAGGATGTCCTTCTCGGACCGGATATAGGCGAACGGGTTGTAGTGCATGGATTTTCGGAAGTTGATCGTATTCAGTGACTTGATGACATACCCGTTCTTTTCAAGCATTTTCCCGCATTCGACCAAGATTGTACCTTTCGGATCGGTGACGCAATACGAAGAGTGCATCTGCATGAGGTTGGGCTTGACGAAAAATCTTGTCTTGCCGGAACCGGAACCGCCGATCACGAGGATGTTCTTGTTTCTCGCGTATTTGGGTTGCTTCGGGCGGCTGTTCATGGTCAGACCTTCCGTCTGGGTGAGGATGACATTGTTGGAGAAATCATCATCCAAGTAAGGCCGGATGTCTTCCGGCCTGCCCCAACGGGCTGACCCGTATTCCTCACCTTGGCGAAATTTCTTGCGGTTTTTGCCTTTGATGTAGACGGCCAGCTTGAGCAGCGCACCTCCGGCTACGCCGATGAGAAGGTCTATCGGGTTGAAGCTGGGCAGCGGGTTGGCGAACGCTGCACCGAAATTGGCAAAGCCTCCGGTGAGCTTGTCGATGAACTCGATGCCGGGAGCCAATCGAAAGACCGCCGCCAGCTTATCCACAAAATAGAAGGCGAACACATAGGGGAGGTTGAGAAGGATGAGCCGCTTTATATCAAGCTGTTTTCTCATAGCTCAACCCCTCGATCCTTCGTCTTGACCTTGACCTTCTCTTTATGCTGCGCCTTGACCTGTTCACGGCTGCGGGAGAGCTTCTGCCGGAGGGAAGGCTTGTCCTTCTGTTTGACCGTCTTGGCGGAGAACTCCTTGAAAGCCTGTGTCATCACATCCACATCCCGCCCTTTGAAGAAGACGATATAACGCGGCGGCTGCTCAGAGGTGTCTTTCTTGAGTGCATAGTCGATGCCGTATTTATTGGCAGTGCGCTCGAAAGACCTGATATTGCCGTCGGTCACTTCGATGTTGCTGATTGCAGCGTTCTGTTCTACAAGATGCTTGATAGACTGCTTGCCGCGATAGGACTTCGGTTGGGACGCTTGCTTCTGGGCTTTCTCAATCTCTTCAATGAACTTGGAGAGCGCCTTTTTCAGCACCTCTCCTGTGATCTTGCCGCCCTTAATGGCAATCGCAACGACTTTGGTGTTTACTTCATCCTGCATGGAAACCTCCTTACTGAAAATTTTAAGCCGCTGCCGGATTTATCCGCAGAGCTTCTGAGCATCGCAGAATGCTTCCAGATCGTCAATGACGAACAAGTCGCTGCGCCACCGTCCCGGCCAGACTGCAAACAGCTTGCTTGCGCCGGACAGGGCATTGAAGTATGCGGTGAGTTTTTCCGGCTTGGTGGACAACTGTCTGACCTCGCCGTTCGGGAATGCTTCAATGTAGCAGACAACCGCGCTGCCATAGGGGAAGCATCCTGCATCTTTTGCACTTCGCATGGGGAACCTCCTTTCAAAAAAGTGATCGCCGTGACTAAGGCGGCGCACCTGAGAAATAAGTATTGAAGTCTGTTTCCGCCTCCATTCTGGGTTTGATTTATAACGAAGCTCAGATTCAGAGCCTACGCTTCGTCAGTGGATTTACTCCGATCCCTTGCCGTGAAAATCGTAATTGACGCGGGCGGAGTAGTAATTGTCAATCGTCAGCGATGCGTTATACAGCGCCGTAAGCAGATACGCCCGGATATTCCGAATGTCAGAAGGACAGTCAGCCATTGATTGAAGGACATACTCGATGTGGCCGCTGTCAAGCTTGAGAAACCGGGATTTGACCACCGGCTGCGGCATATCCTCTCCATTGATACGGATAGTGGGGCTTGTAGAGCATACGGCATCCAGCATGATCTCAACGATTTCATTTACGCGGTCAATGTCATACCTTCTGTTCTGAGAGAGAAAGTCGATTTCAAGGTTATCCCTGATCAATTCTCTGTATTGCTCCCGCTCATCCATCCTGTCCATCCCATCAAGATTGATAGATTGATATTTGTTCAGGGTGGTACTTTGTTCGTTGGTAATTACTTGATTAGTATTTAATTGTGCGGGATTATCCCCATGTGGATTGTCCACGTCTGGATTATCCACATCGGGATTTTCCATGTGTGGGTTTTCCCTGTGTGGGGGAACGGGTTGTGGCTGCTCGTATATCTCAAAGATGGTATTGCACATCCTGCCCTTTGCGTCCCGCTGCCGGTGCCTGACGAGGTAGCCGTGCTCTTCCAGCTCTCTTAGGGCGGAGAGAATGGCATCGGGGCCTTCCTTGCAGATAGCCGCCAGCCCCCGTGTCGAGAACTGCCAGCCATCATTGAATGAAAGCATCTTCGAGAGAAGACCGACCGCTTTGAGGGAGAGATTCTGATCCTTCAAGTGGAAGTTCGCCATAACCGTATAGCCGCGTGTTTTATTGACGCGATAGACCGCCATGCTTTATCGCTCCCTCGATGTCTCCGGGTGACAGCGCCTCGTTGACAGCCTCTTTGGGGAATAGGGGCATTCCTCGAAGACACAGGTCTGATATTTCCAATAGGGACGATGGAACCAGCATGACCGGCATTCCGGGCAGATACCATCGCAACCGCTATCAAAATGATTGTGACCCGGCACTTCCTTCATGAGTGCTTCAAACGCTTGCAGCTTTCCGGCTGTCATGTAGCTCATTTTGTTTTCACTCCTTTCCGCGCCGCACAGCCGTCATCTGCAAGAGGCAGATTGTTTCAGCTTTCGGGCAACAAAAAAAGAGGGTTTGCTTCATACTCCGAATTGGAGAATGAAACAAACCCTCTTAGCTTTTTTCTATTCAGATGATTTCTCGGATAGTGTGGATAATGCCAAGCAATATCCCAAGGATTAGGGCGAGTCCTCCGATAAGACCGCCGATAATGATGTTAAGTGCAAAGATGCCAACTGTGCCGGAGATGCCGTAACCGAAGGGGACGAGCCAGAGGCACATCCTTCGGATGCCAAACGGGAGGCCGACGCAGAGCCACATCAGGAAGTAGTCACATACGCCGTCAACCATGTAGACCGGCTTGAAGAATGCCGCAAGGCAGAAGGCAATTAGCAGAGGAAGAAGCACTTCCTTGAGAAAGGTCTTCATACCCTCACCCGCAATCCCTGCAAATTGTCCGTGCGGATGCCGACCAAATACCAGTCCGCAGCCATCTCGATCCGGGTAGGCTTCCACTTGCCGCCGACCATGACATCAATACACTCGCCACAGTGCAGCCCGCCATAGTAGCTGTCGAGATCAAATCGAATGTCGTACCGATCAGTGCTGCTGTCGTAAATCAAAGTTCCCTGTTTCATGCGAAAACTCCTTTCGTTCTCGTTGGGATCAGCACTGCCGGTTATATTGAACCATCGCCTCCTTTGCGTAGATATTGCCCGGTGTGCTGATTGTTGTGTGATGTCTCCTTTTAGGTCAAAAAAGAAGGGACTAAGCCAGAATCCCTTGAGTTTCAAGGTCTTTCTGATTTAGTCCCATTATCGCACAACAATCTTTGGTAATACAGACTGCCACCCGTCCCGCTTCGATCTCCGCAAGCATGGCTTGGAAGCCGGGGCGGTCATAGTTCGTCCCGCTATACCCATCGTCCACAAAAAAGGTTGGGTTCGGGAAACGGTGCTCCTTTGCGTATTGGAGCAGGATCATTTTCTGATTCTGGATGCTGTTGGATTCGTCCTCTTTGCCGCCCTTCTTATCTTCTTTCAAATCTTCCACGGATAAGCGGCAGTAAAGCGCGGTGATTTTATCAGTTGCCCGTAACATTTCTATTTCCTCCTTCAAAGGGGCAACTGCCAGTACAGGATTGGTTGCTTCTATTGTACCAAGAGACTGCGTATTTGTCATTCAGAATCCTCCATCTTTTCTGTAAACTTTTCGCCCATGATGCGCTCCATCTTTTTATCCAGCGTTTCCACGCCATCATAGCTGCCTGTGACGGTGTAAACTGTGCCGCCGATTTCCTTTTGCAAGGTGAACTCCGGCAGCCAGAAAGCGGACAGATTTTTCACGCAGAGATGCCCGTCCTCGTTGAAATAGCAGTTGTGCCGGGGATGGTCGGGCGATAAGGGCTGCGGTTTGAGATACGGGTCTGGATTGGAGAAGTAATATTCCGCTGGCTCGTCATGGTCAGTCTTTTCCCATTCCTCGATTTCTGCCAGCAGGTCAGGGTCAATTTCATGTTCAAACTTCTTATCGCTGTTCATGGTGGTGTCCTTTCTCCGATGGGTTATCGGTCTATATCGTGATGTTTGGTTTTCGCCTTTTGCGGTGCGTCTGCTTTCAGGGCAACATCCACATAGCGGCGTACCTTTTGCAGCTCGGCAACTTCCTCCCGCTGGGCTTTCAGCTTCGCATACTCTGCTTCGTTCTCTGTGGTCAGCGCGGCAAGCTCGGCCTGCCATGCTTTCGGTGTCAGCTTCATATCCGGCAGATTTACCCGCAGATAGCGGTTAGCTGCATCCCATACTGCAAGATCGGCGCGGTGTGTTTCTGCAAACTTCTCCTGCTTGCCTTTCCAGCGGATTTGCTTGTATTCATCGTGGATGGATTGCGTCTCTCGTAGGTTCTGCGCCTGTTCTATGAGCTTTTGGAGTTGACGGATGCGCGTCTCTCTCGGCTTCATGCCGTTGCGGATTTCGCTTGCCTTGTCATGGACAACGGACAGGGCTGCATCCAGTTCTTCCAGCGTATAGATACCTTTTTCTGAAAGAAGATTGACCGCTTTGGAAATGGCTTTGAGTTCGTCCACGGTGTGCTGTTGCTGCCAGCTTTGTGAATACTTCCTGCCATTGGCTTTCTGAATATCCAGATAGCGGAACAGCAGCGTGGAGAGGTCGGGGGATTTCGGCTGCGGCGGCTCGGCACGCAAGCTCTCCTTTGCCTTGAACACATCAAGCAGCCATTCTTTCAGCTTGCCGATCTGCGCCTTGATGTCGCGGAGCAGACGGTTCGCCGCCTTGATGCTGCGGTTCAGTTCGCCGCGCTCGGTGGCAATGCCTTTCTTCTCCATCTGTGACGCTGCCACGCCAATATGAACGGTTGGGATTTGGTCGATTCCCTGCCGTTCATAGCTGCGGTGGTCGATGCGCTCCGGGCGGTTGTTCCGTTCCAAGAACTCATTGGCAAGGTCAGCCCACACCTTGCGCCAGACCTCAGCGTTCTCCTGACTGTTCCAGTCCACAAGCTCAACCTTGCGGGTTTTGTATCCGCCGCTGGACAGGCGGATTCTCTCGCCGTTTTCGTCCAGCACATATTCCTTTTTGGACTTCGGAAGCCACTTGCCCTGTGCGTCCATCGGGCGCATGGTGAGAAGAATATGAGCGTGCGGATTGCCGTTGCCTGTGTCGTGAATGTTGAAGTCTGCACACATTCCTCTGGAAACAAATTGAGAGGAACAGTACGCACGGACAAGCCGTACCTGTTCCTCTCTGGATAACTCTATGGGCAGGGCAACCTCCAATTCCCGCGCCAGTTGGGAGTTGCACGCCTTTTCAATTTGCTCCACGCTGTTCCAAAGCGTTCCCCGGTCTTGAAAGTCCGGGGGCGCGTTGGGCGGCAGCAGGATTTCCGAATGGACGATGCCGCGCTTTCGGGTGTAGTCATGGATCATGCCGTCCCACTCGTTTGTGATTTTCTCGCCGCTTCGATAGGCAGCAGCTGCAACGGCTGACTTGCCGTTTCCCCGGCTGATGATTTTGATGCTGCAATGATAGATTGCGATAACGGTTTACCTCCGATCCTCGAAATCCAGCCCCATGAAACGGAACACTTTGCCGCAGCAAGGTGTTCCGTTTCGTGGGGGCGCAAAAGGGTAGACAGCAAAGGCTGTCGCAGGGAAAATGCAGTTTTCCCTGTGCGGCGCAAGCCGCCAATGTGGGTGCGTGGGAACTTCCATGCGCCCACAAGCCCTCGGCAGAGCGCACGACACCCGCAAGGGTGTATAAGTGCGCCCTTGTTACCAAGGGTATTATCCGGCTCCCACCCCCTCGGCTCGTTTTTTCAAATACTCCTGTGCTTCCGTACTCTTTGCGATGTGATACAGAAAGTCCTTTCCCTCGTCCTCCGTCATGGTTTTCAGCTCCGGCACGATGCTTTCCATAAAGCCGCCAAACAGGAAAATACGGTGATTGCGCTCCTTGCGTTTTTCGGCGGACAGCTTGCGGTTAAGTATCTTGTTTCGGTTTTCGTACTGCTGCAACTCTTTCTGTGTGCGTTCCAGCTCGGCATTACATTCCTCGATGGTCTGCGGCAGTTTTTTCTTTGGCATAGGTAGTCGCTCCTTTCTTGATTTTTGGGCAATAAAAAGCCCGCTGACTGTGCGCACACGGCGCGGGTCAGCGGGCAGAATGTAAGTTATTCTGTTCAATAATTAAACCTACAAAACAGACTTCATCGTAATGTTTGTGCCTGTTTCAACGCATAAATCATAGAATCGATACCTAATAGTGTCGTATAGCTACTGTTGGTTTTTCTGAAAGCGGGCGTGTAATAAACATTGTTTTCAGCATCAAAACAGAATTTTTCAGCAGTTAGTTCTTTCATCTCACGCGCCAATAGATTACTTCCATAGAAACGGCGGAGGAAGTCGATTCCCGCACACATGGCAGCGACAGGTTTCTTTTCGCTAATAAAATGTGTGACGCACGTTTTTATCACATTGGAGTCTCTATAATTGTTCAATAAACCAATTCCACCGGGTATGATCAATGCATCGTATTCTGCAAAATCAACCTCATGAATATCTTTAATGCGTCCCCTACCGATGCGGGCTGCTTCTATAAGGATATGCCGCTTTTCTGCCATCTCTTCTGTCAAGTGGTTAACAGACTGAATGGAAACATCTTCTGCGACAGGAGTGTAATCACACCCATATTTATCAAGCGCTACATACGTCAGAATTACTTCTTCTATACATGAACCATCACCGAGGCCACAGCCTGCTAATAGAACTAAATACTTCATTTGTTTTCACCTCCACAACTCACGGTTTGCCAACGACTTCTCACTGATAAGCATAGCATATAAAGCGACTTACATCAACGCCTTCTTCATGGTAAATCAGCGACCTTTTTATGAACGCCGTTTTGCTTTGCCTGTTTACTTGCCGCCTTCCGCCGTTCCTCACTATACGGCGCGGTCAGCCGAAAGCTCAACCGTCCTTTTTCAATATCAAAGGTCAGCCCTCCTTGCTCATCATCGTCGGTCTGACGGCAGCATTGCGGGTACATTGCCGCAAATGCTGTCAGCCGCTTTTTGAAATCGGTGTTGTGGGTCTGCACCTCAATGATGCGGCTATGCTCGTCAAAATAAATCACGGTTGTCTTTTGCTTTTTGGTAAGCCCTGTTCTCATAAAACCTCCTGATCTTCACGATTTTTTCTCAGCTCTTGAATTGGAAAAGTGCTGCGATTTTTTGATGGAAACGCCCAAAACGATGCGGGGTACATTTCACTTTGTCCTACCGACTGATTTACCACTTTTCCAACTCTTGACTGCATTTTCATGGTGTTCTGTTCGTGTGGCTTTTCAGCCACTCCACCAACTCATTTTTCATCACCAATTTGCGCCCGCCGATCCGCAAGGTCGGAAAATCCGGGCTGCTCAAAAGGTTGTATGCGCCCGCTTTGGAAATCTGCAATGCTTCGGCAAGCTGCTTTGCGTCCATCACATCGGGCATGGCTTCAAACGGTTCTCTGCTCATAAAATCTCCTTTCCCGCATGAAAAAGCAGCCACGATTTCTCATGACTGCTTAGCTGTACTGTTATTATTCCATTGGTTTGACTGAAAAGGTAACTTCTAAATAAGTGTTCAACAGCTGCTCTGTCTTCATAATTTCTGTAATGTCGCTTATATCTCCAATTTCGACACACAAATAATCATCAACTTCAGTATGTGCTACTAAGCGATATTCTTGTTGATATTCGTACTTTTGCCTTTTCCAAAACGCAATCCTCAGATTATCTTTTTGAATTTGTTTCAAATGATCGACATTATTAAAGCCATAATATGAAACAAAATCTCTCGAATATCCAATATTATTTGCGAGTAATGCGTCTTTTACTCTATTGAAAAATTCATCAGCGTTCTTGATTATCAACACGCTATCGCCGAAGCTGGGCATCTTAGCTAATTGTTCTTCAGTGAATTGATAACGAACAGTAAGCGTATCCCCGTCCAAACGCTCAGACACATGGTTGCGGTAGTCCATCATAAACATGCAGAAAACAGGACATTTTAGATACCCTAAGTTAAAGGATGCAGTTGGAGCAGATATTTGTCCCAGAAATTCGTGAGTGTCAGTTGTAAACACAGATATTTTCACATCCTGCAACATCATCTGACCATCATACATATCTCCTACATCCTCATCGGAGGTTCCTTTTTCTAAGTCTACATAGTATTGAAGATTCTTCATGTAGAATTGCCCGGCTTGCAGTTTTTGTAAATTCTCTTCTTTACCGAATTTCAAAAGTATTGACCACGCATTTTCGATTGTTTTTTCTTTCATATTATCTAACTCCTATGATGTGTGTCCATCTAAGTATTTACCATACTCTGCTGTCACAAAGTCCTCATATGCGTTTGCGATTTTGGCGATCCGCTTATGGACTGCGCTGGCGGTCTTGTAGCCAACTTTGTCCGCAATCTCCTGTTCGGTCAAGCCGTCCATGCGCAGCTTTAATATTTCCCTGTCTTTCTCGGTAATGCTCTGCTCGGCAAAGGCGGTGATCTGCATTTCGGAGATAGCCTTCTGTTCAAACTCGCCGCGAGGGTCAGCGACCTCGAAAATATCGCCGTCCTCATTCTCCATCATTTCATCCAGAGAAATCGGCTTTCCGGAGCGGTTGTGATTCCACTTCCGCATGAAATCGGTCTTGACGGTGCTGCCGGTGGTTTCGTAGTCCTCTACGGTGCGGTTTTCCCAGATCGCGTCGATCATCGGCTGCCAGTTCTGCTCTGCAATCACCATGTCGGTGACATTACCGATCAGATTGCTGAACTGCTGATAGGTCAGCCACGGCACTTCCACACCATGCGGGATGTTATAAAGGTTTTGGAAGCCAAGCCCGTTCTGCTCAAACTTCATTCGGATGTAGGGGATAATGCTGTACGACAGCCGCCACAAAGGGAAATATCCTGCGTACTGATTCCAGTTGCCGGGAATGTCGCGGTAGTTGCCCTTGCGGTCTTTGACTTGGAAAAACTGCCATGCGCACCATGCGTAGCAGTCCCACACAAGCAGCTTGAACATATCGTCACATACGATGTGGTCATATTTGTCCGTCCGCAAGACCGCATACGGGCAGCGGGGCAGTTCATAGGCTGGCTTCCACTTCTCCGCAAGCTCTCGCGGTAAGCTGTAAAACAGCGTCAGCCATGATTTGTCGCTGTCCTGCGGTATCTCGATGATCTCACCGGGCAGCACCACAAGAAAACCTTTTGGGCCTGTCTGCTTGTCCATCAGCGTCACCTCCAATCGCTTTATATTCAGCCCTCTACTATATATGGCACGAGAAGGGCCGAATTGTTCCAATACTTTCAAACTTTTTTGAGATTTTTTGAAAAAATCTCGGAATGGATGGGATAGGATTGATTTAAGGCAATTATACCTGAAAGCTGTGAATAAATCTATTGCTTTTCGTGACAGCAAAAAAATAACGGATATCTGGCTTATACCGAATGCCCGTTATCTCATTCGGCCTACACCATTCGTAAAAAATTATTATTTTACGCAAAAATCTTGACAAATTTCGTTTGAACGAATACAATATATTGTGGTATGGTGTATTTGCGAGGTGCGTAATGGAAAACTATATGACCGTAAAAGAGACTGCCGTAAAATGGGAAATTACCGAACGGCAAGTTCAAATTCTTTGCAAAACAAATCGAGTTCAAGGAGCAATACAAGTAAGCCGGATTTGGTTAATTCCATCAAACGCAGTAAAGCCAACAAGACAATAATTTATTTGTAGAAAGGTGGTGTTTCGAGTGGACAATGCTAATTCAATATTACTTAATCGGTTTTTTACTCGAAATACCTTTAAGCAAGTAATTGACGATGGAGAAAGTCCTGCATACATAGCAGCAATACGTAGATACATCGTTGATCCTGATGGAAAGACCAACGAAGAAAATATTAGCGAAATTTACCAATACCTAAAAAAAGAGTACCAAAATGAATATTACTACAAAAACACTCTACTCAATAAACTATTACTAGGTGTCCATAGTCCACGCACCACAACAGCATTAACCGAGGTTCCAGTTGGCAATTCCAAGGCTGACTTCATTTTGATAAACGGAAAGGCTATTGTATACGAGATAAAAACGGCATTGGATAATTTTGATCGTCTTGACGGTCAAATTGAAGATTATTATAAAGCGTTTTCAAGAGTGGTTGTTGTTACATCAGAAAAAAACTTTGATGATGTACAGCAACGGCTACAAAATTCTCCAACAGGAATCTGTTTATTAACAAAAAAAGGAACATTGAGTATACGCAAGAAACCAATTGAATACAGCGAGATGCTTTCAAAACCAATTATGTTTAAGATCTTGCGCAAAAATGAGTATGAGCAAATCTTAATTAAACATTTTGGCTTTTTACCGGATGTATCGCAATTTGAGTACTATAGAGCTTGCCAAGCAATGTTCGAGTCATTGCCAACAAATGTAGCCTATCAAATGTTTGTCCAAACCTTGAAATTAAGAGCAAAAATTGATATTGTCGAATACTCAAAAATACCGTATGAATTGAAGTTCTTAATTTATTTTTCAAATTACAAGAAAAGTGACTACGCAAAATTATGTCGCTTTTTAAGTACATAGGAGGATATTATGTATTTCCCAATTTTGCGAGGTCGTCAATTTGAACTTTTGGCTCTCCGTGAGTGCGTTAACCAAGGTCTTCTTAGCAACAAAATAATCCCCATTGTAGAACCGGTAAAAGTATCATCAACCTATACAAAAACTGTGGATTCTTTTATAAAGGCTGGTAAGTCCATTGCTATCATTCGTAATCCGCAAGTAGGTTCATGGGTTAAAGATATGAAAAAGGAAAGTAACGCTAAAATTCGTGAGCAAGCCAACGAGCAACTTAAAGATGCGAATGTTATTTCTTCTTTTTATGTGACACCAAAGTTATCTACCGGCATTGAACTTGCTGCAAAAAATGGAATCTCAATTGAATCTCTGCTTTTACTTTGCAACAATCCGGAATATGTGGGTAGTTACGAAGAAGTAATTGGGGATAACATCCCTTTATATAATGTGATTCCAGACAAAGGTGATTTTAGGAGAAGAATTCGCCCTAACCGTGTTATGTGTGAAGATCATTTTCCCAAACAAACGAGAAACATTGATTACTCAGATATAGAGACTGAATTTTTCTCGTCTGACCACTTGTACTATGCAGACGATGGGTATAAAGGCTTCTCTGATTATTCTGTTGTGGGAGAGGAATATAGTGAGACTGGCTTTGCTCCGTATGCAGTAGCAATTCATATCGTGTACTTTGATGCGAAAAATATTTTGCGAATTGCACACTTTGTTTCTGATTCTAACGACGATATTTCTGACCCGGCAAGAAAATTTGCAGAAGCTGTTGAAAAACTGGCTGAGTGGAATAAAACCATGAAATTAGATACTGTGGGTATCCGAGAGTTTGAAGCAGCTTATCACAATAAGACCTATCCCGGATTAGGTGTTGTAAAGAAGTACTCGATTATGCATCACCTTGAACTGATGAGCAAATATTTGGATGGGGTAGCGAAATGATTTTTTGTGAGCATTGTTTTAATGACAAGGAAGTTGCATCAATTATTTGTGCTATATCTGCATCGAATATAGGGGAATGCCCTGTGTGCCATCATAGAGAGGGACACTTGTATGATACAAGCATACAAAGCGAATTAACTCCCTATTTTGAAGAGTTGTTAAACATTTATACTCCGTCTACCATGCTTCCAGATGCCTATCCCAAAGCCGAAACCAGATCTTTAATTGATGATCTGAGAGACCGATGGAATATTTTTTCAGAGATTCCAAGAACACAGATTTATGAGATACTAAAGTCGGTTTGTAGTGAATCCTACGCAAATGTCCCCGAACTATTTGATGGAACTGTTGGCATTCCAGAGTTGTATGATAGTGCATATCTAAAGGATCATGCTTTGCTAAAGAACAATGATTGGGATTCTTTCGTAACAGAGATTAAAACAAAGAACAGATATCATTCAAAACTGATCAACTTTGATATTCTGGAAAAGTATTGTTCATTTATCCGTAAAACTTACAAGGCAGGAGATTTATTCTATCGTGCGAGAGTTTCCGAACGGAATGGTTATCCGATAGATAAGATGTCGGCTCCTCCTGCTGGTAAAAGTTCAGAAGGTAGGGCTAACGCCAGGGGAATCACTTGCCTTTATGTGGCAAGCGATGTTGACACCACTTTGCACGAAGTGCGTGCTGGTGTTTTTGATTTTGTATGTGTCGGTACGTTCCGATTAAAGAAAGATATTACGGTGGTGGATCTTCGAGCCATAGCGGAGATCAGCCCATTTGTTGAAGGACTTGAATATCTTGACCACGCAATCAACAAGCAATATCTTGAAAAATTAAACACTGAAATGAGCAAATCGTTGCGCAGAAGCGACAGCACATTAGACTATGTTCCGACACAATACATTGTTGACTTTATCAAGAGTATCGAACACAATGACGAACAAGAATATGATGGGATTGAATACAACAGTACAACTAATCCGGGCGGATATAATCTTGCGATATTCAATCCAGATCTGTTTGAGTGTGTGTCAGTAAGCGTATACGACATAGAGAAACTACAATATACATCCAAAAGAGTATTATAAAAGCAAGAGAAGCATTCCGAAAAAGAATGCTTCTCTTGTTTTTTCCAATCCCGTCTGACAGATGCCATTGTAATCTGTTCAATTACTTTCTTATGAGCACCCTTGTAACTGTGGCGGCGTTTTTTTGTGCCTTGTGTCGTACAAAAGTGCCCTCCCGCCGGTTTGAGGCGGAAGGGCGCTTTTTTTAAAACTCAGAGGCTCACACCCCGCAGGCGGTGCGGAGGGCGGAGGCGCGGTCGGTCTTTTCCCAGGCGACGCCGAGGTCCTCGCGGCCCATGTGGCCGTAGGCAGCGAGGCGGCGGTAGATGGGCTTGCGCAGGTCGAGGTCGCGGATGATGGCCGAGGGGCGCAGGTCAAAGACCTCGTTCACGGCCTTGGCGAGCACGTGGTCGGGCACGGAGCCGGTGCCGAAGGTGGTGACGTTCACGCTCACGGGGTTCGCGACGCCGATGGCGTAGGCCAGCTGCACCTGGCAGCGGTGGGCGAGGCCGGCGGCCACGATGTTCTTGGCCACCCAGCGGGCGGCGTAGGTGGCGCTGCGGTCAACCTTGGTGGGGTCCTTGCCGGAGAAGCAGCCGCCGCCGTGCGGGGCGCTGCCGCCGTAGGTGTCCACGATGATCTTGCGGCCGGTCAGGCCGGAGTCCGCAGCCGGGCCGCCCTTCACAAAGCGGCCGGTCGGGTTGACGAAGTACTTGATGTCGCCGCGGTTGAGCTCGGCGGGGATGGTGGGCAGGATGACATGCTCGATCATGTCGGCGCGGATCTGCTCGAGCGAGACGTCCGGGTCGTGCTGGGTGGAGACGACCACGGTGTCCACGCGGACGGGCTTGCCCTCGCCGTCGTACTCGATGGTGACCTGGGTCTTGCCGTCCGGGCGCAGGTAGGTGAGCTCTCCGCTCTTGCGCACCTCGGCGAGGCGGCGGGCCATCTTCTGCGCCAGGGAGATGGGCAGGGGCATGAGCTCCGGCGTCTCGTCGCAGGCGTAGCCGAACATCATGCCCTGGTCGCCGGCGCCGTTTTCGAGGCTGTCGCCCTCCTGGCCTTCCTTGAGCTCGAGGGACTGGTCAACGCCCATGGCGATGTCGCCGGACTGCTCGTCGATGGCGGTCAGCACGGCGCAGGTGTTGCAGTCGAAGCCGTAGGCGGCGTTGTCATAGCCGATCTCGCGCACGACCTCGCGCGCGATCTTCGGGATGTCCACGTAGCAGCTCGTGGAGATCTCGCCCATGATGTAGATGATGCCCGTGGTGGCGGTGCACTCGCAGGCGACGTGGCCCTTGGGGTCCTTTTCGAGTATGGCGTCCAGGACGGCGTCGGAGATCTGGTCGCAGACCTTGTCGGGATGTCCCTCGGTGACGGACTCGGAGGTGAAGAGGTAGTTTGCCATTTGTGCAGCTCCTTATATAGAAATTTTTAATAAAAAACAGCATAAAAAAGCCCGCCGGAGGCCGGCGGGCATTGATTCTGAGCGTTCATCCTCATCTTCCGATTTCACACCGCCGGATTTGGCACCTTGCATAAGCAGGTTGCCGGGCTTCACAGGGCCGGTCCCTCCGCCACTCTTGATAAGGCTTTTCAGTTGTCGGCAAGTATTATACATGAGCGCCCCGCGGCTGTCAAGGGGAAATCCCCGACAGCGGGGAAAATCATCCCTCCGCGGGCTTGGCGCTCTCTGTGGGCTCCGCGCTCTCCGCGGGCTCGGGGGACTCGGTGGGCTCGGGCGACGTGCTGGGCTCCGGCTCGGGGAAGGAGGGCTCGGTGCCGGGGGCGTAGAACTGCAGGTTCATGTCCACGTCGGCGTCGATTCCGTCTATGCGGCTGGTGAAGGAGAATTGCCAGATGTTCGTCTCGTAATAGAAGTCCAGCGTGGAGCCGGGTGCGCCTATCCAGAACATGTAGTCCGCGAGGCGGGAGAGGTCGTAGTTGTGGTAGGCGATGTAGCGGTAGAAGTAGACGCAGGGAGTGTAGCCCGCGTCCTTGACCATCTCGCAGAAGACCAGGGCGGAGGCGGTCAGCTCCTCGTCGAGGATGTCCTCGGCACGCGACTCCTCCAGCGGCTCCCAGTCGAAGGCGACGGGCATCGTGATCTTGTAGTCCTTGATGAGGTCGAGGACGAACAGCGCCTCCTCCGCGCCCTCTATGGCGCCCGTGGACTGGGAGAAGAAGTAGACGCCGACGTCGAGCCCCGCGTCGATGGCGCCCTGCATGTTCTGCTCAAACTTCTCGTCCACGAAGAGCTCGCCCGCAGAGGAGCCGCGGTAGCCGCAGCGTATCATGGCGAACTTGACGCCGGAGTCCGCCACGGCCTGCCAGTCGATGTCGCCCTGGTAGAAGGAGACGTCGATGCCGAGCCGGGTCTCGTAGAGGTCGCCGGTGTAGACGGGGATGCCGTCCTCGCCGGTCTCGAAGTCGTCGGCGGTGAGCTGGGAGACGGGTACGCCCTCGGCCTCATCCACCCACTCCTCACCGGCGCCGGTGTTCACATAGATCATGCCCTCGTGCGGGTCGGGCGTGGGCTCCACTTCGCTCGCGCCGCAGGCGGCCAGCGACAGGGCCGACACGCCCAAGAGGAGGGCGGCAAGTGCTTTTTTGAAGTTTTTCATTGTCTCGTCCTTTCGTATCCGACAGGATTCGACACATGATATCACATAAATGTGAATAAATCAAACCCGCGGCCTGGCCCGGAGGTTCAGCAGCACCACCGCCGAGAGGACGAGCACCACGCCGAGCGCGGCGAGCAGGCTCATGCTCTCGTGGAACACTACCGCGCCGACCAGCGTCGCCACGACGGGCTCAACGGAGGCCATGATGGAGGCCCGGCCGGTCTCGAGGCCGGTGAGGCCGTAGGTGTATAGCAGGTAGGGCAGATAGCAGGTGACGACGCCGGTGCCGAGCGCGAGGGCGATGTTCCCGCCGGAGGCCGCGGCGGTCTCGAACACGCCGTCCACGCCCCAGATGAGCGCCGCGCCCACGGCGGCGAGCAGGCAGGAGTAGAAGTTTATCGTGTTGCTCGAGTAGCCGCGCTCGAGGGCGAAGCGCGCGAAGATGCTGTACATCGCGTAGCCGAAGCCCGCGCCGAGGCCGTAGAGTATGCCCGCGGTGGAGAGCGTCATGCTCCCGGAGCCGAGCCCGGACACCAGCGCGCAGCCGAGGAAGGCCAGCACTACGGCGGCTATCTTCATCGCCGTCAGCCGCTCCTTGAAGAGCAGCGCGGAGAAGAGCGTGACGATCGCCGGCGCGGTGTAGAGCAGTATCGCGGCGGCGGAGAGGCTCATGAGCGTCATGGCCTGGAAGTAGCAGAAGGTGAAAAACAGCAGGCTCACGACGCCGCTGCCGAGGAAGCACCAGAGGTCGCGCAGCTTGACCTTGAACTGCGCCGGGCCGGTGAAGAGCAGCGTCAGGCCGAAGCATACGGCGGCCACGCCGCAGCGGAGCACGATGACCCCGGAGGAGGTGAAGCCCGCCTCGCCCATATAGCGGCGGAAGAGGCCCATGAAGCCCCAGAGGCAGCCTGCGGCGAGTATGGAGACGGTGTATGCGTTCTTTTTCATCCTATGAGCCCGCCGATCCAGTTGTAAAGAGGTATGTAGGCCACGGGGAGAAAGACGCCGGGCAGCATGTTCGCCACGCGCAGGCGCTCCTGACGGAGCCCGAGCAGATTTATCGCGAGACCGAGCAGCAGCACGCCGCCCACGCCGGACATCTCGGCGACGACCGCGGAGCTGAGGTAGGGCGAGAGCGCGGAGGCCAGCAGCGTGAGCACGCCCTCGCAGACGAGGACGCAGACGGCGGAGGCGACGGCCCCGGCGCCCAGCCCGGCCCCGAAGGCCAGCGCGGCGACGAAGTCGAGCACGGCCTTGGCGTAGAGGATGGAGTTGTTGCCGTTTATGCCGGCCTCGACGCTGCCCATGACGGCCATGGAGCCGACGCAGAAGAGTATGGAGCAGGAGACGAAGGCCTGGGCGAAGCCGCCCTCGGACTTGGAGAGCTTCCTCTCGGCCAGCGCGCCGAGGGCCTCGACCCGGTCGTCGATGCGCAGCAGCTCACCAATGAGCGTGCCTACGGAGGTGCAGAGGATGAGACAGAGCGTGTCGGCCGTGCCGACGACGCAGATGATGCCGAGACCGAGGCTGACCAGCGCCAGCGCGGCCATGAGTGCGGTGGTGTATTTTTCCTTTATCTTTTCCCGAAAGAGCAGCCCGATGACCCCGCCGACCAGCACGGCCCCGGAATTCGCCAGCACGCCAAGCATAAACAAGCCCCCAAACAAATAAATCGCATGGAAATGATACAATTCCGCGCGAAAGATGTCAATAGCGCAAGTTGACAGAGCCGCCCCCGGCGTAGTAAGATAACACAGTACGCGGGTATGGCGGAATTGGCAGACGCGCTGGATTTAGGTTCCAGTGAAGCGATTCGTGTGGGTTCAAGTCCCACTACCCGTACCAAATTGGACGAGCCCCGCCTTTCGGTATCGCAGGTCGAAAGGCGGGGCTCGCGCCGAAATCTGAAGTCAGGATGTGCCGCCGGTGGAACTCAAGGAGATATTGAAGCGCATAGACGCCGTGCCCGTCACGGAGGAAACCGCCGTGGAGCAGATCAAGCACGTGGAGGACGGTGAGCCTTATCAGGTGTGGAAGCTGGAGGCGGGCACGTCGGCGTACATACTCAAGGAGGCAAAGGAGTACGAGGCGGAGATCTATGGGGCCATCCTCGCCGGACTGGACACGGACTGCGTGCCCGCCATATTGCAGACCCTCCCCGACGGGGACAGGACGTACCTCCTCATGGAATATGTGCACGGGGAGGACCTGTGCAGGTGCGACCGCGCCAGACTGACCCTGGCGCTGGACGCGCTGATCTCCCTGCAGCGGCTGACCTGGGAGAGCGGGAGCCTTGCCGCTCTCGGCTACAGCTTTGAAGAGAGCCTCCGCAGCCGCGAGACGCGGGGGCGCTATCTGCTCGAGCCCCTCCTGGAGGAGGCCTACGCGAAGTTCATGCGCATGTATCGCGCAGTCCCGAGGGCGCTCTGTCACGACGACCTGCTGCCCTTCAACGTGATCGCCTCCGAGGACAGGGCGGTGCTCATCGACTGGGAGTACGGCGGCATACTCCCGTACCCGACGTCCTTCGCCCGGCTGATCGCCCACGCCGAGAGCTCGGAAAACGCCCTGTTCTTCATGGCGCCGGAGGACAGGGACTTTGCGGTGGACTACTACTATGACGAGCTGCTCCGCGATAAGGGCATCTCCCGCGAGGCCTGGCATTACGCGCTCGAGTGCGCTTTGTTTTACGAGTACTGCGAGTGGGTCTTCGTCGGCAACAGGTACGGCGCCACGGACAGCGGCTACTATAAAAAATATCTCCCCGCCGCCAGACGGCAGGCAGACAAGCTCTTGTCAATGGGAGGCATAAACTAAATCTATTGTCCAATGGAAATTATGAATTTTACATATAGTTCTCAGGGGCCTACAATAGTGAACTAAATCATCAAGACTCATGGAGGCAGACCTGTGGAACACAAAGAGATAACGCGAAAGCCCTTCCGCGGCGAGCTGGCGCTGGCCGTTGCGGTGGTGATAAACTCCTTCAGCGTGGTGCTGATGCTGTACTCGGGGGCGGGGATCTCCACGATCTCCGGCGTGCCCTACGCCTTTTCCGAGGTGCTGACGTTCTTTTCCCTGGGCACCTGGACCTATCTGTTCCAGGCGGCGCTGGTGCTGACGCTGATGATACTGCGGCGGCGGTTCGTGCTGCCGTATCTGCTCAGCTTTGCCGTCGGCTTTGTGTTCAGCGAGCTGCTGGACGTGCACGAGCTCTGGATTGACGTGCTGCCCGCCCAGCTGGGCTGGCGCGTGGTGTATTTTGTGGTCAGCTATCTGCTGATAAGCCTCGGCATCGCCCTCTCCAACCACTGCCGGCTGCCGATAATCCCCACTGACCTCTTCCCGCGGGAGCTCTCGCAGATAACGGGGCTGAGCTACCCGAAGATCAAGATCTCCTTCGACGCCATCTGCCTTGTGGTCACCGCCGGGATGACCTATCTCTTCCTGGGCCAGGTGAAGGGCATAGGCATAGGCACCGTGCTGTCCGCGCTGACCATGGGAAAGGTCATCGGCGTCATCGGCAATTGGCTGGACCGGCACTTTGTCTTTGAAGTCCACCGCCGCCGCCCGAGCGGCATGGGGGCGCACAGATTTTCATAAAGCGCTCAAAACCGGAGCCAGGGGCTCCGGTTTTTTCTTTGCCGGACGCCGTTCGGGCCGGGAAGTTGCGAAAGCAATTTCTCGGGCGCCTTTTGGCGGCGGCGCGGGGCTTGTGCCATATCTTCAAAAGCTGCCGGGAATTGCAGGGCATATACCACAAATAAGCACAAGAAAACTTGTGAAATATCGCGGATGAGCGCGAGAAAGCAATTTCTCAAATCTTCGTTGACGCTTTGACTTTGCGGGTGATACTATTTCACCAAGGTTCGAATTTCCCGCGTTAAAATGTGAAAACGGAGGTCAAGAAATGAAAAAGCTGTTTGCTATCCTTGTGGCGCTCGTCTGCCTGTTCTCGCTGGGCACGGCGGCGCTGGCGGAGGGGGAGGAGATGGTCCCCGTCTGCATCAGCGTGCCCGAGGGCTGGGAGGCGCCCTGCCTCTGGGCCTGGGCCGACGACGGCACCAACGCCTTTGCCGCCTGGCCGGGCGAGGAGGCCGATCCCCTCGGCGACACCGGCTGGTACTACTGCTACGTCCCCAGCTTCGTCCAGAACATAATCGTCAACGCCAACGCCGGCGCGGTGCAGACCGAGGGCGTGGTGGTCGAGGCGGGCAAGGCCGCCTGGATAACCGTGGCGGACGACAACACGGCGGCCGTCAGCTATGACGCGCAGGTGGACGCCGACATCCCCGAGTACGTCGAGAAGATAACCGTCCACGCCTACGTCCCGCTGGAGTGGAAGACCGTCAACCTCTGGGCCTGGCTCGACCCGGACGGCACCAACGCCTTTGACACCTGGCCCGGCAAGGCCATGACCGAGAACGAGAACGGATGGTTCACCGCCCGCGTGCCCAACTGGGTCAACAGCATCATCGTCAGCGGCAACGAGGGCGCGGTGCAGACCGAGGACGTCACCATCGAGCCCAAGGAGCTCTGGATAACCGTCTACGACGACCTGAGCTACGAGCTCGCCTACGAGGACCCGGAGACCGCCGGGGTGGAGAACATAACCGTCTACGCCCGGGTGCCCGCCGACTGGGAGGGCCCCTGCCTCTGGGCCTGGAGCGCGCCTGACGGCACCAACGCCTTCGCCGCCTGGCCCGGCGAGGCCATGACCGAGGCCGACGGCTGGTACGCCCTCGAGGCCCCGGGCTGGATAAACTCCGTCATCATCAACGCCAACGAGGGCGGCGTGCAGACCACCGACCTCTCCGTGGAGAGCGGCAAGGACGTCTGGGTCGTCGTCACCGACGCGGAGAACGCCTCCGTGAGCTATGAGCAGCCCGCGGGCGACGCGGCCGGGGCCGAGAGCCCCGCGCCCGAGGCGAGCCCGGCGGCGACCGAGGCCCCGGCCGAGGCTGAGGGCGGCAGCAGCGCGACGGTCTGGATAATAGTCGCCGTCGTCGTGGTTGCGGTCGTGGTCGTGGCTGTGGTAGTATCCAAGAAGAAAAAGAAGGATTAAAGCGGCTCCGCAAAGCGGGCGGGCGCGGTAAGCTGCGCCCGCCCATCCGGGTTTTTGGAGGTATGCAATGAAAAGGATAGTTTCGATACTGCTCATCGCTGCGCTGCTGGTGCCGCTCGCGGCCTGCGGCGGCGGGAGCGTGGACACGGACAGGCTCGTCATCTGGCACGACAAGGAGGACGCGGTCATCGAGGCGCTCTCGGCCTATCTCGCCGAGGCGGCGCCGGAGGTGGAGGTCGTGTTCGAGAAAAAGACCAGCCTCACGGACTCGCTCAAGCTCGTTGGCAACGACCCGGCCTCCGCGCCGGACATGTTCATCTTTGCGCACGACAAGATAGGCGTCTTTGCCGAGATGGGCATACTCGCGGACGTGAACACCCTGCTGCCCGAGGGCGCGCTCGACGGCTGGCTGCCCATGACGACCGAGGCGGCGACGTACAAGGGCACGCTCTATCAGCTGCCGCTCTATTTTGAGACGCTGCTCTTCATGTACAACCGCCGCTACATGCAGGACGACCAGGTCCCGGCGACGACGGAGGAGCTCTACGCCTACATGGAGGCCAACACCGGCCGCGGGCGCTACGGCTTTGTGGAGCAGCACTCGACGGCCTATTACTCGGCGGCCTGGATACACGGCTTCGGCGGCTCCATAATCTCTGAGGACGGCACGCCCTTCCCGGACCCCGAGGCGGTAAAGGCCGCGCTGCGCTATCACCTCAAGTTCGTGGCGCTCATGCCGGGCGAGACGGAGTATTCCACGGTGAACACCCTGTTCCTGGAGGGCAAGGCGGACTCGACCATCGGCGGGCCCTGGATGGTGCCCAGCGCGCGTGAGGCGGGCATCGACCTCGGCATAGCGCCCATGCCCACGGTGGACGAGACGGGCAAGGCCCTCGCGCCCTATTCGGGCGTGCAGGGCGTGCAGGTGCTCAAATACGCCGCCGAGAACAAGACCGAGGCGGTAAAGACCGTGCTCGAGGCCCTCTGCGGCGCCGAGATCGGCATCGACCTCGCCCTCGCGAGCGGCTGCGCCCCCGCGAACGCGGACTGCTACGACGACGAGCGAGTAGCGAACGACGAGCTGGTGCAGGCCATGCGCACCACGGCGGAGATCGCCGTGCCCATGCCGAACATCCCCGAGATGGACGTCATGTGGACGGTCGTGAGCAACCTCCTCACCGACGTGAACCTCTCCGGCGAGGACGTGGACACCGCCTTTGACGAGGCGCTCTCCGAGGCCGAGAGCCTCATCGCCAACATGCAGTGATGGACGAGAGGCTGAAAAAACAGCGCCGGGGCTGGCTCAAGAGCTACCTCTGGTCGGCCCCCTCGCTGGCGCTCATCGCGCTCATCGTCGTTTTCCCGATACTATATACGTTTTTCATCTCGCTGACGAACATGAACGTCTACCACTGGTTCGACTTCACGATAATCGGGCTCGACAACTATGTGAAGGCACTCTTCGTGTTCGACTCGGGCTTTCTCTCGGCGCTCATAAACACGGTGCTGTGGACCGTCGTGAACATGGCGATACAGCTCGTGCTCGCCTTTGTGCTGGCGAGCCTGCTGAACATACAAAAGCTCCGGGCCCGCAAGCTCTACAAGACGCTGCTCATGTTCCCCTGGGCAATGCCGGGCTACGTCTCCATCCTGCTCTGGAAGACGGGCATGTTCAACACCGAGTTCGGCCTCTTGAACCAGTGGATGGAGAAGCTGGGGCTGGAGGCGCAGCGCTGGCTCGCGAGCGACGTCTCGGCCTTCATCTGCTGCACGGTGGTGAATCTCTGGCTGGCGCTGCCCTTCATGCTGATGATAATGGACGGCGCGATGCAGAGCATCGACCGCAGCTATTACGAGAGCGCCCTGCTCGACGGGGCCAACTGGTTCCAGCGCTCCGTGAGCATAACGCTCCCGGCCATAAAGCCCATCATAGCGCCCGCAGTCATAATCACCGTGTTCACGACCTTCAAGCAGTTCGACGTCATCTATCTGCTCACCCAGCAGATGGGCGCCAAGACCGGCTCAGGGCTGCACACGATATTGACCTACGCCTATGAGAACGCCTTTATCACGAACAACTACGGCTACAGCTCCGCGATATCCATAATCATATTCCTGCTGCTGCTCGCCTTCTCGGCGCGCTATCAGCTCGGAGGGGAGGGGGAGAAATGAGAGGCAAAAAACTGCGCGAGGGAGTAGGGCTCACGGTACTGAACCTCTTTTTCATCGCGCTCTGCTTCGTGACGCTCATACCCATCCTCTACGCGCTGAGCGTCTCGTTCAACGGGCAGAACGCGCTCTTGAGCTCCGACTTCTCCTTCATCCCGAAGGACTTCACGCTGGACAACTATCTGCGGGTGTTCACGGGCGAGGACATCATGACCTGGTTCGGCAACAGCGTCATCCTCGCCGCGGCGACGGTGGCCATCTCGCTTGCGGCGGCGGTGCCGGCGGCCTACTGCTTCTCGCGCCGGAGCTTCCCCGGGCGGAGGCTGGTGCTGCGCTGGCTGGTGCTGCTCAATTCCTTCCCGGCCATACTGAGCATGTTCGCGGTCTACCGCCTGCTGCGGCCCCTGGGCCTCGTCAACCACCGCCTCGGCCTCATCATCGTCTACACCGGCACCATGGCCGTCTTCAGCCTCTGGAACATGAAGGGCTACTTCGACACCGTGCCCGTCGAGATAGAGGAGGCCGCGCGCATGGACGGGGCGTCGGACCTGCAGGTCGTGACGCGCATCGTGCTGCCGCTCGCAAAGCCAAGCGTTATCGTCACGGCGCTGATGGTGCTCATCTACGTCTGGAACGAGTACATCTACGCCACGACCTTCATGACCGGCGAGGCCAACTACACCCTCGCCGCGGGCCTCTACGCCCTGCAGGCCACGGAGACCAGCGGCTCCTGGCCCGTGTTCTGTCT
>ENA-OZIL01000327-OZIL01000327.1-human-gut-metagenome-genome-assembly--contig:-NODE-327-length-24030-cov-5.885297_pt1 | contig 24030 bp, 22 predicted proteins | sample MGYA00244057_ERZ653706 | MGnify/ENA primary metagenome ERZ653706 (study PRJEB26926, sample SAMN06165266) | human gut metagenome | biome: ENVO:00009003; feature: ENVO:2100002; material: ENVO:00002003...
CTTTGCCTCTGGACTCCACCGCCTTTGAAAAGGCGGGCGAAACTTTCATTCGCGCGCTTTGCGCGCAGGGTGCGAAAAGGGCCCCCAGCAGGGGGCCGAAAGAATTTCTATTCCCGCGACCAATGGCCGAGGCACTCTTCAAAGAGCGCGTCGCCCTGTTCGCGGAGCTTTTCGCAAAAGCGCTCGTAGTCCGCAAGCAGCGCTGCGCCGTGCTCGGTGAGCACCGCGCCGCCGCCGTGGCGGCCGCCGGTTGTGCTGACCAGCAGCTCAAAGCCCAGCGCCTTTTCGCAGTCGCGCAGTATCCGCCATGCCTTAGAGTACGCCATGCCCATCTCCGCCGCCGCGGCGCGCAGAGAGTGACGCTCCCGCACCAGCGACAGAAGCGTCGCCAGCCCGGGACCGAAACACTTGCCTGCCGTGAACAGCCTCACGGATATGTTGTAGTGCATCTTTTCCATATATTCAGTATACCACCCCTTTCCAGAGCCCGTCAACGCTTGACGCTGGTGGAAATGGGTGGTATTGTTGTTCTCAGATGAGAATAACGGAGGCGCAAGTATGGAATTTAGTAAGGCCCTGGGCGTCACGCCCGGCATAACGGCGCTCATCGGCAGCGGCGGCAAGACCAGTCTGCAAAACCGCCTCGCCGCGGAGCTGAGGGCGCGCGGGCGGGTCATACTCTGCACCACGACGCACATAATGCCGCCGCCGGGGATGCGCACGCTGCAAAACGCCTCCGCCGGCGAGGTCCGCCGCGTGCTGGAGACCGACGGCGCGGTCTGCGTGGGCGAGCTCGGCGACGATGGGCGGCTCCACCCGCCGGTACTGCCAATAGCGGAGCTAGCGCCGCTTGCGGACTACCTGATAATCGAGGCCGACGGCTCCAAGCGCCTCCCGCTCAAGGCCCACGAGAGCTTTGAGCCGGTCATCCCGTCGGACACCGCGCGCACCGTATGCGTCGTGGGCCTCACCGGCCTGGGGCGGCCCATAGCCGAGGCTGTTCACAGGCCCGAGCTCTTCGCCGCGCTCGCGCACTGCGGCGCGGACGAGCCCGCCACGCCCGAGCGCGTCGCGCGCGTCCTCAACGCCGAGGCGCTGGCGGACATATACTTCCTCAACCAGGCCGACGCGGCGGGGGAGGGCGCGGCAAGGGCGCTCGTCGCGCTGCTGGAGCGCCCCGCGCTCTGGGGCAGCATCCAAAAAGGAGAGATAACATGCTGATATACATCCGCGGCGCGGGCGACATCGCCTCCGGCATCGCCATGAGACTGCACCGCAGCGGCTTTCGCGTCGTCATGACCGATGTGGCGCGGCCCACCGCCATCCGCCGCACCGTGAGCTTTTCCGGCGCGATAATAAGCGGCAGCCAGCGTGTCGAGGACGTCAACGCCCGGCTCGCGCACACGCCGGAGGAGGCGCTCGGGATAGCGCGCGGCGGCGACATCGCCGTGATGGTGGACGAAAACTGCGCCCACCTCGCGGCCATCCGCCCCGACGCCGTCGTGGACGCCATCCTCGCCAAGCGCAACCTCGGCACCACGTTGGACATGGCCCCGGCGGTCATAGGCGTCGGCCCGGGATTCACGGCGGGCCTCGACTGCCACGCGGTGGTGGAGACGATGCGCGGCCACACGCTCGGGCGGGTGTACTACACGGGTTCGGCCCTGCCTAACACCGCCGTGCCGGGTCTCATCGGCGGCTACGCGGGCGAGCGCGTGCTCCGCGCCCCGGCGGACGGCGTGTTCCGCCAGCTGCGCGACATCGGCGACCTGGTCGAGGCCGGGGACACGGTCGGCACGGTGGAGGGCGAGCCGATGGTCTGCACGATATCCGGCGTCCTGCGCGGCATCCTCGCCGACGGCACGCCCGTTTTCAAGGGCATGAAGGCCGGGGATGTGGACCCGCGCGGGGAGGTCGAGAACTGCTATACCGTCTCGGACAAGGCCCTTGCCGTGGGCGGCGGCGTGCTCGAGGCCGTTCTGCGCCTCACGGGGGCCATTGAAAACGCGGAAAGGGGAGAGGCAGATGGAAAATGAGATAAAGCTCACGAAGCTCGCCAAATGCGCCGGCTGCGGTGCAAAGGTCGGCGCGGGCGTCCTGGCCCAGCTGCTGGAGGGGATAAAGGTCCGCCACGACCCGAACCTGCTCGTCGGCTTCGACAAGAGCGACGACGCCTCGGTCTACAAGGTCACGGAAGAGCTCGCGCTGGTGCAGACGGTCGACTTCTTTCCGCCCATCGCGGACGACCCCTACACCTTCGGCCAGATCGCCGCGACAAATGCGCTCTCGGACGTCTACGCCATGGGCGGCGAGCCCAAGCTGGCGCTCAACCTCATGTGCGTGCCGGAGAAGATGCCGCGCGATGCCGTCCACGCCCTGCTCCGCGGAGGCTACGACAAGGTCTACGAGGCCGGAGCCGTAATCACCGGCGGCCACAGCATCCTCGACGACGAGCCGAAGTACGGCCTTGCCGTCACGGGTTTCGTTCGCCCGGAGCGCATCCTCACCAACTCCGGCGCGCGGCCCGGCGACGTGCTCATCCTCACCAAGCCCCTCGGCATCGGCGTCCTCACCACCGCCGCCAAGGCGGAGCTCTGCTCCGAGGAGACTATGCGCTATGCCGTGGAGCTCATGACCACCCTCAACAAGTCCGCGCGCGACGCCATGGTCAAATACCGCGTCCACGCCTGCACGGACGTGACCGGTTTCGGCCTGCTGGGCCACTCTTGCGAGATGGCCGAGGGCAGCGGCGTCGCCATAGAGTACGAGGTCGCGCGCTTCAAATTCATCGACGAGGCCGTGCAGCTCGCCAAGGAGGGCCTACTGCCCGAGGGCATGTACCGCAACCGCTCCTTCGCCGAGTGCCGCGTCGACCCCGGCGAGGCCGAGCTCTGGCAGCAGGACCTGCTCTACGACCCGCAGACCTCCGGCGGCCTGCTCATGGCCGTGGACCCCGCCGACGCCGACGCGCTCATGGCCGAGCTCGAGGGCAGCGTCCCCGCGGCACAGCGGGTGGGCCGCGCGCTCGAGTACGACGGCGGCGCTCTGATAAGGCTGAGGTGAGCGCCGTGGTGTATCTCGATAACGCCGCCACCTCCTTCCCGAAGGCCCCCGGCGTTGCCGCCGCCATGGCCGAGTACGTCGAAAAGGTCGGCGCCACGATAAACCGCTCGTCCTACGCCGCGGCGCAGGAGGCGGGGCTCGTGACCCTCACGCTCCGTGAGCGGCTCTGCCGCCTCTTCGACCACCCGGACCCCACCCACGCCGTCATAACCGCGGGCGCGACAGCGTCGCTGAACCTGCTCATAAAGGGCCTGCTCCTCCCCGGCGACCACTGCATCGTGTCCTCGATGGAGCACAACGCCGTCATGCGCCCGCTGGTGCAGCTCGAGCGCGAGGGCGTGAGCTTCGACCGCGTGCCCTGCGACGGGGAGGGGCGCATGGACGTCTCGGCCCTGCCCGGCCTCATCCGGCCGAACACCCGGCTCGTGCTCATCGCCCACGCCTCCAACGTCAGCGGTACGGTGCAGGACGCCGCGGCGGTGGGGAAAATATGCCGCGAATACGGCGTCCCATTCGCCCTCGACGCCGCGCAGTCTGCGGGGCACATGGACGTCGATTTCACGGCGCTCGGCCTCTCGGCGCTGGCAGTACCCGGACACAAGGGACTGCTCGGCCCGCAGGGCATCGGCGCGCTGCTGCTCACGCCTGAGCTGGCAAAGCGCCTGACCCCGCTCATCGCGGGCGGCACGGGCAGCGCGTCGGACTCCGAGGAGCTGCCCGACTGGATGCCGGACCGCTTTGAATCCGGCACACTGAACCTGCCCGGCATTTACGGCTGGGAGGCGGCGCTGCGCTGGATAGAGGAGACCGACGTCGAAAAGCTCGAAGCGCATGAAAAAGCGCTCACCGCGCGCTTCCTCGACGGCGTGTCCGCCCTCAAAAACGTCCGCCTCTACGGCCCGCGCACGTCGGAGGGCCGCACCGGAGTCATCAGCCTCGGCTTCACTGGCTGCGACAACGCCGACGCCGCCTGGCGGCTCGAGCGTGAGCACGGCGTCCTGACCCGCTGCGGCCTCCACTGCGCCCCCGCCGCGCACCGGAGCCTCGGCAGCTTCCCGGAGGGCAGCGTCCGCTTCTCGATGGGCTGGGCCAACACCGAGGCTGACATCGACGCCGCCCTCGAGGCCATCGCGGAGATCTGAGAGCGACTTCCAGCTAAAAAATATTCGAGACGCCTCAAAATTTTGTTGTAAATCCTCACACGTTATTCTATAATGAGAATAACGTGTGAGGATAATTTTTGCAAAAAGAGAGGGATGCGTATGAAAAAAGTGAGTTGGATCGTCGTGATAACGGGCGCGGCGGTCGGCCTCGCGGCGATTGTGCTGACGATGCTGGGCAATCCGGCGAACATGGGCTTCTGTATAGCCTGCTTCCTGCGCGACATCGCGGGAGCCTGCGGGCTGCACAGCGCGGCGAAGGTGCAGTACGTCCGGCCGGAGATCATCGGCCTGGTGCTGGGCGCGTTCGTCATGTCGGTCGCTACGCGGGAGTTCCGGGCCAAGGCGGGCTCGTCCCCGGCGACGCGGTTCGTGCTCGGCGCGTTCGTGATGATCGGCGCGCTGGCGTTCCTGGGCTGCCCGCTGCGCATGATCATCCGCCTGGGAGGCGGAGACCTGAACGCGCTGGTGGCGCTCGTGGGCTTTGCCTGCGGCATACTCTGCGGCGTGTTCTTCCTCAACCGCGGCTTCTCGCTCAAGCGGGCGTACCCGGTGGGCAAGGCCGAGGGCGGCGTCCTGCCCGCGATAATGGCGGGACTGCTTATCCTCTTCCTCGCCGTGCCGGCGCTGCTCAAGGCCAGCACCGAGGGCCCCGGTTCAATGCACGCGCCGGTCGTCGCGGCGCTGCTAATCGCGCTCGTCGTGGGCGCTCTGGCGCAGAGGGCGCGGCTCTGCATGGCGGGCGGACTGCGTGACGTCTTCCTGTTCAGGGATTTCAAGCTGCTCTACGGCTTTGTGGCCATCTTCGTCGTCGTGCTCGTGGGCAACCTCATAAACGGCGCGTTCAAGCTGGGCTTCACGCTCCAGCCGGTGGCGCACAGCTCGCATGTGTGGAACTTCCTCGGCATGGCCCTGGTGGGCTGGGGCTCGGTGCTGCTGGGCGGCTGCCCGCTCAGACAGCTCATCCTCGCGGGCGAGGGCAACGGCGACAGCGCCGTTACGGTGCTCGGCATGATGGCCGGCGCGGCCATCTCGCACAACTTCGGCCTCGCTGGCAACGCGGACGCGCTCAACGAGGCGGGCGAGATAGTCGTCGGCGGCATCTCCACGGCGGGCAAGATCGCGGTCATCCTCGGCTTTGCCGTCTGCCTGGCCGTGTCGCTCATGAATCTCCCGAGGGAGGAGGAGAAGGCATGAAGACAGTGGACGCAAGGGGCCACTCCTGCCCCATACCGGTGGTCATGGTGCGCAAGGCGGTGACGTCGGAAAAGCCGTCGGAGCTGGAGGTGCTGGTGGACAACCAGTGCTCGGTGGAGAACGTGACGCGCTATGCGCACAGCCAGGGCTACACGGTGGAGACCTCGGCTCTGGGCGCGGACTTCCGGCTGGAGCTGAAGAAGTGACGCGGTACATAGCGACGTTCCATACGCATCTGGCGGCGCTGCGCAGCAGCCGGAGCCTGACGGCGGCGGGGATAGCGGCGCAGATGACGCCGGTGCCGCGCAAGCTGTCGAGCTCCTGCGGCACCTGCGTGCGCTACGAGAGCGAGACGGCGGCGCTGGAGCTGCTGGACGCCGACGCCGAGGCCGTGTACGAGGACGCTGAGGGAAAATACACATTGATACACAGTTTTGAGGCTTAAAAGCATAAAGATGCCGCAGTATTGCGGCATCTTTATGCTTTTTGTAATCAAAATGTAGTTGCATCGACGCAAAAAAGGTGATAGAATAAATTGTAAATATCCAAATGGCCATGGCCATTTCCCGAGGCGGGCATTCTCCCCGCCTCATGGCCTTTTGGAATCAGATAATCAAAAGGGGAGGAACACTTATGAAAAAATCAGTTCTGGCCATAGCGTTGGCTGTACTGATGGCGGTATCACTCCTGACCGTCGGCGCAATGGCGGAGAATGCAAATGGAGCGGAATTGCCTGCATCAGAAAATGGTGTTATTAAACTGGTCGAAGATGTCATCACTGACGAAAGCTATACTGTAAGTTCTAATATCACCATTGATCTAGCAGGTCATAGACTTGTCCACAGCGACGTATATGGTACTTCCGGTGTGTTCTTTAATGTTAAAGCTGGAAGGTTGACAATTATCGATTCCGTAGGCGGAGGAGAACTTGTTGTTAACGAACAGTACAGAGGGAACAATTACACTGGGACTGAATTGAATCATGCTTACAGGTGCATTCAGGTATATGCTGGGGCTGAATTCGTTCTTGAGAGCGGAACGATCGTAAACAATAATCCAGACTATGGTGCCTCAGCCACAATAAACAATTATGGTACAACAACCATAAATGGCGGTACAGTAAAAGGTGTGACTGCTATATTTAGCTTTGCTCCATCTCTGGGCGGTGTTACAGGATGGGAAAATGAAGTAGCCACCTTGAATATTAATGATGGCAGCATCATTGGTGTGGCTTGCACAACTGCAATAGATACTAGAAATATTGGAAGCAGCTATGGCGTTTGTACATATGGCCCTGGCCTAGATAACGGCATGGTGGACAATACAAAATCAATAATCAATATAAATGGCGGCTATATCGAGGCAATTCAAGGTGTAGCCACTAATGCGAGCGGAGGCGTGTATGCAGGCTATACGCTTAATATGATCGATGGAACAATCAATGGTACTGAAGACGGCACAGGCATGTACCTTCCGGCAATAGGCATAAACAACATTTCTGGTGGCACCATCACCGGCGCACAGGGAATACGCATCTGCGCTGGAAAGCTAAACATTACAGGCGGAACTGTTACCAGCATGGCTCTGTCCGATGATTCCGACTTGGTTGCAGGCGGCAGCGGCGGCACCAATGGTGCGATAGTTGTAGGCAAGGCCAGCGGCGGGTATGTCGGAGACATTGATGTCAATATCTCCGGAACCGCAGTGATTGAAAACACTGCTACCGGCGACGGAACGAAGCCTGCCATCGTTGTTTCTGATAAAAACATGAGCGATGCTTCCATGGGGTATGATGCGCTCAGTATCTCCGTCGATGTAACCGGAGGTGAGGTTAAGGGCGATATTGTTAAGATATCCAATCTTGAAAATACCAGCACTCAGGACGGCGGAAACACTGCTCTGAATCTTGACGGTGCAACTGTTGACGGCAATGTCATCAACCAGACTTCCGCTGGTGGCGTTTTCATTAATAACAGCCAGGTAACCGGCACTGTCAGCGCCACTACTGAAGAAAATAGTGTTACAATTATCGGCTCCGATGTTGGTTTGACGAGCGGCAATAATGTATCCGTTGTCAACAGCACAGTTAATGGCGAACCTGTAACGAACGTTGGCAATGCTGTTGCCTCTGTAAATGGCGTTACCTATGATTCTCTTACCAAGGCTCTGGCTCTTGCAAAGGCAGGCAACACGGTTTATCTTCTCAATAATGTCGAGATCGACGCTCCCCTTGTAATTCCTGCTGGCGTGACGCTGGACGGCAATGATTTCACTATAGAGGCATCTGAGGCTTTCAGCGGAAGCTATCTCATTAATCTCAATAATGGCGACCTCAGCGACGTAAAGATAATGGACGTTGCCCTTGACGGCAACAACAAAGCGTCTATCCTTCTCAAGGTTGGCGACGGTGCTGTTTGCTCCGGCCTGACTGTCAGTGGCGTAACTTTCAAAAATGCTACACATGGTGTGTACCTCGGCAATGATAGCGGGTCCCAGAATGCAGCTAACAACATTAGCTTTACGGACTGCACCTTCGAAGATCTGAGCTATGCGGGCATCTATGCCCAGCGCGGCAACATTGCTGTTGACCAGTGCAAATTCCAGAACATAAAGAGCGCTTCCAGTACCGCTGCCGGCGTTCTCTTTGACACTGGATATTTTGACGACAGAGCTTACTCCCTCAGCGTCACCAACAGCACATTCACCAACATCACCGGCACTAGCAGCAATGAAAAGGCCACCGGCGGCGTTTCTATCACCGGTACCGGCACTGTCAGCAAGCTCACCGTAACCGGCAACACCTTCTCCGGCAACACCATCGACATCCGCCTTGGCAAGACCACCGCGCCTGTGATTACTGATGCCAATATCGCTGGCAACGGCATCGTCAACGTGGTCGCCGCACCCGGCGTCGGCCTCTACACTGCCAAGTTCTACTCCAACAACGCGCTTGTCGCGACTGTAGTGTCCGATGAGACCGGCAAGATCACCATCCCCGCGGCCCCGAGCAACAGCGGCTACATATTCCTCGGCTGGCGCAGCGGCGATGCCACCTACAAGGCTGGCGAAGTCGTCACCATCACCGCCGACACCACCTTCGTGGCCGTGTGGGGCAACCTGCCGGATGTGAAGCCCTCCGAGCCTGAGACTCCGGAGACCCCGGTGTTCCCGTTCTATGATGTGACTGCCCGCGACTGGTATTACAGCGCGGTGAAGTATGTCTACGAGAAGGGCCTCATGGACGGCGTTGACGTCGGCGTCTTCGCCCCGAACGACACGCTGACCCGCGCGATGGTCTGGACGATCATCGCCCGCGCCGAGGGCGTGGACACCACCGGCGGCGCGACCTGGTACGCCAAGGCCCAGGAGTGGGTCACGGCGAAGGGCATCTCCGACGGCGAGAACCCGAACGCGGCCATCACTCGTCAGGAGCTCGTGACGATGCTCTATCGCCTGGCCGGTGAGCCCGCGGTGAGCGGAACGATCACCGCGCCCGACGCGGCGAGCGTGAGCACTTGGGCAACCGACGCCATGACCTGGGCGATGAACATCGGCCTCGTCGAGGGCGACGAGAACGGCGCGGTCACGCCGACCGCCACCGCGACCCGCGCCCAGGCTGCGGCCCTCATCATGCGCTACCTTGAGGCGTAAAACTCAATACAAAGCAGAAAAAGCCGCCCCATACCGGGGCGGCTTTTCCTTTTGCCTGGTATCTATTCTTCCGTCGGGGCGACGAGCGCGGTCACGGCTTCCACGATGTCCTCAACGGCGTCGCGGGAGACGAACTGCGGCCGGCCCTCGGAGAGGGAAGCTATGCAGGTGGTGCTGTCATAGTTGTATATAGTCAGCGTGACCTCGGTGAAGGTCTCGGTGCTGCGGTGGAACACAAAGCTGATGGCCTCGCCCAGCTCGGTGCTCACGCCCTCGGCGCTGCCCTCGGACTCGAGCGCCTCGAGCGAGCTGAGCACGTCGGTGAAGTCCACGTCCTCGCCGTCGAGCGTGTAGACGTAGTCGTAACTGGTGGAGCCCTCGTCGTCCGTGCTCTCCTCGAGCGCCATGGTGACGGCGTAGGTCTCGCCGTCGAGCGTGATGTCAAAGCCCTCGGTGCGGTCCCAGTCGAGCAGTATCACGTCGTCGGGCAGCAGCTCGGAGACCTCGGTATAGAGCAGGCTGCCGCAGATGGCGGAGTCGATGAGATACACCATCTCCGAGCCCGCGATGCGCGCGTAGACGCCTTCCCCGGCGTAGTCGCCGAGCTCGAGCGTGAAGCTCTTTTCCTCCTCGCGCGTCTCGTAGACGGGGTTGCCGTCCTCGTCCGTCTCGTTGGTCTCGACCTCGGTGGTCTCGATGTAGTTCACCGTGACGGTGACGGCGGGGTCGTCCAGGCCGTAGTCCGCGAGGTCCTTGAGCTCGGCCTTGTAGTCCACGCACTCGCCCCAGGTGAGGCCGGTTATCTGCGAGATGAAGTCGCCCGCGAGCGTGGAGTCGAGCGCCGTGTACTCGCCGCCGTCGGCTGCAAAATAGGTGTAGCGGTCGCTGTAGGCGAGGCCGCTGTCCTCGAGGTAGTCGATGACCAGAGTGCCGGAGGCGCGCTCGGCGGTGAAGCTCACGAGGTCGGACATGTCGGGGATGGCCTCCTTGGAAACGAGGTCGTAGAGCCCGTAGCTGAAGCTGCTGTATATCCCGGAGTCCACGAGATAGACGCTGCCGTCGCCTATGGAGACGTAGCGCAGGCCGTCCAGGCTGGTCTCACTGCCGACGCTGATGACGGTCTCGGCGTCCGCCGTGACGGTTATGGTGCACTCCGGCTCCTCAAGGCCGTACTGCGCGAGGTCGTCCGCGGCCTCGATGGTCTTGGAGGCCGTGACCTCCTCAAGCGTGGAGAGCATGGTGTTCAGCCGCGTGGGGTCGAGCGGGAAGTCCGCGTCGTCGGCATAGGTCCAGTCCTCGCCGTTGTAGTCGAAGCTCACGGTCTCGCCGTCGTAGGTCCAGCTGAGGTTGGTGAGCGTGGCGGCGTCGAGGGAGTAGATGACCTCGCTTTCCGTGACCTCGGCCTCCTCGTCGGGGATGAACTCCAGCGCGGCGAAGGCGCCTCCGGCCACGACTATGAGCACGGCGGCCAGTATGAGCAGTTTCTTTCCGCGTTTCATCTCTTTTTCCTCCTTACCCAGATGACGATGCCGGCGGCCAGGAAGCAGACGGGGATGACGCCGACCATGAGCATGGTGAGCAGGGAGGACGTGCCGCTGCTGATGGCGAGATACTCGGCGTCAAGGCTCTTGGCGTGGATGGAGATGCCGCTCTCGGAGCCGCAGAGCCAGTTCACGCAGTTGAGGAAGAAGTCCTCGTTGCCGCCGGAGATGCTGGCGTTGGTGGAGTCGTCGAGCAGATAGGCCGAGGAGACCCAGATGACGCCGGTCTCGCCGCCGTCAGAGAGTGTCTCGGTAATCGCGACGGCGAGGGCGAAGGGGCCGTCGATGTCGCCGTCCTCCTTTTCGTAGGTGCTCATGGAGTAGCCGCTGAGCTTGGAATAGGCGGAGTCCGAGGTCGTGAGCAGCTCGGTCACGCTGACCGTGTCGCGCGGCGCTTCGCCCACGACGAGGCCCTGGGCCAGGGGCAGGCACATGTAATAGCCGCCCTCGGAGAGGGGCGAGGTTATCTCGTGACTGCCGTACTCGGGCAGAAGGTTGATGGGCGCGGGGAAGAGGTAGTTGCTGTCGCTGCCCTCGACGACGATGCCGTCCGCGGCGGTGACGCCGTAGTACTCCATGACGGCCTCGAGGTTCGTGAGCTCCGTGCCGTCCTGGAGCGGGCCGGTGATGAGGATGAGCTTGCCTCCGGCCTGGAGATATTCGAGTATGGTGTCGCGCTCGGCCTCCGAGATGTCGCTCATAGGGGCGTTTATGAGCAGGCAGTCCGCGTCCTCGGGCACGCCGTCGCTCGTGAGCAGGGACAGGCTCTCGAGCTCGACGTTCTGCTTGGCTACGGCGCTCTCAAATGAGCTGGAGAGCTCGCTCTCGCCGTGGCCGGTGAGGGTGTAGAGCTTGGGCAGGTCCTCGTTCGTGACGTAGTCGATGGCGCTGGTGAGCGCGCTCTCGCCCGCGAAGCTCTCGGAGTAGGAGCCGGTGGTGTAGTAGTCGCTGTAGTCGTACTCGTAGATGACGGTGTAGCTGATGTAGGTGTTCCGGTCGCCGCACTCGACGACGAGGCTGTTGTTGTAGATGGTGCCCTCTGTGTACTGCTGCACGAAGGTGGGCTGCACGTCGGGGTCGACCTTGGTGACGGTGAGCTCGCCCGAGAGGGCGGCGTAGCGGTCGAGGAGGGTGCCTAGTGTCTCGTCCTCGCGGCCGTCCTGGACTATCCAGTAGACCGTGACCTCGTCCTCGAGCCCGGAGAGCACCAGCTCGGTCTGCTCGGAGACGGAGTAGAGCTGGGTGGAGGTCGTGTCGAACTGCGTGTACTTGGCGGGCAGGGCGTTCACAAGGACGTTCGCGAACACCGCGATGGCCACGACGATGACCGTCGCGAGCACGCTGTAACCGCCGACGCGGAAGCTTCGGGTCTTGAGGCGGCCTATCATCTCGCCGGACTGCGGCAGCTTTATCTTCGGCTTTTTCATTCGCTCCACCTCCTCTTTTCAAGGGACTGCACGCTCAGGAAGAGGAACACGCCTATGACCGTGAGGAAGTAGACGACGGAGCCGAGGTCGAAGATGCCGTAGACAAAGTCGTAGAAGCGGTCAAAGAGCGAGAGCTGCTCCATTATCTCGGGGAAGAGCCCCTCGTAGGCGGAGCTGTCGAGCAGGAAGCCGACGAGCAGCAGGCCCTCGAGTATCAGCATGAGCACGACGGAGGCAAAGCCGCTGCGGGTCATGAGCCGGAACACGCCGCCGATGACGAGCACCAGCACCGTGAAGGCCAGCAGCGAGCTCGCCGCCGTGGTGGAGGCGTAGGAGGCGAGGCTGGTTATGAAATAGTTGAGCAGCATGACGACAAAGCAGAGCCCCGCCGCGACGGCCTGGCTCTCCGTTATCGAGGAGATGAACATGCCGATGGCGATAAGCGCCGCGCCCAGCAGGTAGAAGCCGAAGATGGCCGAATACGCCGCGGGCAGATAGACGCTGCCGAAGGCGCCGAGCACGATGGGGTAGAGGCAGACGATGAGCATCGGCACGGCAAAGACCACGAGCAGCGCGAGATACTTGCCGAGCACCACGCGGGTCATGCTCAGCGGCAGGGAATAGAGCAGCTGGTTGGTCTTTTGCCGCTTTTCCTCGGCGATGACCTTCATCGTGAGGATGGGCACGATGACTAGAAAGACGAAGGACATGCTCCAGAGGACGTACTCGAAGTTCGTGTAGCCCGAGCGGAGGTTGTAGGCCATGGTGTAGATGCCTGCAAAGAGCAGCAAAAATGCGCCGAACACATAGCCCGTGACGTTGGTAAAATACGAGGAGACCTCGTGCCTGAATACGGCCCTCATGCCTGCGCCTCCTCTCCGTCCGCCGCAGCGGGCGCGTCGGAGCTCGTGAGCTCGATGAAGATGTCCTCAAGGCTGGCCCGGGCGGTGCTCATGCGCAGGATGGGCTCGCCGGCGCGGCTGAAGGCGAAGAAGGCCTCGCGGCAGACCTCGTCGCCGTCGGGGCTGTCGGTGTCGAGCGTCACGCGGCAGCGCCCGCCCTCGAGCGGCTCGGAGCGCAGCCCGGTGATGTGCGCGAGGGGCGAGAGCAGGCGAGTGGCCTCGTCCGCCGGGGCCTCGGCGGTGAGCTCCACGGTGGTGGAGCCGGCGAAGAGCCGCTCCAGGTTCTCCGGCGTGTCGCAGGCCACGAGGCGGCCCTTGGAGATGATGAGTATCGTCTGGCACACGGCCTGGACCTCGGAGAGGATGTGGCTGCTGAGTATGACCGTGTGCTCGCGCCCGAGGTCCTTTATGAGGTCGCGGATCTCGATTATCTGTCTGGGGTCGAGGCCCACGGTGGGCTCGTCGAGGATGACGATCTTCGGGTCGCCCAGCAGGGCCTGGGCTATGCCCACGCGCTGGCGGTAGCCCTTGGAGAGGTTCTTGATGAGCCTGTCCGCGACGTCGCCTATCTGCGTGACGGACATGACGCGCTCCATCTGCTCTGCGAGCTGGGCCCTGCTCAGGCCCTTCGCCCGGCCGACAAAGGTGAGATATTCCCTCGACGTCCGGTCCATGTAGAGCGGCGGCTGCTCCGGCAGATAGCCCAACAGCCGCTTCGCCGCGCCCGACTCCTCAAAGATGTCGTGCCCGTCGATCTTCACCTCGCCTGAGCTGGCGGCGAGGCAGCCGGTCATGATGTTCATGGTCGTGGATTTCCCGGCCCCGTTCGGGCCGAGGAAGCCGTAGATCTGCCCGTCCTCAATGTTGAACGAGAGGTCCGAAACGGCAAGATGCGCGCCGTAGCGCTTTGTTAGATGGCTTACTTCAATCAAGGCGATACCCCCTTACTGTGCCAATGTAGCACGGCTGACTGAAACACAGCTGAAAAGCGCGGGGGGTAAATCGTAAACGATTTATGAAGAATGAGAGCGCCGCGGGGTGAGCCGCTGCGCTCTCATTTTGATTTTTGAACTCTGAGCCGTATGCAGAATCGGTTGCCGCCGGGGAGGGCCTCGGCCCAGATGCGGCCGCGGTGGGCCTCTACTATGCCGCGGGCGATGGAGAGGCCGAGGCCGTAGCTCCCGCCGGAGCTGCGCGCGGCGTCCGCGCGGTAAAATCGCTTGAAGATGTCGCGCCTCTCGGCGGGGGAGAGGGGTTCTCCGCTGTTTCCCACAGCTATGAGACAGTGTCCCCGGCCCTGACGGGAGAGCGTCACGCTCACGCTGCCGCCCGGCGAGGCGTATTTCTGCGCGTTGTCGAGCAGCACGCCCACGGCCTGGGAGAGCCGCTCTGCGCTGCCCTTGACGGCGATGCCAGGCTCGACAGAGCTCGAGAGGGCCAGCCCGCGCTCGTAAAAGAGCGGCTCGAAGGGCAGTATCGCCTCGGAGACTACCCGGCTGAGATCCACGCGCGAGAGCGTCTGCCCCGCGAGTCCTGAGTCCACCCGCGCAAGGTCGAGCAGGCTCTCCACCAGGGAGCGCATCCGCGCCGACATGGAGAGGATGTTCTCCCTCAGCCGTGAGCGGAGCGCAGGGTCGCCCTCCGCCTCGCCCAACAGCTGGGCGTTGCTGAGTATCACCGTCAGCGGGGTCTTGAGCTCGTGCGAGGCGTCGGCCACGAACTGCCTCTGCCGCTCCCAGGCGAGCTCCACCGGCCGCACCGCCCAGCGCGCCAGCAGCAGGCTGACGACCAGAAAGGCCGCAAAGCTCAGCGCGCCGATGAGCAGGCTGTTTTTCACGAGGTTAGCGATGACGCTCCGCTCGCTGGACATGTCCGCAAAGACGATGTACTGCGTCCCTCGCGCCCAGACCCGGCAATAGCGCAGGCCGTAGTCCTCCAGCTCGCCGGTGTTCCCGTCCCCGGCCTCGGCCAGGGCGAGCAGTTTTTCCAGCAGCTCGCCGTCCGTGAGGTCGTAGTAGCCGCCCCAGGCGTCGGCTATGCCGCCGTCCTCGTCCAGCTCCAGCGTGAAGAAGGGCAGACGCACGCCCTCCGGCCGCTCGTCCGGCCCGCCGGGGCGCATCGGTTCCTGGGCCAGGGCCTGCATCATGCCGATGCTCTCCCGCTCGAGGTTCGCGCGCGTGAAGAAAAACACCATGGCGAAGATGGCGCAGAGCATCAGCGTGACGATGGCCATGTTTATGCACACGAATTTGAGCCGCAGCCGCCGTATCAAGCCCCGTGCACCTCCAGATGATAGCCCAGCAGGCGGATGACCTCTATGGTGAGGTTGGAGCCTATGGCGCGCAGTTTCTTGCGCAGAAAGCCGATGTAGACCTCCACGTTGTTGTCCCCGGCGTTGGAGTCGAAGCCCCAGACCCGGGTGAGTATGGTCTCCTTGCGCACGCTGCGGCCCTCGGCCTGCATCAGAAGGCGCAAGACGTCGAACTCCTTGGACGAGAGCCGGACGCTGCCGCCCGCCGTGCTCAGAGTGCAGCCCGTGAGGTCCAGGCTGGTGTTCCCGTAGGCGAGCACGTCGAACTGCGTGCCCTGGCGGCGGAGCAGGGCGTTTATGCAGGCCAGCAGCTCCCGGTTGTCAAAGGGCTTGGTGAGGTAGTAGTCCGCCCCGGCGTTGAGGCCCTCGATGCGGTCTTGCACGTCGGCGCGCGCCGTGAGCATGAGTATCGGCGTGGTCACGCGCCGGGCCCGGACGCGCCGCGCGAGGCTGTAACCGTCCAGCCGCGGCATCATGACGTCGAGCAGCAGCAGGTCGTATATGCCCGTCTCGGCATACTCCGCGCCGCTCTCCCCGTCGCTCACGACCTCGACCTCGAACCCCCGCAGCTCCAGCAGCGTCTTGAGCGACTCCGCCAGCAGGGCCTCGTCCTCTATGATAAGTATTTTCATTCGCATCACCTGAGGACAAGATACACCGCGTACCTTAAATGAACCTGAAATGCGCGCGGACGTTTATTAACACTTTGTTTGTGAAAAGTTCATATACGGGTGCTAATATCTCGACAACGGGGCGGAGGCCCCGTGTACGCACAAACCCTTCGCATAGACTCAAGGAGGACACAACATGAAAAAGCACATGAAGTTTACAGCCCTTGCCCTGGCGCTGATACTCTGCCTGGGCCTGCTGAGCGCCTGCTCCACGGGCGGCGAGGACTCTGCCGCCACCGACCCCGCTGAGAGCGAGGAGCCTGCCGTCACTGACGACGCCGCCGGGAGCGAGACGCCCGATGAGACCGACCCCGCCGAAGAGCCCGCCGAGGACGACGCGCTCGAGATAGCCGAGGTCACCGCCATAGCCGACGACGGCACGCTGAGCATGACGCTCTACACCCTCACCGAGGGCGCCGAGCAGCCGACCGACTACGCGGCCATCGACATGGACCTCTACGTCGCCGGCACCGAGACCGCCGAGTACCTGCCTGACGAGAGCGTGCAGATCTACGTCGCCTCCGACGGCGCCCTGACCGCCGCCACCGCCGCCGACATCGCCGTCGGCGACATGCTGGCCTTCTACAAGACCGAGGACGGCGGCAACGCCATCGCCATCTACCACCCCGCCGCCGAGTGAGCGGGACGCATCAAAAAATGAGGCCGGGTCAACGGACCCGGCCTTTTTTGCACCTATTTGTCGAACTGCGCCACTACGGCGAGGAAGCGCTCGGCGTATTTGTCGGCCTTTTTCTCGCCCACGCCGCTCACGCCGAGGAACTCTTGGCGGCTGCGCGGCTTCTTCACGGCCATGTCCTCCAGCGTGGCGTTGGAGAACACGACGTAGGGCGGCACGCCCTCCTCGGAGGCGATCTTCGTGCGCAGGTAGCGCAGCGCGGAGTACAGGTCCGGCGCGGCCACGTCGGCGGCGTCGTCCTTGCTCCGGCGGCGCTTCGGCGCCGGCTTGGGCTCCTCGCGGCGGACGTACATCTCCACCGTCTTGCCCCGGAAGAGCACGTCCCCGGCCGCGGCGGTCAGGAGCAGCACCAGGTGCTCCGGCTCGACCACGATATAGCCCAGCTCCAGCAGGCGGTCGATGATGAGGTGCAGCTCGCCCTCGCTCACGTCGCGCATCAGCCCGTAGGTGGGCAGGCGGTCGAGCCCGCGCTCCTTCACGCGCTGGTTCCCGCTCCCGCGCAGCGCCTGGATGATGAGCTGGCGGCCTACGCCGTAGCCCAGGCGGTCGCGCACGCGTTTGATGCAGGAGAGCACCTTCTGCGCCTCCACGGTTATGTCCCGGGTGACGAGCCCGCTGCGGCAGTTCGCGCACTTGCCGCAGCTCTCCGGGTGCTCCTGGCCGAAGTAGCCGAGGATATAGCCGCGCAGACACGCGCCCGTGCGGCAGTATTCGGCCATGGCGTTGAGCCTGTCGAGGTCGCGGCGGCGCAGGGCCTCGCGCTCGGCGGCGCTGAGGATTTCGTTCTCGCCGCCGTGTTCTATGAGGAACTTGGCCGTCATAATATCAGCGGGGGAGTAGAGCAGCACGCACTCGGCCTCGGAGCCGTCCCGCCCGGCGCGTCCGGCCTCCTGGTAATAGGCCTCCAGGCTCTTGGGCATGTTGTAGTGCACGACGTAGGCGACGTTGGACTTGTCTATGCCCATGCCGAAGGCGTTGGTGGCCACCATGACCTCGGCGCGGTCGAACTGGAAGTCCTCCTGGCTGCGGCGGCGCTCGGCGTCGGGGAGCCCGGCGTGGTACTGCACGGCGGCAAAGCCCGCGCGGCGGAGCCGGGCGCAGACCTTTTCCACCTCCGCGCGCGTGGCGCAGTAGACTATCCCGCTGCGTCCGCTCCGGCGGGCGAGGAAATTCCGCAGCTCCGCGAACTTGTCCGCCGGGCGGCGCACGTCGAAGAAGAGGTTCGGCCTGTCAAAGCCCGTGACCAGTACGTCGGGCTCGTCGAGGCCCAGCAGGCGGACGATGTCCTCTCGCACCTCGGGCGTGGCCGTGGCGGTGAAGGCCGCGACGACGGGACGCCGTGGCAGGGCACGGATGCAGGGCGCTATCTTGAGGTAGCTGGGCCGGAAATCCTGGCCCCAGTGGGAGATGCAGTGCGCCTCGTCCACGGCGACGAGCGAGACATCGGCCCCGCCGAGCGCATCGGCAAAGGAGGCGCTCTCCAGCCGCTCGGGCGCTATGTAGAGCAGGCGGTAGACATCCCGGCGCAGGCCGCGGAGCACCTCGCGGTACTCCTCCGCGCCCAGGCTGCTGTTGAGGCAGGCGGCGGGGATGCCCGCGCCGCGCAGGGCGTCCACCTGGTCCTTCATCAGCGAGATGAGCGGGGAGACCACCAGCGTCAGCCCCGGCAGCAGCATGGCCGGGAGCTGATAGCACAGCGACTTGCCCCCGCCGGTGGGCATGATGCCGAGGCAGTCGCGCCCCGCGAGTATGTCGTCCACCAGCCGCTCCTGACCCGGGCGGAAGCCGCCGAGGCCGAAGTAGCGGCGCAGGATATCCAGCTTGTCCGGCACAGCACACACCACCTTTAAAAGCCCGGCCCTCGCCGTGCTTGACAAAAAGGGCCGGGGTATCTTAGAATCAGCTCATGGGAGTTGATAGCATGAGCGAGCATACGCATACGCACATAGGGCCGGACGGCGTGGAGTATACGCACAGCCACGAGCACAAGCACTCGCACACGCAGACCAAGGCCGTTTTGAACCGCCTCTCGCGCGCGATAGGCCACCTCGAGTCCGTGCGCAAGATGGTCGAGGACGGGCGCGACTGCACCGAGGTGCTGGTCCAGCTCGCCGCGGTGCGCTCCGCCCTCAACAACACCGCCAAGGTCATACTCAAGGACCACGTCGAGCACTGCCTGGCCGACGCCGTGGAGCACGGCGACATGGAGGCCATAGCCCAGCTCGACCGCGCCATCGAGCAGTTCATGAACTAGATTATCATGCCGCCGTCCGCGCCGAGTATCTGACCCGTGACGAAGGAGGCGGCGTCGCTCGCCAGAAAGGCGACCACGCCCGCGATGTCCTCCGGACGGCCGATGCGGCAGAGCGCGGAGTTTTCGGCCATCGCGGCCTTGTCCTCCGCCGTGAAGCAGGAGAGCATGTCCGTGTCAACGGCCCCGGGCGCCACGGCGTTCACGCGGATGCCCGAGGGGCCGAGCTCCTTGGCGAGACCCTTGACGAAGGCTATGATCGCGCCCTTGGTGGCGGAATAAGCCGTCTCGCAGGAGCCGCCGCGCACGCCGAGGATGGAGGAAGTGCAGATTATGCAGCCGCGCTTTTGCTCCACCATATAGGGTATCGCCTCGCGGCAGCAGTGGAACATACCGCTCACATTCACGTCGAAAATATGCCGCCACTCGGCGTCCGTCATGTCCTGTAAGAGCCCGGTCCAGGCGACACCGGCGTTGCACACCAGCAGGTCGAAGGGCCCGGCGGCCTCGAACATGGCCCGCACCTGCGCCGGATCCGCGACGTCCGCGCGCAGGGCCTCGGTGCCGAGCTCGGCGGCGAGGGCCTCGGCCTTTTCGCGGCTCGTGAGATAGTTGATGGTCACGCGCCAGCCGGCTGCGGCCAGCGCCCGGGCCTCTGCCGCGCCTATGCCGCGCGAGGAACCCGTGACGAGAGCTTTTTTCATAATTATCACCCATGCACGATTTTACCACAGCCCGCGGATTTGTAAAGCGGGCGCGGAGTGAGGACAAAAATGAGCAACGACAACATGAAAAGGAACGCCCCGCCCCCCGGAAACGGGCGGGACAGGGAACGCGAACGCGAACGTGCCCGCGCCCGGGAGCGCGAGCGGGAGGAATACGAGGAGGAGTACGACCGCGGCTACGACGACCGCGGCGACGGCTACGACGCGGCGCCCAGGACCCGCACCTGGGGCTTCATCGTGGGCGCGGTGCTGCTGCTCGCGGTGCTGACCGTGGTGCTCTGCGTCATGGGCGGGGTATTCGACTTCAACCGCGGCAGCTCCGAGACGGAGCCGCCCGCCGCCGAGACCCAGGCCCCGCAGGCCGAGCAGACCGCGCCCCCGGCGGAGAACACGCCGGCGCCCACGCCCACGCCTCCCGAGGAGAGCGAGGCTCCCGAGATGCACACCGTAAACGCCATCGCCGGCAATGGCGGGTCCATCTCGCCCTCCGGCATAGTCGAGGTCGAGGACGGCGGCAGCGTCACCTTCACGATAACGGCGGACGAGGGCTATGAGCTCTCCGAGCTCAAGGTGGACGGCTACACGGCCGAGGTCTCCGGCAGCTACACCTTCACCAACGTGACGGGGGAGCACACCATCTACGCCATCTTCCGCGAGGTCGTGCCCGAGACCCCGGAGCCGACGCCGAGCCCCACGCCGACGCCCGTGCCCGTCGAGACGGCGGACCCCTACTGGCCCTACATCACCGTCCCGCCCTATGAGCCGGACAGCGGCTACATCGAGACGCCGGTGGACCCGGGCACCGTCTATCTGCCGGATCAATTCGGCTGATACGACCCAAATATCGCCAAAAAACCGCAGGTATGACGCCGTTTCGCCTGCGGTTTTTCGCGCCCGGAAGTCAAACGACTTGTTTTTCCCCACCCGTGATGTTATAATTCCAGATAAACTCGGCACATCCCCCACCGGTCATCCACCCCAAAGAGAGGAGGCGAGGCGGCATGAAGACCCGGCATGTTCTGCTGGCATTCACCTTCGTGGTGTTGACGATATTCCTCATCATCGTCGTCTCTTCGCGCTCCAGCGAGATGAGCAGGCTCTACCCGGACGACGTCGTCGTGGACGCGGGCATGCTCCAGACTACGCAGGAACCCCAGGTGAGCGCGGACCCCAATATAGATGTAAACCCCGCCCCGGAGGACACCAACCGCCCGCAGGGCACCAAGCCGGACGTGGACATAGACTCCTGGGAATATCTCCTCGCGAACAGCGAGCACAACATAGGCAAATACTCCCCGCAGGTCGTGGCGATAGAGGACAGCGCCCAGTACTTTGACGAGCGCGCCGTGAGCGCGCTGGAGGACTTCCTCAACGCCGCGCGGGCCGCGGGCTACACCCCGTACATCATGACGGCCTACCGCCCGTATTCCACGCAGGAGTACAACTATAACGGCAAGGCCAGCCAGCTCAGCTGGCCGGACTACCCGGACGCGGAGGACTACGCCGAGGCCGCCAAGCTCGTGGCGCCCCCCGGCACCAGCGACCACCAGACCGGCCTCGCCGTGGACATCACCGACAAGTATTACAGCCAGATGGACGCCTCCAAGATGGACCAGGACTTCCTCGCCTGGCTCAAGGACAACTGCGCGGAGTACGGCTTCATCCTCCGCTACCCCAGCTCCAAGGTCTCCATAACCGGCTGGGATGAGCCCTGGCACTTCCGCTATGTCGGCAAGGTGGCCGCGGAGTTCATCATGGACAACAACCTCTGCCTGGAGCAATTCATCTCGCTCTACGAGTGAGCCGTGAGCAGAACATACCGCCCGAAGCCTGAAGACCCAGGCCCCGGGCGGTTTTTTCGAGATTTTTATTATAAAAAAATCTTGACTAATCTTGTGCAATATGCTAAAATCTATCTTCGCTCGGGCATATTATGCCACGAGGTGGGATTTTTGCGGGAAAAGCCGAAAAAACGTGCCGATCCTGCGGATATCCGACACAAATCCTAATAAATCAGGAAAGGAGGAAAACCATGCCGACATTCAACCAGCTCGTGAGAAAAGGAAGGGAGCAGGCCACGTACAAGTCCACCTCCCCCGCCATGCAGAAGGGTCTCAACACCATCAAGAACTGCGAGACGGACATCTCCTGCCCTCAGAAGCGCGGCGTCTGCACCGCGGTGCGTACCTCGACCCCCAAAAAGCCGAACTCCGCTCTGCGTAAGATCGCCCGTGTGCGTCTGACCAACGGCTACGAGGTCACCGCCTACATCCCCGGCGTCGGCCACAACCTGCAGGAGCACAGCGTCGTCATGATCCGCGGCGGCCGTGTCAAGGATCTGCCTGGCGTTCGTTACCACATCATCCGCGGCACGCTCGATACCCAGGGCGTCTCCGGACGTATGCAGGGCCGCAGCAAGTACGGCGCCAAGCGTCCCAAGGCCGGCAAGAAATAATCCGGCAGCCTAAGCTCCGACTGTTTGTATGATATTGATATTTTTCCGTATCGTATGGACCTGCGGGGCGCAGCGGGGGGCGTGGGAGCCCCTCGAGTACCGATGAAGTCATTTTTTAATGAAGGAGGGAAGCATAGTGCCCAGAAGAGGTAACGTTCCCAAAAGAGAAATTTTGCCGGATCCTGTGTACAACAGCGTGCTGGTGACCAAGCTCATCAACAGCATCATGCTGGACGGCAAGAAGGGCGTCGCACAGAAGGTCGTGTACGATGCGTTTGATATAATCAAGAACAAGAGCGGGAAGGATCCCCTCGAGGCTTTCACTGAGGCCATGAACAACATCATGCCCAGCCTGGAGGTCAAGGCCCGCCGTGTCGGCGGCGCCACCTATCAGGTGCCTATCGAGGTCCGTCCCGAGCGCCGTCAGACCCTCGGCCTGCGCTGGCTGACTCTGTATGCCCGCAAGCGCAGCGAGAAGACGATGAAGGAGCGCCTTGCCGGCGAGATAATGGACGCCTGCAACGGCCTCGGCGCCGCAGTCAAGAAGCGTGAGGATACTCACAAGATGGCGGAGTCCAACAAGGCCTTCGCACATTTCAGGTGGTAAGAAGTTTAGTAGGAAGTTTAGGAGCGTTCTATGCCCAGAGATTATTCGCTTGAGAATACCAGAAATATCGGCATAATGGCCCACATCGACGCGGGCAAGACCACGACCACGGAGCGCATTCTGTTCTATACGGGCGTCAACTACAAGATAGGCGAGACGCACGAGGGCACCGCTACGATGGACTGGATGGAGCAGGAGCAGGAGCGCGGCATCACGATCACGAGCGCCGCGACGACCTGCCACTGGCGCGGCTGCCGTCTCAACATCATCGACACCCCGGGACACGTCGACTTCACCGTTGAGGTGGAGCGCAGTCTCCGCGTGCTCGACGGCTGCGTCACCGTGCTCTGTGCCAAGGGCGGCGTTGAGCCCCAGTCCGAAACGGTCTGGCGCCAGGCCGACCACTATAGCGTACCTCGCATCATCTATGTCAACAAGATGGACATCATGGGCGCGGACTTCTACAACGTGATCGACATGGTCCACGACCGTCTGAAAGCCAACGCGGTCCCGATCCAGCTCCCGATAGGCAAGGAGGCGGACTTCCGCGGCATAATCGACCTGGTCGAAATGAAGGCCGATATCTACTATGACGATCTGGGCAAGGACATGCGCGTTGAGGAGATACCCGCGGACATGCTCGAGCAGGCGAAGGAGTACCGCAACCAGATGCTGGAGGCGGTCAGCGACTTCGACGACGAGATCATGGAGATGTACCTTGAGGGCGAGGAAGTGCCTTCGGACAAGATCCGCGCCGCCATCCGCCGCGCCACTGTCGCGGTCAAGATGGTGCCCGTCGTCTGCGGCACCTCTTACAAGAACAAGGGCGTGCAGAAGCTGCTCGACGCCATCGTCGACTATCTGCCCAGCCCGCTCGACATCCCGCCTGTCGAGGGCGTCAACCCCAAGACCGGCGAGACCGAGGAGCGCCCGGCGAGCGACGATGCTCCGTTCTCCGCGCTCGCGTTCAAGATCATGACCGACCCCTATGTCGGCAAGCTCGCCTTCTTCCGCGTCTATTCCGGCACGGTCAACGCGGGCGACACCGTCATCAACGCCACGAAGGGCCAGCGCGAGCGCATGGGCCGCATCCTGCTGATGCACGCCAATCACCGTGAGGACCTGCAGACCGCCTACTCCGGCGACATCGCCGCGGCCGTCGGCCTGAAGAACACCACCACGGGCGACACGCTCTGCGATGACAAGCACCAGATCGTGCTCGAGAACATGGAGTTCCCCGAGCCCGTCATCCGCGTGGCCATCGAGCCCAAGACCAAGGCCGGCCAGGAGAAGATGAGCATCGCTCTCGCAAAGCTGGCCGAAGAGGACCCGACCTTCAAGACCTACACCGACGAGGAGACCGGTCAGACGA
>ENA-OZIL01000336-OZIL01000336.1-human-gut-metagenome-genome-assembly--contig:-NODE-336-length-23877-cov-8.538284_pt1 | contig 23877 bp, 26 predicted proteins | sample MGYA00244057_ERZ653706 | MGnify/ENA primary metagenome ERZ653706 (study PRJEB26926, sample SAMN06165266) | human gut metagenome | biome: ENVO:00009003; feature: ENVO:2100002; material: ENVO:00002003...
GAGGGGTCGCCGTTGACCGGCCATGTGGTTTACCGCGATCCCTCCGTCACGGCTGTGCCGTGACACCTCCCTTTGCGCAAGGGAGGCTTTGGTGCGCCCGGGGCTATTATTTCATGAGCTCTATGAGCTTCTTCGCCGCGGCGAGGGCGAAGTCGTCGTCGTTCACGTTGTTCTGCATCTCGACGAGCTCGACGTTGGGGCCGATGCCGCGCCTGAGCTCTTCAAAGAGCGCGGCGTCCTCCTCGGGGCCGTAGAAGGGCTGGCCGGGCGCGTCTATGGCGGAGACGCCGCCGAGCGGCAGCATCAGCGCCGTGGGTCCCTTGGCCATGCTGAGCTTTTCCGCTATCACTTTGCCGAGGCCGCGGTTTTCCTCGACGGTCGTGCGCATGAGGGTGACGGTCGGGTTGTGCGGGTAGAGGTTGCGGCCCTTGTACTGCTCGGGGACGGTGTCCCAGGGTCCGAAGTTCACCATGTCCAGCGCGCCGACGGAGACGACCTGGGGTATGCCCTTCTTCCCCGCGGCCTCGAGCCTGTCCGGCCCGGCGTTGAGCACGCCGCCGTAGAGCTCGTCGCACCACTCTGTGGTGGTGATGTCGAGGACGCCCTTGATGAAACCGGCGTTTATAAGCGCCTCCATGGACTTGCCGCCCGCGCCCGTGGCGTGGAACACCAGGACCTCATAGCCCTGGGACTCGAGGTATTCCTTCGCGGTCTTGATGCAGGGGGTGGTGACGCCGAACATCGTGGCGGCGAGCAGGGGCTTGCCGCTGTCGGGGATGTCTATGCGGTTTTCGACCATGCCCGCAACGGCGTTCACCGCGTTGGAGAAGATGCGCATGGAGATCTCGTTTAGGCCCTCCGCGTCCACGACGGAGGGGAACATGACGACGTCGCTCGTGCCGACGTACTGGGAGACGTTGCCGGAGGCCATGGTGGAGACCATCACCTTGGGGACGCCGATGGGCAGCGCCCGCATGGCGGGCGTGGCGAGGCTGGTGCCGCCGGAACCGCCGACGGAGATGATGCCGTCGAACTTCCCCTCGGCGAAGAGCTGCGGCACGAGCTTTTCGGCGCCGCGGGACATGACGTCCGTGGCGAGGGCGCGGTCGTGCTTTTGGGCGATGACGGCGATGTCCTCGCCCACGGCGGCGGCGACCTCGGCGTTTGAGACGTCCGGGGCGAAATATGGCTCGTAGATGCCGGTGTGGATGCAGAGCGTGCCGAGTCCGCGCTGCTCTACGAGGTCTTTCAGGAACTTGAATTCCCTGCCCTTCGTGTCAAAGGTGCCGATGATGGCAATAGTTTTCATGTCTCGTCCTCCTTTGTTGTGCAGATTTTTGTCACGGTCCGAGCAAAACCGGCGAAATATCCAAAAACGCGGCGAACAAACTCGCTCAGACCTGCCGTTTCTACTAACAAGTTTAGCTGTTTTCGCCGCGTTTTACAATGTATTCTCTTTTTGTGTTCTTGTGTTTAGTTTATCTCTTTTTCGGGGCTTCTGCCCTGCTGCTTGTGTTTTTTTGCGCTTTGCGAATCCGTGCTCGGTGAAACGCCGTGGTATTTTTTGTACATCTTGCTGAATTGGGCGTAGTCTCGGTAGCCGACGAGCTGCGCGATCTCGACGAGGCTGTGCTCGCCGGAGGCGGCGAGTTCGCGGGCCTTTTCCATGCGCGTGGCGAGAAGGTACTCGCGGAAGCTGCGGCCGACCTCGCGCCGGAAGAGCGAGGAGAGGTAGGAGACGGAGAGGTGGGCGGTCTGGGCGAGTTCGGTGAGGCTGAGCTCGCCCATATAGTTTTCCGCGATGTATTCGCGGACGAACTCGATATAGTCGTAATTGCGCGGGTCGGAGAAGAGGATGCGCTCGAGCTGGGAGCGCGGCTCGATGCTGGGGCTCTGTTTGAAGCTGCGCGTGACCTCCATGACGGCGGACTCGACGGGGATGCGCTCGAAGGCGGAACCGCCTATGTAGCCCTGGCAGGTGGAGCCGCGGTACATGTACTGGGCGTCCTGCGGGGTGGTGACGGGGCCGCCGTAGACCAGGCGGAGGATGCCGGGCGAGACCTCGGCCGCTGCCTCGAAGATCTCGTCGGCGGTGCGGCGGGCTCGTTCGAGCGAGAGGACGTGCTTTGCGCCGAGGACGCCGCCGGAGGTCAGGCCGAAGTGGGCGCAGACGACGTCGGCCCCGGCGGAGGCCATGGCGCGGGCCTGGGCGGGGTCAAAGACGTAGGCGACGGTGAGCAGGCCGCAGTAGTGGGCGAAGCGTATGGCCTCGACCTCGCGCTCATAGCCCGCGCCCTCGGCCTCGAGGGCGGCGCGGAAGCGTCCGTCTATCATGCCGGCGGTGGGGTAGTTGACGACTCCGGTGAAGCCCATTTTCTTTATCTCGCGGATGTAGTCGTACATGGCGCGGGTGGGGTCGGAGGCGTTGAGGCCGAAGAGGAGCGGGACCCCGGCGCAGGGGCGCATGAGCTCGCGCAGGGCGTAGTCCATGACGAGGTCGTTGCTGTTGGCGTAGCAGAGGAAGCCGGCCATGGAGCTGCAGCCCATCTGCCTGTATTTGCCGGAGCTGAGGGCGAGGACGAGGTCGCAGCCCCCGGCGACGGCGTATTTTGCGGTGATGCCGCTGCCCGCGGCGACTCCGACGAGATGCCCGTCCCGCTCGATCCTGCCGCGCAGGAAGCGGAGGGCTTCGGCATAGTCCATCATGGGCCTTCACCCCTTTCAAAGAGATTGTATCGGAGCGGGGCAAAGCTGTCAACGCGCTATTTACAAAGGGGCGGGTTTTGGATATAATAGTGGGGCTAATTTTTGAGAAAGCGGTTGAAGTCATGCTTGAATTTGAAGAATACAAGGTAAAACTGAACGGCATAAGGCCCGACCTGGACGGGCTGGGCGCGGCGCTCAAACTGGACGAGGCGCGCGCGGAGATAGCGGAGCTCGAAGCGGAGAGCGCGAAGGAGGGCTTCTGGAACGACCTGGACAGGAGCCAGAAGGTCCAAAAGCGCATAAAACAGCTCCAGCAGAAGTGCGAAAAATACGAAAAGCTCCAGAGCAGCTGGGACGACCTCATGACCATCTGCGAGATGGCGCTCGAGGAAAACGACGACTCCATGCTCGCAGAGCTCGAAACGGACTACGCCAAGCTCGAGTCGGAGCTGGAGGCGATGCGCCTTTCCACCCTGCTCTCCGGCGAGTACGACGCGAACAACGTCATACTGTCCATCCACCCCGGCGCGGGCGGGACGGAGGCCCAGGACTGGGCGCAGATGCTTTATAGGATGTACACCCGCTGGGCAGAGCGCCACGGCTACACGTATACGCTCATGGACTGGCAGGACGGCGAGGAAGCGGGAATAAAATCCGCCACCATCAAGATAGAGGGCGAGAACGCCTACGGCTATCTGAAGAGCGAGCACGGCGTCCACCGCCTGGTGCGCATCTCCCCCTTCGACGCTTCGGGCCGCAGGCAGACGAGCTTTGCGGCGGTGGAGGTCATGCCGGAGATAACGGACACCGGGGACATCGAGCTGCGGGACGAGGACATAAAGATGGACGTTTTCCGCTCCTCGGGCGCGGGCGGGCAGAAGGTCAACAAGACCTCGTCCGCCGTCCGGCTGACGCATTTGCCGACGGGCATAGTCGTGTCGAGCCAGGTGGAGCGCAGCCACTTCCAGAACCTCGAGAACTGCCGCGAGATGCTCCGCGCGAAGCTCGCGGAGATAAAGGAACGCGAGCACCTGGAGAAGATATCGGACATCAAGGGCGTGCAGATGAAGATAGACTTCGGCAGCGCCATCAGGAGCTACGTTTTCATGCCCTACACCCTGGCGAAGGACGCGCGCACGGGCTTTGAGAACGGCAACATCAACGCGGTGATGGACGGCGACATAGACGGCTTCATAAACGCCTACCTTGCAATGAAAGCGGGCGAGTGAGATAAAAAGAGCGGCAAGATCGCTGCTGGCCATCGTGCTCTGCGCGTTTTTCGCGCTGATGGGCGGCAGCCTGCACTTTGCGGAGGCGGAGGCTCCGGAGGAGAGCACGGGTCCGGAGCGCCCTCCCTCGATGTCTGCGGAGCAGACGGCGGAGCCCACGCCCGGCGCGGCCGAGGAGACGCCGGAGCCGGAGCCGCAGGTTTTCACGATAAACTTCATAGGCGACATCACGCCGGACGCCGTCCCCTACTACCGGGGCAGCTCCGTGGCGTATCAGAACGTCGTCACGCCGGACAACCTGGGCTACGTGTTTGAAAAGACCGTCCAGTTCTTCGAGGACGACGACTTCACCATGGCAAACTTCGAGTGCGTGCTCTCGAACTACGACGTCGCCGCGGACAAGAACTTCACCTTCCGCGCGCCGCCGGAGTACGTCGGAATCCTGACTGCGGGCAGCGTCGAGTTCGTGACCCTCGGCAACAACCACGTCGAGGACTACGGCGAGCAGGGCTACGCGGACACAAAGGCCACGCTCGAGGAGGCCGGCATAGGCTACGCGGGCCGGGACGAATACAGCATCTACGAAACGGAGTCCGGCCTCAAGATAGGCGTCTACGCGCTCTCCTTCGGCAAGACGGAGCAGATAAAGGCGGGCATCGCCGCGCTCAAGGAAGCCGGGGCGGAGTTCATCATCGCCGCGCTGCACTGGGGCGACGAGGGCGCCTACGACGTGAACGCCCTCCAGCTGGAGCAGGGCCGCGCCGCGATAGACGCCGGGGCGGACGTTGTCTACGGCTCGCACCCGCACACGCTCCAGCCGATAGAGATATATAACGACCACTACATATTCTACAGCATGGGCAACTGGTCCTTCGGCGGCAACACGAACCCGCGCGACAAGGACACCGTCATCGCCAAGCTGGAGGTCACAAGGGCTGCGGACGGCACGGTCTCCGTGACGGACCTCACGCTCATCCCCTGCGCCTCCTCCGGCGTCACGGACGGCAACAACTACCAGCCCGTCCCATACGAGGAGGGGAGCGAGGAATATGCGCGTACTATCTCGAAGCTCGACGGCAGCTTCACAGGGGCAAACCTCACGATCCCCTACGAATACGGTTTTAACGAGTATTGAGCTGTTATACCTGCCCCTGGCCCTCCTGTGGCTGGAGCTGGTGTTCAAGGCCTTCCACTCGAGCATAACGGCGCCGGGGCTGCTGTTCACGGCGCTGTTCTCGCTGGCGGCGGGCTTTCTGCTGCGCTTTTTGTCGGGCCTGGGCGGGCGGAGGCTCCTGCGCTCTCTGACGGGGCTCTGGCTCTTCCTGCTGGCGCTGTTCTTCGGCGTACACGCCGTGTACCACGACATCTTCAGCGAATACCTCAGCGTCGGGATGCTGGGCGTGGCGGGCGGCGCGCTGACGGGCTACTGGCGTGAGGCCCTGCGCGGGATAGTCCGCTGCCTGCCGGAATTGGCGCTCATCCTCCTGCCCTTCGGGCTCTGGCTGGGCTTCGGGAAGCGGCTCACGCGCGCCGCGCCCGGGGGCCGCGGCCGGAAGCTCCTGCCCCTGGCGCTGTTTCTGGCCTTTCAGCTCGCGGGCTCCGCGGGCGTGAGGCTGGCCCGTTCCGGGGCCGTGCCGCTGTCCTCGCTCTACGGCGAGGGCTTCGTCATGGAGGCGGGCGTGCGGAGCTTCGGCCTGCTCACCGCCCAGCGGATAGACGCCGCCCAGGCCATCGAGGACGCGCGCGAGCTGCGCGAGGCGCAGGCAAACGCCACCCCCGCGCCGGAGCCCACGCCCACTCCCCTGCCGACGCCGACGCCCGTGCCGACTCCCACGCCCGAGGTGTTCACGCCCGTGCCGCAGACGCTGGAGATAGACTTCGACTCGCTCATCGCAAACGAGTGGGACCCGGAGCTGGTCGCGGTCCACGAGTTCGTCCGGGACTCGGAGCCGAGCTGGACGAACGAATATACCGGCATGTTCCGGGGCAAGAACCTCGTGTGGATCTGCGCGGAGAGCTTTTCCACCTGGGCGCTGGACGAGGAGCACACGCCGACTCTCTACGAGCTCGCGCACTCGGGCTTCGTGTTCGAGAATTTCTACTGCCCCATCACCGCCGCCTCGACGACGGGCGGGGAGTTCATAACGCTCACGGGCCTCATGCAGAACAGCTCCAAGCAGTACATGCTGGCCTCGGCGGGCAGCTATATGCCCTACGGCATGGGCAACGTGCTGAACCCCCTGGGCTACACCTCCATCGCCTACCACGGCGGGCAGTACACCTATTACAGCCGGAACGAGACCCTGCCGAACCTGGGCTACGAGTTCAAGGCGAACACGCGCGGGATAGACCTGGACGAGCCCTGGCTGCTGCCGACCTCGGACCTGGACCTCGTGCGCAACACCGTGGACGACTACATCGGCCGGGAGCCCTTCAACATCTACATCATGTCGATAAGCGGCCACATGGACTACGTTTTCGGCGGCGGCCACGACATATGCAGCCGCTACAAGGACGAGGTCCAGGACCTGACGGAGCTCACCACCCCCGCAAAGGCCTATATCGCCAGCCAGATGGACTTTGACCTCGCCGTCGAGTACCTCATAAACTCGCTGGACGAGGCCGGGATACTGGACGAGACGGTCCTCGTCATCTCCGCGGACCACTACCCCTACGGCCTGGACGAGGAGGACATAGAGTCCATCGCCGGCGAGGACCTGGACCCCGCTTTCGACCTCGAGCACTCGACGCTCATCCTCTGGTGCTCGGAGATGGAAGAGCCCGTGTACGTGGACAAATACTGCGAGAGCAGCGACATCCTGCCAACTCTCCTGAACCTCTTCGGCGTTCCCTTCGACTCGCGGCTCATGATGGGCCGGGACATACTCTGGGAGGGGCAGGACTTCGCCGCCTTCCGGAACTACAGCTTCATCTCGGACTACGGGCGCTACAACGCCGCAACGGGCGAGTTCACGCCCGCAGAGGGCGCGCCGGAGCCGCCGGAGGGCTACGTCCAGGCCATGGTGGACGAGATAAGGCAGATGTACAGCTGTTCCAAGACCATAGTCTACAAGAATTATTACGGCAAAGTGTTCGGATAAGGAGCCCGCAGAAGATGGATGCAGAAAAGATAAAAGAGGGCGTGCGCCTCCTGCTGGAGGGCATGGGCGAGGACCCGCAGCGCGAGGGCCTCATAGAGACGCCTGAGCGGATAGCGCGGATGTACGAGGAGCTGGCCTCGGGCTATGCCGAGGACGCCTCGGAGCACCTGGCCGTGCGCTTCAAGGCGGAGGGCAGCGGCATGGTGCTCGAGAAGGATATATACTTCTACTCCATGTGCGAGCACCACCTCCTCCCCTTCTACGGCCGGGCCGCCGTGGCCTACGTGCCGGAGGGCGAGGTCGTGGGCCTGAGCAAGATCGCGCGGACGGTGGAGGTCTTTGCCCGCCGCCTGCAATTGCAGGAGCGGATGACGGAGCAGATAGCGGAGGCCTTCATGGCGGGGCTCCGGCCGAAGGGCGTCATGGTGTACGTGGAGGCGGAGCACCTGTGCATGACGATGCGCGGGATAAAAAAGCCCGGCTCCAAAACGGTTACGACGGCGGCGCGCGGCGTGTTCGAGACGGACGCCCAGCTGCGCGAGCGCTTCTGGCACATGCTGGGCAGGTGAGACGATGCGCATAGGCGGCAGGGACTTTGATACGGAAAACGGCGTATACATCATGGGCATCCTGAACCTGACCCCGGACTCGTTCTCGGACGGGGGCCGCTGGACGGAAAGGGACGCGGCGCTCAGGCAGGCCGCGCGGATGGCCTCGGAGGGCGCCGCGATAATAGACCTGGGCGGCGAGTCCACGCGCCCGGGCCACACGCCGGTCGGCGCGGCGGAGGAGGCGGAGCGGGTCCTGCCCATGGTGGAGGCCGTGAAGCGTGAGACGGGCCTGCCCGTCTCGGTGGACACCTACAAATACGAGACGGCGCGCCTCGCGCTCGAGGCCGGCGCGGACATGATAAACGACGTCTGGGGCCTCAAGTACGACGCGGGCGAGATGGCGCGCGTCATCGCGGGAAGCGGCGCGGCCTGCTGCCTGATGCACAACCGGGCTCGGGCGGAGTACGCGCACCTCATGCCGGAGCTGCTGCACGACCTGCGCGAAACGCTGAGGATAGCGGACGCCGCGGGGATAGCCCGCGGGAAGATCATCTTGGACCCCGGCGTGGGCTTCGGCAAGAGCTACGAGCAGAACCTCGCCGTCCTGAACAGGCTGGAGGAGCTGCGGGTCCTGGGCCTGCCGGTGCTGCTGGGGGCCTCGCGCAAGTCCGTCGTGGGCCTCACGCTGGGCCTGCCCGTGGACGAGCGGCTGGAGGGGACCCTGGCGACCACGGCGATAGGCGTCCTCAAGGGCGCGGCCTTCATCCGCGTCCACGACGTGAGGGAAAACCTGCTGGCGGCAAAGATGGCGCTGGCGATACGCAGGGAGGCGGGCTTCGGTGGCTGACGAGATAAGGATAAGGGGCCTGGAGGTCTACGCCAACCACGGCGTGTACCCGGAGGAGACGCGCCTGGGCCAGCGGTTCACGGTGGACCTGGAGCTGTATACGGACACGCGCCGGGCCGGCCTCGCGGACGAGCTGGAGCTCTCGGTGGACTACGGCGCGGTGTGCCATTTCGTGTCGGACTGGCTGCGGGAGCACAGCTGCAAGCTCATAGAGTCCGCGGCGGAGCGCTGCGCCATGGCGGTGCTGGAGCGCTGGGAGCTCTTAGAGGGCCTGGCGCTCGAGCTGCACAAGCCCTCGGCGCCCATCGGCCTGCCCTTTGCGGACGTTTCCGTGCGGATAGAGCGCTTTTGGCGCCGGGCCTATGTGGCCCTGGGCTCGAACCTGGGCGACAGGCGCGCCTACCTGGAGGGGGCCGTGCGCGGCCTGGACGCGCTGCCCGGCTGCCGGGTTAAGGCGGTCTCGGAGTTCATCGAGACGGAGCCCTTCGGCTACACGGAGCAGCCGCGCTTTCTGAACGGCTGCCTGGCGCTGGACACGCTGCTGCCCCCTCTGGAGCTGCTGGACGAGCTGCAAAAGCTGGAGCAGGCCGCCCTGCGCGAGCGGAAGCTCCACTGGGGCCCCCGGACTCTGGACCTGGACCTGCTGTTCTACGAGGACCTCAAAATGGACAGCGCCCGGCTCACCCTGCCGCACCCCGGCATAGCGGAGCGGGACTTCGTGCTCCGTCCCCTGGCCGGGATCGCGCCGGACCTCATCCATCCCGTGCTGGGCAAACCCATCCGCCGCCTCCTGGCCGAACTTGAGGAAAAACAATAAAGCTCCGGCCCGTCCGCATGGACGGGCCGGAGCTTAGCTTGTAGAAAAAGCCTCGCAGAGTTTCGCGGCCGCCGCCGCGAAATAAATTGTGATCCGTTTTTCCCGGGGGCGTGTACCTCGGGAAAAACACTTCTCGCGGAGCGGAGTGTCGCAGCCCGCCCTGGCGGGCAAGGCATGGAGCGCAGCGCAAACCCCTTTCTCTGAGAAGGCTCCGCCTTCTCAGAGAAGTTATGCCCCGAAGAGGCCCTTGAAGAAGTTCACAACGCTGTTCCAGACCTGCTTCACGCCCTCGAAGAAGCCGGAGACGGCCTCCTTCGCCTGGCCGAGCTTGCCCAGCGCGTCCTGGACGGACTCGACCTTCTCCTTGAGCGCTTCCGGGTCGAGCTTTTCGAGCGAGCGGCAGAGCCCCGCCAGCTGCTCGACCTGCGTATCCGTCAGCGTGACGCCGAACTCCTTCGCCACGGCGCGGATCTCCTCGCGCAGCTGGGCGTCGGTCATGTTTTTGGTCTCGCCCAGGAGCAGCTTGAGCTCGTTCACTATCTCGACGGAGTCGTAGCCGCCGAGCTGCTCGGCCAGCTTCGCCGTTAGGCTGAGCTCCTGGGTGCCGACCAGCTTGGCCGTCTCGTCGAGCGCCTCGCCGGTGATGTCCTCGTAGGCGAGATAGACCCCCGTCAGCGCCGCCGTGCCGGAGACCTCATAGGGCGCCGCAACGATTATCCGCGCGTCCGAGACGCCCGCCGTCGCCAGCGCGGAGACGTACATCTCGGAGCTGCACCAGTTCACGTTCGAGGTAGATACCTCGAGGCCCTCTCCCTCGTCCAGGACCTCGATGTATACGCAGGAGATGGAGTGCGTCCCGATGAGGGCTTCGTCCACATAGCCCTCGAGGTACTTGCGCTCGTCCGCGTTCGTGACGCGCAGCTCGGTGACGGAGCCGCGCTCCACGCCGAAGCTGGCGTACACCGCGGCGATCTGCTCGTCCGTGAGGTCCGCGCCGATGACTGCCCGGGCCTCGCCCGCGTCCAGCGCCAGGGCCGGGACCGCCCCGCAGAAGAGGCAGGCCGCCAGCAGAAGTGAAATGAGCTTTTTCATGTCAAAACCTCCATAGGGATAAGACGCGGCCGCAAAACTCTGCGAGGCCTTTTCTACAGACTTGGACGCGGCCGCGGCCTCGTTTGTTCCTAGAGCGGCTGCCGGGAAATCTTGGCCCAGCGCCGCGGGTACTTATCCGGCGTGGGCCGGAGCTTTTTTATGAGGACGGCCGCCCGGACTATGTCCGTCCCGGGCAGGCGGTAGCGCCGCAGCTCAGGCTCCGCGCCGCCCAGGACCTCGGCGGCGTTCCGGGCCTCCTCCAGCTCCTGGGCGCAGTCCTCGGCCTTCATGGCGATGAAGAGCCCGCCCACCTTCACAAAGGGCAGGCAGAGCTCGCACAGGACGTTCAGCCGCGCCACCGCCCGGCTCACGGCTATGTCGAAGCTCCCGCGCCAGTCCCCCGGGGCCTCCTCGGCCCTCATGCAGGCGCAGGCGGCGTTTGCGACTCCCAGCTCCTCCAGCGTCCGCGAGAGGAAGCCCATGCGTTTTTCCTGGCTGTCGAGCAGGGTGAACTGCGCGTCCGGCCTCAGTATGGCCAGGGGCAGCCCGGGAAAGCCCGCGCCGGTCCCCACGTCTATGACGCGCCTGCCGGAAAAGTCCGCCAGGCTCAAAAGTGCGGCGCTGTCCAGAAAGTGCAGCCGCGCCACGGGACCCTCTCCCTCGATGGCCGTCAGGTTCATGACGGAGCCCGTCTCGGCCAGGCGCTCGTAGTATCCCCGGAACTTTGCCGCGGCATCCTCCGGCGGCGCGATGCCCAGCTCAGCAAAGCCCCCGCGCAGGATCTCCTCCATAAGCTCACCCCACAAAAAGTAATACCGGACGCATACAGCGCCCGGTATTATATCACATTTCGCCGGAAATTTCAATCAGGCGTAGAAGTCGTGGTCGCCTATGCTGGTGACGTAGGTCCTGGTCTGCCGGAACCAGCCGGAGACGCCTATGTCCGGGTTCACGAAGTAGAGGCTGCCGCCGACGATGTCATATCCCTCGAGGCAGAGCTTCGCCGCAATGACGCAGTCCTCCGGCGGCTCGAGGTAGATGCTGCCGGTCTCGACGGGCGAGAACTGCACTCCGTAGCGCTTGTCAAACACGACCTCGTAGACCGTGTTGGGGAAGGCCGCGGAGGCGACCCTGTTCATGACGACGTCGCCCACGCCGAGCATACCCTCGAGCGACTGGTTGCCCGCCTCTGCGTAGATGATGCGGGAGAGCCAGTACACGTCCTCCTCGGCGTAGAACTCGTCCCCGGAGATGAGGGCTTCGGGCCGCGTGGTGTCCACGTTGAGGCTGTCCGAAGCGCTGTTCCAGACCACGGTGAAGCCGAAGGCCCGTCCCAGCTCGGAGAGGGGCCAGAGCTCCTCGCCCCCATCCTCAGCGAGCCCGCCGTCGAGGTAAAAGTATCTGCCCGACACGCAGAAATATTCTCCCTCCGCGTCCAGCTCGAGCTTGAGCCCGCCCAGGGTGGAGGTCTCTTCGTCGAGCTCGAGCCCGGCGGCATCCGCGAACTCCTCGAGGGAGATCCGCGCCTTGTCGTCCACGAGACGGCACGCGCCGTAGAGCGCGCCGTTTATGTAGAGAGGGACGAGCCTGAGCCCGCTCTCGGTCCTGAACTCGGCGCCCTCCGGGTCTGCGGGGACCGCTTCGCCCGAGTTCTGCGGCTCCTCGGCCTCGAGCTCGAGCTCCCAAGCGGGCGGCTCATAGACCGCCTCCGCCCCGCCCTTCATCACGAAGGAACCGCTCACCGTCAGGCACAGCAGACAGGTCGCCGCGAGCAGGACTATATCCAATTTCCTGTTTCTGGCCATTGTACACCTCAGTTTGTCCAAGCCGTGTCACTTCCGCCCGCGCCGCGGGCTTCCGTAACTCTTCTGCAATAATTATAGTCAAAAATGCAAGTTAAATTCAATCGGCATTTTAGACAAACAGAGTTTCCGAAATTTAATTATAGTTAACAAGGCCACCACATCATATGGATAATTGGGCGTATTTTGTCGAATTCATCTACATATTGTGTTGTGCTTTGTGCCGAACTTTTCAGTTTCGCCGGAAATCGACGTAAATTTTTTTGCAATCACGCAAGTTTGGGTGACAAAAAGCTCGAATTTTGTTACCTTTGTAATGGTTTCGAGATATTATGTAAATCAATTTGAGTCTTTTTCGAGACACTCCCGCAACGCTTTTGCGAGCTGATCGGGGCAGGAAGTGGGCTTGAATCCGCAGCGGATACCCTCCATCCTGGAAATGGCTTCCCGGGCGTCCATCCCCACAATCAAGCTGGAAATGCCCTTCAGGTTGCCGTTGCACCCCCCCTTGACCTCAACTTTTTTTATAATCCCGTTTTCGACCTCCACCCGCATGAGCTGCGAGCAGACGCCGCGGGGCCTGAATACGTGCTCCATAAGTCTTTCCTCCCGCGAAAAAGCGCAAAAGTTGTTATGTCTATCTGAGCCCGCGCCCGGCGGAAATTCCGCCCCGTCCGCGGGGTGGATATTGTAGCACGAACGCGCTCCGCGCGCAAGTATGGGGGTAATTTTCGCAGGGTCGGGGGCATATTCTTGCATGAGGGGGTGAGGCGATGGGCTGGGCGAAAAAGCTGGCCGCGGCGGGGGTACTGCTGCTGGGAGCGCGTGCGCTGACGGTGAGCGGGGCCGGGGAGGCGCTGGCGGCGCGGCTGGGCGAGGTCCTGGGCGGGCGGATGGTGACGGCCAGCCTGGAGCTGGAGCTGGGTCCCCGGGAGTCCGCGGCGGCGGAGAGCGCCTCGCCGGAGCCGGAGCTCAGCTTCAGCTTCAGTCCGAGTCCGGAGCCCGGAGCCTCGCCGGAGCCGAGCCCGGAGCCCGAGGAGGCCGCCCCGGAAAGCTCCGCCAACATCGTGGAGACGACTATCTACAGCGGCCTTTCGATAAAGAACTCGACCAGCTATGAGATAGACGTGGGCGAGCTGGTGCGCCTGGGGCCGACTCAGGTCCTGCCCTCGGAGGGGCCGCAGGTGCTTATCGTGCACACGCACGGCAGCGAGGCCTATACGCCGGACCGGCTCCACATGTACGAGGCCTCGGACAGCTACCGGACGGAGGACAAGGAGCTGAACGTCATCCGCGTGGGAGACGAGCTGGCCGCGGCGCTGGAGGAGCAGGGCCTCACGGTCCTGCACGACCGGGAGATCTATGACTACCCGAGCTACACCGGCTCCTACAACCGCTCGGGCGCGGCGGTGGAGGCGTATCTGGCGGAGTACCCGGATATAGCGGTGGTGATAGACCTGCACCGGGACGCGCTGGGCGGGGACGACGTGGTGTACAAGACGATGGCGGAGCTGGACGGCCAGGCCTCGTCGCAGCTGATGATGCTGGTGGGGACGGGCGAAGGTGGCCTCAGCCATCCGAACTGGGAGCAAAACCTGCGCCTTGCGCTCTATCTGCAGCAGGCGGTGAACGCGAAGTACCCGACCCTGGCGCGCCCGGTCACGGTGACGCAGGAGCGCTATAACCAGCACCTGACGACGGGCTCGATGATCCTGGAGGTGGGCTCGAGCGGGAACACGCTGCCGGAGGCGCTGACGGCGGTGCGGCTGTATGCGGACGCGGTGGGCCCGGCGCTTTTGAAACTTGTGGCGGAGAATTGAATATTTGCCTCCCGGTGCGTCAAGAATCCGAGTAGAACGTACCGGGAGGTGTATTTTATAATGAAGGTATCGGAGATAATGTCGGGCCGGGTGGTGACGATAGGCCAGCGCGAGCCCGTGATAGCGGCGGCGCGGCTTTTGAAGCGGATGAACCTCGGTGCGCTGCCGGTGACGGACGACAAGGGCAAGCTCAAGGGGATGCTGACGGACCGGGACATCGTGCTGCGCTGCGTGGCTGCCGGGGCGGACCCGCGGACGCTGGAGATAGGCGAGATAATGACTCGGGGCGTGGTGACGGCGGCTCCGGAGCTGGAGGTCTCGGAGGCTGCGCGGCTGATGCGCGGGGACCAGGTGCGGCGCCTGCCCGTAGTGGAGGGCGGGAAGCTGGTGGGGATGCTGTCGATAGCGGACATGGCCCGCCGCTGCGACATGGAGGCCGCGGCGGCGCTGGCGGATATCTCGTCGAATCTGCGCCGGGCCTCGCCGCCCGAAAAAAAGTGAAAAAATTTTGCGTCACCCCCTTTACAAAACGCGAGAGCTGTGCTAATATCATTTCAGAAATAAGAATTATTATCGTTTTAGGAGGCGGCGATGGAGGCGCGGAAATACAGCAAAAAGCGCGAAGCGATATATGAGGCGCTGCGGAACACAACGGAGCACCCGAGCGCGGAGATGCTGTATACGCGGCTGAAGCCGGAGTACCCGGACCTGAGCCTGGGGACGGTGTACAGGAACCTGGCGATGTTCGTGAAGGACGGCTCAGCGGTGAGCGTAGGGACGGTCGCGGGCCAGGAGCGGTACGACGCGGAGACCCGGCCGCACGCGCACTTCATCTGCTCGGAGTGCGGGAGCGTGCTGGACGTGTGCTCGCCCAGTCTGAGCTCGCTGGACCGGGAGGTCGAGCGGGAGACGGGCGGCTCGGTGACGGGCCACGCGCTGAGCTTTTCGGGGACCTGCCGGGGCTGTTTAAAGGGGCAAAAAACGGCCACATAGCCGTTTTTTACATAAGGTGTTTACAAATTCAAACGATAAATCGATTAGGAGGAAAAGAAAAATGGCAAAGTGGATCTGCAGCGTATGTGGTTATGTGCACGAGGGCGACACCCCTCCCGAGAAGTGCCCGCAGTGCAAGGCTCCAGCGGAGAAGTTCAAGAAGCAGGAAGAGGGCAAGCTGAGCTGGGCGGCGGAGCACGTCGTCGGCGTGGCGAAGGGCGCTCCCGATGAGATAATCGAAGGTCTGAGGATGAACTTCCAGGGCGAGTGCACCGAGGTCGGCATGTACCTGGCGATGGCGCGCGTGGCGCACCGCGAGGGCTACCCGGAGATCGGCCTGTACTGGGAGAAGGCGGCATACGAGGAAGCCGAGCACGCGGCGAAGTTTGCGGAGCTGCTGGGCGAGGTCGTGACGGACAGCACCAAGAAGAACCTCGAGATGCGCGTTGAGGCCGAGAACGGCGCCACCGCCGGCAAGTTCGAGCTGGCCAAGCTGGCCAAGCAGCTGAACCTCGACGCCATCCACGACACCGTCCACGAGATGGCTCGCGACGAGGCCCGCCACGGCAAGGCTTTCGAGGGTCTGCTGGCCCGTTATTTTGGCTGAGTTGTATTTTGAAATAAAGTAAACGAAAAGGAGCGAAGAGAATGGATAAGTACGTCTGCGTCTGCGGCTACGAGTACGACCCCGCCGTCGGCGACCCCGACAACGGCGTGGCCCCCGGCACCGCCTGGGAAGACGTCCCCGCCGATTGGGTCTGCCCCGTCTGCGGCATGGGCAAGGACGCCTTCGAGAAGGCGTAAGCGAACATACAAAACGGCGAAAAGGCCGGCGGAGATCTCCGCCGGCCTTTTTGTTTTGCAAAACGCCTCTTTCCGGGCTTGCATTGCGCGGAAAAGGGGATATAATGTCACTTGCCCGGCGGGGCCGGGCAGAACTTTGGAATGGAGCATCGCCGTGAAAAAGCAGAACGACCTCGGCCGCGACCCTGTCCGTCCGCTCGTCTGGCGGATCGCCTTCCCGAGTATGCTGGCGCAGTTCGTCAGCGTGCTCTACAGCATCGTGGACCGCATCTACATAAGCAATATCCCCGTAACCGGCGAGACCGCGCTCGCGGGCGTCGGCGTCTGCGGGCCTGTCGTGACCATGCTCGGGGCCTTTGCCTTTCTGGTGGGCGTGGGCGGGGCGCCGCTCATGAGCATCAATATGGGCGCGGGCAGACCGGAGGAGGCCCGGCGTATCCTCGCCAACAGCTTCCTCGTCCTGTGCGTCTGCGCCCTCGTCCTGACGGCGGCGGTTTACCCGCTCCGCCGGCCGATGCTCATGTTCTTCGGCGCCAGCGACGTGACTTACCCCTACGCAGAGGAGTATTTCTCCATCTACCTTGCAGGCACGGCCTTCAACCTCCTCTCCCTCGGCATGAACCAGTTCATCATCAGCCAGGGCTTTGCAAAGAAGGGCATGTTCTCCGTCGTGCTCGGCGCGGCGCTCAACATCGTGCTGGACCCGCTGTTCATCTTCGTCTTTGACATGGGCGTCGCGGGCGCGGCGCTCGCTACGGTCATCTCCCAGCTGGCCAGCTGCGTATATGTCCTCTGCGTGCTCTTCGGGAAGAAGGTCCCCGTGCGCATCGGCTTCGGGGGCTACAGCATGAGACTCATCGGCCGCATATTGCTGACCGGTATCTCCCCCTTCCTCATAATCTTCGTGGACAGCGTCATGATAATCTCCATGAACGCCGTTCTGCAGAGCTACGGCGGTCCGGAGCTTGGCGACAGGCTCATCACCTGCGCCACCATCGCGCAGAGCTTCATGCTGGTCGTGACCATGCCGCTGGGCGGCATCTCGGGCGGGACGCAGACCATCCTCGCCTTCAACTACGGCGCGCACCGGCGCGACCGCATCCTCGAGGCGCAGAAGCATATCGCGCTGCTCTGCGTCGGATACACGACGCTGATGTTCGCCCTCGCGCGGCTGGGCGGCGGGCTCTTCGTGCGCCTCTTCACAACTGAGGCCGGGCTCGCGGAGGAGGCGCTCTCGGCCATCCACGTGTGTACGCTCGCGATCATCCCCCTCGGCGTGCAGTACGCCCTCGTGGACGGCTTCACGGGCATGGCCCAGGTGAAGCTGGCGCTGCCGCTCTCGGCCTGGCGCAAGCTCGTCTACTTCGCCGCGCTGTTCTGGCTGCCCGCGGCCTTCGGAGCGCGCGCCGCCTTCTGGGCCGAGCCCGTCTCCGATATCCTCGGCCCCATCGCCAGCGTCACGGTCTACGCCCTGTGCATCAGGAAGATACTCGACTTCCCCCCTTCCCCGCCGCAGCGCAAAGGCTGAAAACCGCTCCCCCTGAACAAGGGGGAGCTTTTTGTCCGGCAAAAAATTATTGACAAACGATAATTGAGCTGTTAGACTGAAAGCAGAAAATTATTGTTTTGCGATAATTCAGGAGGAATAGACATGGCGGAGAAGAGGTTTTGGCAGCTCATAGCGCTGGCGGCGGCGCTGGGGCTCGGAGTCTGCGCGGCGCTGGCGGCGCAGCCGGGGCTCGTCGAGCTGGCGTTCAAGCTGCCCTGCGGGTATTTTGTGGACCTGCTCTGGGACATTGCGAAGACGGGCGCGGTCTGGCGCATTCTGGCGATAATCCTGTATGTGCTGGTGTGCCTGATACCGGCCGGGGCGCTCTTCCTGCTCTCGCGGCGGCGCAGGCCCTGGCGCGAGGACTGGCTGCTCGCGCTTTTGAGCGCCGTGCTGCTGGTGCTCATCGGCCGGGCGCTGGATCACAACCTCTCGATATATTCCGCCTTTGCGCAGATGGGCCTTTTCGCCGTACTCGTGACCTGGCTGGCGCTGCGGCTGCTGCGGTACTTCAGCGCCTCGGACGACAGGCGGCTCGTGAAGCTGGTGCGCATCGTGGTCCTGCTTATCGGGATGCTCTTTGCCGCCCTCGCGGGGGTCACGGTCTTTGCAGTGCTCGCCTCGCTCTTTGAGCGCTTCACGCTCGCGGCTTTTGCGGACGGCGCGGCCTCCGTGGCCTCGAACTGCATAACCGTCTACGGCTGCCTGCTGGGGCTGCGGCTCACAAACAGCCTGGGCGAGGGCGGCGAACTCACGGACGAGACCGTGGCGCAGGCCCGCGGCTTCTACCGCTACAGCGTCCGGGCTGCGGCAGCCATCCTGCTCACGAGCCTAGCGGCGAACCTCGTGAAGCTCATCTTCATCAACACCCGGGGCGAGAACAGTGTGAACGTGGAGTTCCCCATCTTCCAGCTGCTGTTCTGCCTGGCTGCGCTCATAGTCTCCCGCTTCATCGCCGCGCACAAGAGGCTGCGGGACGACAACGACCTTTTTGTCTGATGGCGATACGGGTGCATCTGGACGAGGTCCTGCGCGAGCGGGGCATGACGGCAAAGGAGCTCTGCGCCAAGGTGGGGATAACGGAGGCGAACCTCTCCATCCTGCGCTCGGGCAAGGCCCGGGGCGTGAGGTTCGGAACGATAAACCGCATCTGCTATCACCTCGAATGTGACGTGGGCGACATTTTGAAATTCGACGGCAAACTTGAGGAGGAAGAAGAATGAAAGGCGACAAAAAGACTGTGCTCAGTCCCTCGCTCTGCCTCATCCTCTGCGCCGCGGCGGCGGTGGCGGGCTGCGCTGTGTACCTGTTCTCGGTCTCGCAGGCGGAGTCGGCGCTCGGGCGGCTCTGGTTCCCCTTTGCGCAGATACAGGCGCTGACTGCGGGCATGGACGGCGAGACGCCGGAGAGCGTGTGCCTGGTACTGGCGGCGCTGCCCGCGCTGGGCTTCATAGTCCAGCTTTTGCGGCGGCGGTTCAGGCCGGAGGACCTGCTGCTCCTGGTCTGCGCGGGGCTGGTGTATGCGGTGATGAGGAGCCCGCTGAACATGGAGGGGCTCATGGCCTCGGAGACGGTGCAGCCCTCGGCGGTGTGGGCGGCGCTGCTGGCTTGGGCCGGACTGCGGATACTGCGGGCCTGCTGCTCGGCTGAGGGCGGGCCGCTCCTGCGGCTGTGCGGCTGGGGCGTCTGCGCGGCGGCGCTGTATTTTACCTACGGCGCGGGCGCAACTCTGGGCGCGGCTGTCCTCATCCTGCGCTTTGAGACGATGGGCGCGGCGACGATCATGCAGACCGCGCTCTCGCTCATCTCGTCCGGGCTGGGCGTGGCGGCCTGCACGCTCACGCTGGCCGCGCTCCGGCGCTACGACCTGGACGGCGAGCTGAGCTCCGCCGTGATGGAGGCGGTGGGCAGGCTTTCGCGGTTCTGCGCCGCGGCGCTCGCGGCGATGCTGCTGCTCTCCGCGGCGGTGGAGCTGGCCAATGTGCTGGCGAGGCCCTTGGGCGTGAGCCTGCTCTCGGTGAACTTCCCAGTGAGCGCGCTCATCTGCTGCTTTGCCGTGCTGCTGGGCGCAAGGCTCGTAGCCGCGCACAAGCGGCTCAAGGATGACAACGACCTGTTCGTCTGACGGCGTTCCGGGGGGTCCCCCTCTATTTCACCTGACCCAAAGGAGACATACACATGAAAAAACTCGCCATCGCCCTCATTTTCGCCCTCGCCCTCATGCTCCCGGGCTGCTCGCTGCTCCGCGAGGACGGCGAGCCCGCAGATGCCGACAGGCTCGTGGGCGTGTACATCACCGAGAACTATATAGACAGCTTCGACTTCGAGGCCTACGTCCAGGACAACGCCTCCTCCCTGTCGGGCGGCGGCGGCGAGATATCCCGCGAGGACGCCGCAAAATACACCCGGCGCATCTACGCGGAGATCACGGACGGCAAAACCAGCTTCCCCATCGAGGGCATAGCCTTTATCGCCGCGCGCTATGAGAAGGACGGCGAGAGCTGCACCGGCAGCGACTACGGCGACAAGCTCGCGGACGTCCATCTGAGCATAAACGTCTCGGATGACATGGAGACCACCGTGCTCACGGGCAAGCTCTTTGCCGACAGCGGCGCCGGGCACATGTCGGCCTACTGCAACCCCGTGTACCAGCAGGCGGACGGCCGCGTCTACCTTGTCCCCGGCGAGGGCGTGTCGGCGAACATGGGCAGCATGACCCACTCGCTCTCGGAAAGCTGCGAGAGCGCGAAGAAGGGCGAGCGCGGCTACGGCATGGACATCACGCTCGAGGTCGAGGGCCGCCGCACCTCGGAAAAGCTGGCGGTGCTGCTCTACTCCGCGGAGGGCGCGCTCCTGAGCCGCACGGAGTACGCGCCGGAGGAGATGCCGGAGGAGATATCTGCGGCGGGCGCGGCCTGGGCCGTGTTCGAGGACTATACGGCCGACTACTCCGGCGAGCCCCAGGTCATCCGCCAGCTCATAGCCGCGGGCAGCGACGAGGGCTTCCTGAGCCTCCACCTGGAGCCCGGCGAGAGCTTCTACACCCCGCGCACGACGTATCTCAAATAAAAAGCGGGCGGACGCCGTTTTCGGCGTCCGCCCGATATATTTCTCAGGGCAGCGGCACTTCTCTTTCCAGGATGACCCGGCCGAAGGAGCAGACGGGCTTCCCCTCGCACCTGGGCAGGCGGAGGTCAAGCTCGCTCCGCCGCCGGTTCACGGCGAAGAGATAGACGTTCCCGGCCCAGTCCTCGCAGTACTGGCGGAAGAGCATCTCCCCCTCAGCGAAGAAGAGGCCGACGTCCCCGTCGCGTATCTCGGCGCCGCGCTCGATGAGCGCCACGCCGCCCCTTTTGACATAGGGCTCCAGCTCGTCGCCCTCGACGCGGACGGCGTAGTCCGCGCCGGAGCCCTCGGGCGGGAGGTAGTATTCCCAGAGCTTTTCCATAAAACAGCACCCCGGTCCAGGGTATCACCCGCGCCGGGCGCTGTCAAGGCGTGAAATACAGCTCGTTCTGCACCGTGTTAAAGCTGCCCTGGGCGAACATGCCCTCCGCGCGGAAGTCCCAGGCGCTCTTGGCCGGGAAGTTCAGGCCGGGCATCCTGTGCGTGTAGTTGAGGATGGAATACATGGCGCAGCCCGGCATGAGGAGCTCGCAGGCGTAGCGGAAATAGCCGCTCGCATCCCCCGCCCCCGGCGGCATGGAGAAGCCGAACACATATTCATAGTCCTCGTCCGAGATGCCCCGGAGCAGGGCTCCGGCGGGCGCTCCGCCCGACAGCCCCGCTCGTCGGGCAGGATGGGCGAGACGACATAGCGGATGAGCTCTATGATCTCCGCCTCGCGCACATCTCTCCCCCCTTTACCCTATAATACACCGAAAACGCCGAAAACCCACGGAGTTTTTTCTCAAAACCCCGTGGGCAAGCACTTTATGATTTGTCCTTCGGTTTGAAGATAAGGGCTGTCAGGAAGCCGAAGAAAACGGCGGCGGCGATGCCGGCGGCGGAGGCGGTTATGCCTCCCGTGAAGGCTCCGAGGACGCCCTTTTCCTCCACGGCCTCGCGGACGCCGCGGGCCAGGGTGTTGCCGAAGCCGGTCAGCGGGACGCAGGCCCCGGCGCCGGCCCATTCTGCCAGCGGCTCATAGAGCCCGACGGCGCCGAGCAGCACGCCCGCGACGACGTAGGCGGTCAGGATGCGCGCGGGCGTGAGCCGCGTCCTGTCTATGAGCAGCTGGCCGAGGGCGCAGAGCGCCCCGCCGACGGCGAAGGACTTGAGACAGGCGGTGAGTATCTCCAAATCAGCACCTCACATTCTCGAGCGCCAGGGCGTGGCAGATGCCTGGGATGCTCTCGCCCTGGAGCGTGGTGGTGGGGCTCATGAGCGCGCCGGTGGCGGCGAAGAGCACCCGCTTCCAGACCCCTTCGCGCAGGCAGCGGAGGATGTGTCCCGCGAGGACGGAGGCCGAGCAGCCGCAGCCGGAGCCTCCGGCCTTGGCGTCCTGGGCGGCGGCGTCGTAGATGAGGACGCCGCAGTCGGTGTAGGCGGGGCCGAGGTCGAAGCCCTGCATACCCATGAGCTCGCGGACGATGTCCCGTCCCAGGAGGCCGAGGTCGCCTGTGATGACGGCGTCATAGTATGAGGGGGCGCGGCCCGTGTCGGAAAAGTGCGCGGCGAGGGTGTCGCAGGCGGCGGGGGCCATGGCTGCGCCCATGTTGTTGGAGTCCGTGATGCCGGCATCCACGATGCGCCCGGGCGTGACGCAGGTGACATAGGGTCCCGGCCCCTTGTCCGCGAGGATGAGCGCGCCCGCGCCCGTGACGGTCCACTGGCTGGTGGGGGTTCGGACGCTGCCGTATTCAAGCGGGAAGCGGAACTGCCGCTCCGCGGAACAGAAATGTGAGCTCGTGAGGGCGGCAACTCTTTTGCCGCAGCCTCCGTCTAGAAGGAGGGAGCCCAGCAGAAGGGACTCCGCCATCGTGGAACAGGCGCCGTAAAGGCCGAAATATGGCGGAGAGAGGTCGCGCAGGGCATAGGCGGAACCGGCGCACTGGTTGAGCAGGTCCCCGGAGAGGATGAAGTCCAGCTCGGAGGGCGCGGCGCCGGCCTTGTCGCAGGCCAGCTCGAAGGCGCGGCGGAGCATGGCGCTCTCGGCCTTTTCCCAGCTGGATTCGCCGAAGTAGGCGTCCTGGCAGATGTAATCGAAGCTCCGGCCCAATGGACCTTCGCCCTCCTTTTTCCCGGCTACGGCCGCGCCGGCCAGGATAGAGGGCTGTATTTGCAGCATGAGCGTCTGCGCTCCCACGCGCCTTGGCATAGGCAACACGTCCTTTCATGTGCAGTTTTCCGCAGCCGGGGCAAAAAAATTCATCAGGCGCACAAATATGGTGACTTTTTCGCCTGACTTTGGTAGAATACCATATACCAGGTCAAAGCACCGAGAGGAGGAGCATTTTATGGCCGAGCCGACGCTCGTGATACTGGCCGCGGGGCTCAGCAGCCGCTACGGCAGTCCGAAGCAGATCGACCCCGTCGGGCCTGACGGAGAATTCATCATAGACTATTCAGTGTACGACGCAGTCCGCGCGGGCTTCAAGAAGGTCGTGTTCCTGATAGCGCCCGGGATGCTGGAGGATTTTGAGGAGGCGATAGGCCGGCGGGTCTCCGGTCATATAGAGCCGGCCTATGCGTTCCAGAGCCTGGAGCGGCTTTTGCCGCCGGGCTATGCCGTGCCGGAGGGGCGGGTGCGGCCCTGGGGGACGGCGCACGCGCTGCTGTGCTGCCGCGAGGCGGTGGACGGCCCCTTTGCTATGATAAACGCGGACGACTTCTACGGCCCCGGGGCCTACCGGATGATATACGACTGGCTGAGCCGAGTGGACGAATCCGCCCGGCCGATGCGCTTTGCGATGGTGGGCTACAAGCTGGGCAATACGGTGACGCCGAGCGGCAAGGTGTGCCGGGGCGTGTGCCGGACGAGCGGGGGCCGGCTGGAGCACATAGAGGAGCGGACCTGCGTCGTGCGTCTGCCGGAGGGTCCGGCCTACAGTCCGGACGGCGGGTCGAGCTTCGTTCCGCTGGCGGAGGACTGCACGGTGTCGATGAACTTCTGGGGCTTCACCCCGGCGATCTTCGGGGAGATAGAGCGGCGCTTTCCGGACTTTCTGGCGGAGGGCCTGCGCGAGAACCCGCAGGCGGAGATGCTGGTGCCGAATCTGGTAGGGCGGCTGCTGCGTGAGGGCCTGTGCAGCGTGGACGTGATGCGCAGCGGGGACATGTGGTACGGCATGACCTACCGGGAGGACAAACCCGGCGTGGTGGAGGCCGTCCGCCGTCTGACCGAGGCGGGTCTCTACCCCGCATCGCTGTGGAAATAAGCAAAAGAAACGGCCGAACAGGAGATAAAAAGGCGCCGGAACCAAAACGGTTCCGGCGCTTTTGCATAGTGAGCTGTGACGTTTAGCGCTTGCTGAACTGGGGAGCGCGGCGGGCGGCTTTGAGGCCGTATTTCAATCGTCTGAGCGATGATTTTCCTTGATATTCCGGGCTTTTTTGAGCCTCGG
>ENA-OZIL01000391-OZIL01000391.1-human-gut-metagenome-genome-assembly--contig:-NODE-391-length-21727-cov-8.558601_pt1 | contig 21727 bp, 14 predicted proteins | sample MGYA00244057_ERZ653706 | MGnify/ENA primary metagenome ERZ653706 (study PRJEB26926, sample SAMN06165266) | human gut metagenome | biome: ENVO:00009003; feature: ENVO:2100002; material: ENVO:00002003...
GCCCTTCCGGCAGTCTGCCATCAGGCGGTTGAAGTCCTCCCGCTTATCCATCCGCATGCCGGTCAGGCCCTCATCTGCGTAGATGTCCACCAAATCCCAGCCATCGTGGGCGTTGATTGCCTGCGTATAGGCCCGGATCTGGGCAGCGTAGGAATGGAGCTGGTCTGCCGAGTCAGAACTGACCCGACAATAGGCTGCTACCCGCAGGGTGTCTGGTCTCGCTGCCTTGGGTGGAATTACTTGTACTTCAGCCATTTCTCATTCGCCTCCTTCCATCTTTTTTGGCAACGAAACCATACCACACCCCTGCGGGAATAGCCAGCACTATTCCCAAACAGTTCCGGGCCGGTATCGTTCTGCGGACAGCCGTTTGGCCCTGGCCAGTTCTTCTTTGGTCAGCAGGCCGTCAGCCGCCATCCGTTCCCACAGGCCCACCGATAACAGGTAACGCAGTTCGTTTCGGATCTCCATCACGCAGCCTCCTCAAAGTAGCTCTCATCCTTGACTCGCCGGATAAACCGTTCTACCGCATAGATGCTGCTAGTGATAGGCATTTCGGGCAGCGCGGATCGAACATCCCGGAAGTAACGGCTGCCCTTGGCGGCTCGTTCATCCAAAATGGCGATGGCACAGGTGTCAGTCTCCAAACGGATGGCTCGTCCGAACCCTTGCTTGAGTCTAATCTGCATCTCCGGCACAGCCACGGCCCGGATGAACGTGCGGAGATCAGGATATGCCTCTCTCTTTTTTTCTTGCAAGGCGTCCGGATATTGGAACGGTAGTCGGGGGATGACCAGCAAAGAGACACAGTCTCCGGGAAAGTCAAAGCCCTCCCAGGCAGCACCGGTGGCAAACAGGACACTTCCAGGTGCCGCCTTGAACTGGGCCATAGTGTGCGGGGCGTTCCGTCCCATGGTAAACAGTGGAAACGGAAGGGGCTGTTGCTTCAAACGATCCTTCACAGCGGACATGCCTGCATAAGAAGTAAACAGTACCAACGCATGGCCGTGAACCGCGATCAGCAGTGTGCGGATCTCTTCAGCCAGCTTGTCAAAGTAGTCTACTTCGTGCTGCCTGGGCGGCATGGCAGGAAAATACAGCAGGCAGTTTTTCCGGTAATCAAAGGGAGAGGGCGAAACAGATTCCTCCACCCGAGAGTTGCCGGTGAGGCCAGCCTCCTCTTTGAAACGACAAAAGTCCTTGCCTATGGCCAATGTTCCGGAAGTAAGGAGGACAGGCTGGGGCTGTGACCAGAGTGTTGCTTGGAGCTGGGCGGTCAGGTCGGAGATGGAGGCGCACAGCAATGTGCCGCCATCGTCATCCGCCGCAGTGTAGAATACCAGGTCAGAGCGTTCCTCCAAAAACAGATGGACTGCGGAGGATATCCGATCCAATTCCTTTCTGGCGGTTGGTGTCAGTACCCCGCCGAGCTGCCTCTGGATGGTAGCCAGGGTTCGGGCTGGTCCTATCATGTGTCGGACATAGTCCGAAAAAGGGCGGTTACCATCAGGGGGCAGAGACATGAGCTTCAAAAGCGCCGATGCCATATCAGCCAGGGATTCCGATGCCAGCAGATATCGTTCCGCCCGTAGGGTGCGGATCAGCGTGCGGATGTCCTTGGCTGCCAGGGTAATGCCAAACATCTGCCGGGCAGTCTCAGGCAGCTTGTGTGCTTCATCAATAATCAAAGCGCCGATATCCGGCAGGATGGGGCGGTGACCGCTGCCACGATGGATGGTGTCTGCCAGCAGCAGATTGTGGTTACAGATCTGAAACAGATAGCGGTCAGAGTTGCAGGCTTCCATATAGCAGAGGTACCGGCAGCCATCCCGGCGGCAATCACACACGGAGGGGACACATACCCGGTTTCGATCATATTGGCTGAGATGGGGGGCTTGGTCTGTGTCCAAATGATCCCGCAGGGAGAGGAGGGCCTGGGCAGCCAGCGGATTTTTTCGCTCCAGGTCTACCTGCCGCAGGCGGCGCATCAGACGCTCATCACAGACATAGTGGCCTTTTCCTTTTCGAATGACCGCCCGGATGGGGGCCTGGATCAGCTTATCCTCCAAAAGAACAGAGGAGAGGAACGGGATGTATTCCTCCCTTACCGCCGTTTGCAGGGCGATGCTGGAGGTGGAAATGAGGATGGGCTGGAAAGGGATGTTCTCCCGGTTCAACGCACGAGAAAAAGAAACACCAGCCACCAGATAGGCATAGGTCTTGCCGATTCCCGTCCCCGCGTCACTTAAAGCGATTTTGCTGTGAATCATGGCATCCAGCATCTTGTGGCTCAACTCGATTTGGCTGGGCCGGGCCGTCATGCCATGGCTTGGGAAGAGGTCCTGAAAGATATGGTCAATCTCATGATGTGCGACCTGCCTGTTATGATAACTAATCATTTGTAAAATCTCCTTGAATAAGTGAGTTATTTTTCTTTTTCATTATCGTCGCATTTGCAGCTCGCCCCCCGACGATGGGGAACAGTACGGATCGGCTTCCGGCAAGAAGCCGCACGGGCTTTTACCTGGAGTCTCTACTGCTTTCAACTCCGGGGCAGCGCCGCCTGTCTTACGCGCAGGCCAAGCGAGGTGTCTCATTATGTACCCAAACAGCGTCATTGCAAAAGCGCGTGCCATAGCGCCCCATGCAGGTGGCGTTCTCGCTCGGCCCAGGGCAGATGCCCTGGGTGTCATGGCGCGCGCTGCATGACGCTCGACTGTTTCGGTGGTTCTCCGTACTGCTGGTATGAACTTTTCAAGGTGCCGTGGAGCGGCGGGCGCTCCTTCAGGAAGCGAAACGGGCCAGGATCTGGTTCATTTCATCCAGGTCCTCGCCATGCAGTCCAACTGCTAGTCGCTTGAGCAGGGCCGTCTGCTTGGGGGATAGTTTAGGCCGGTCCTGGAAGTACCAGTCGGCCATCTTTACCCCGCCGCCATATCGGCCCCGGACTGTCTCAAGGGGGTGGGTGAGTGTGAGCTCTTCAATGTCACGGCGGATGGTCCGTTCGCAGACGCCGAGTTCCGCCGCCAGATTCTGAACGGTATCGCTCCGCCGCTGGCACAGCAGATTGATGATCTGCTGCTGCCGGTCGTTGATCCTCACACTCTCACCCCCTTTCACCTCCATGGCCGAATCATACAGGTTAAAGCGGACAGGCCATGTCCGGATTAGAAAACTTTTTAGAAATCTAGGCCTCGACCTTGTTGGACATACAATATCCAATCGTTTGTAAGGTCATCTTCCATAGTTGATAGGGTTTATAAGGTCAGCAATGCAAAGAGCGATTATATTCTCGCCATAGCGAGTTCATTGCTGGGATTGTAATTTCAGTTTTTTAAGATATAATGTGTTTTAGTGGGGGTTGTTATGGGTTGTATATCCTAAACTGCCACTGCATTTTGATGTTAAGTAACTGTCAATTGGAGGAACAACCTGTGACGACAAACGAATATCCTTGCTTGTGTGGAGGTACCTTTTTCACATTGGTGCTGCAAGCCCTCCGGCAACGAATGAATGCGAGAGAACATTACAAGGGCGACAGTGACGGCCTATCTGACCCAGAAGTTCTGGTAGGCCTCATTAAGGTAATTAATCCCGCCTATACAAATCCTGGTAAGGAAAAACTCAGGGCTATAGTGAACAACTATAAGAGATGCGAAACTTCGACCAGCACCTATTTTCCATTTGATGATGATCAGGTTGTAACCGCTTTCGATATGACCGTGAAGACCGACTATCAAACATCCCTAAACGGAATGATCAAATTTGTTAATGACTTTCTCGATGTGAACAAGACGATCCATAAGGATATCAATCTAGTTCGAGCCCTTGTCGACCTGATTCAGCAAGATCAAAGTATCAAAGCCAGTGACGAGTTCTATATTGAGCCAAATGGTGAAAAAAAGAAAAAGGCCGCACTTGGCGACCTTAAAGAAGTGTGCCTCCCGTCATTCTTACTTGGCGTTTGGCATTATGTAGTTGTAAATCGAAAGGATAACGGCATAGGCAAAAAAACCTACGATATGTGGTGTCCATCTGCTGGTAGAGGTCAGAGAAAATTCACTGCTCACATTGGTGAGGGAATTCTTGATAATCTGACGATCTTTTATGCAGACGATGTAGAGAAATCAGAAACAGATTCCAAGCCAGTTGAAACGGTCATCACTGAAGATGTGCAGGCTGAGCCGGTTCAACAGACCGTGAATAATCCCTTCGTATTTAATTTCTATCAGTATGGCAACAACGGGACTCAGATAGGTCACATTGAGAATTACTACAGGAGCAAAAAGCAGGAGGACTGATGAAATGAGTGATGACACCCAGATTGCAAAGATGGGACAAAGCCTCCCCCAAATCAACCAACCGCAGCAACCAATTCAGGCAAATCTGAATCAGTATGGAAATGAGAGTACACAGATTGCGTATGTTCAACATTATGATGCTACAACGAATCAGACTGTGCTCATTATGCAGGGAACTCAACCAGCCGGCGGGACTGTCATTGGACAAGGTGTCACATTCAACTATGACTGTTTTAATTTCTTTGTCCTTGGAACTGAGCAATATGACGGTGCAACATTCATGGTTCCAAAGAATCGAGCCTTGACAGAAAGTACATCGGATGAGATGAACGCACAGTGCGCTGCGCTCACTCCGGAAGCAATTGAGATCGTCAAGACTTTTCCCGCACTGTTTTGTAGCGAGAATCATTATTTTACAAAGACTGATCCTGACCACATGGCCTATTACGGTTATGTAACAGATATAAAGGTGCAGGATAACGGAATCAAAATATATTTCACTAAACTGAATACATTACCTCAACAGGTTTTGATAGACCTCGCTGCGGATCTCTGCATTGGAGGCGCAAAGGCTTATAATGAACTTAGCCGGACGCATTGGGCGATTAAGCGAGTCAATCTGGTGGAGGTTTTAGAAAAAGCCGGATACAGAGTATTTAAACTCTAAGCTCATGGTTACGCATAAAATGGAGGTCATACGATGAGTCGCGAATATGAAGAAATGCAGGTTGAGAAGTGGGTTAATCTGGAAGATGTGGCTGAGCATCTCAGTATCAGCCAAGATACAGTCCGTACATGGATCAAAGAAGGAAAACTCCCGGTTTACCGGGCTGGCAAACGATATAAATTCAAAATCTCTGAAGTTGATGAATGGGTGCGCAAAGGAAAAATTCAGGACTGAACATCAAAATGAGAGATAGGATGGTGAAATGAATGCAAAGTAAGGTGCCTTCGGCAATTACAAAGATTACGCTCAATAGAGCAACTTTTTCAAATGTTCCCATTAATGAGCTTACATTCGTCAACTTCTTTTATGGAAATAATGGGGCTGGAAAGTCTTCTATTGCCTATGCCATAGAAGAAGACGATGGTGTTGTGTGGGGTGACGGAAAATCAGCTGCTGATTTTGATGTACTCGTTTATAACCAGAACTTTATTAACAACAACTTTGCAAATTACGGCGATCTCAAGGGGGTTTTTATCTTTGGGGAGGAAGACATCGAAGCTAAAGAGAAAGTTGATAAACTTTCAGATGAGAAAAGGCAGAAATCTGAGGCACGTTTAGCAGCTCTTGATGAATACAAAAAGAAAACTGAGGGTCTTGAATCTGCACTTACACAGTTTCAAGACACCTGCTTTACTAAGACAGCAACAATCCGAAAACGCTTTGATAAGTGCATGGATGGCAAGAAGCAAAAGAAGAATTTTGCCGAGGCCATTATTAAAGAAGCTAACCCCATCGATCACGATTTGACGGAACTGGAGCGTCTTTACGATGTAGCTTTTGATGATTCGGCCAGAGCTTATTCGGAGTTTAAGAAAGCGGCTGCCACCACCTACGGCAGTCTTCCCGGAAAAGACCTGCTCGACAGGATGATTGTCAGTAGCAGTGATACGCCTTTTGCAAAATTCATGAAGGCTCTTGGTGACACAGCATCCGACTGGGTCCGTGACGGTCATACCCATTATGCTGGTGCCGCCGGTGGGAAATGTCCTTACTGTCAGCAGAAGCTACCGGCAAACTTTGAAGACGAGATTGCCGCCACCTTTGATGCTCAGTACCAGCAGGACGTCCGTGACCTCGGTCAGTTCCAAGCAATATACGCGAGAGAAACCGCTGAGATCCTCCGGGTTCTCCAGGCAAACACCAACGAAGTCATGCCTACAATTGATCTAAAGGCCTATCAGGAAAAGATTTCCTTGCTGGAAAGTAATTTTGAGATTAATCGCCAGCGTATTGCAGAGAAAGTTAAGGAGCCTTCAAAGAAAGTTTCCCTTGAGGATACCGATACGCTCCTGCTTGAGATTGGCGCTCTGATTGATGACATCAACAAGATTATCAAGGCCAATAATGATGTCATTTCTGCCAAGAGGTCTAGCAAGACTAAGTGCAAAACGGAGATTATGCAGTACCTTGCATTTGTACTTGCTGATGATGTTAAGAGCTATCGTGATGAGGTCGCTCGCCTACAGAAAGAAATTGAAGTTGTAACCGAGCGCGGGAAGAATCTTAAAAAGGAAATTGGAGATTTGACAAAAGAAATCTCCGACCTCAATAAACACAATGCAAACACCGAGGCCGCTATTGACAGCATCAATAAGATTCTGAAGGATTCTGGATTCCAAGGCTTCAGCATCCGTGCCAAAGAAGGCGTTGAGAATGTGTACGAGGTTATCCGTGAGGACGGTTCCGTTGCTGAAAACCTGAGTGAGGGCGAGCGGAACTTCATCGCATTCCTGTACTTCTATCATCAGGTACGTGGCAGTATGACCAGTGAGGAGCTGAAAGAAAAGATTGTTGTCATCGATGATCCGGTATCCAGTATGGACAGTACAGCTCTATTCCTCGTCAGTGCCATTGTTCGTGAAATGATCAATGTTTGTCGAAACAATACTGAGTATCTGAATCAGAAGGTCCCAGGTGACTATATCAAGCAGCTGTTCATCCTGACTCATAATGTGTATTTCCATCGTGAAGTCACTTATCAACAGGTCGGCTATTATAATTGTACGTCGTTCTACATGATCCGGAAGAACGACAACATTTCCACCATTAAACTCTGCAAGCGGCAGAGTAAGGAGGTGCCGACTGAAGAAGAAAACTACAATCCGGTTCAGAACTCTTATGCCGCATTGTGGGACGAGCTTCGAGACATTAAGTCTACGATTCCCGCTCTGAATGTGATGAGGCGCATTCTCGAATACTACTTTCTCCAGCTCTGCGGTTACGAAGGAAGTGATCTCCGAGAAATTGTACTGGAGAAAGCGGAAAACCGGAGTAAGTTTGTACACCAGGTCGAAGGTGAAAAGCCGGACATGACCAATTATCACTTAGCATCTTCTTTGTTGGCTTACATCAATAATCCAAACGGTATCAGCGACGGTCTGAACTATGTTGAGGACTGTGAGGATGTGGAGGCCTATAAACGAGTTTTTGAGATGATTTTTGAGGCTTTGGAACAAAGCCAGCACTTCAACATGATGACCGGTAAACGAGTAAAATCCTGATTATAGGACAGCAAGAATTATAATGTAGTAGAGGTAGCATGGTACTACCATAATGAAAAACGAGGTACGTGGAATGGCAGACAAACATATCATTGATGCAATGTGGGATGACTCTCCCATTGATGTTTCTACTGAAGTAAACTTCATTTGGTCCATCGCAAATAAACTGCGTGGTACATACCAGAGCGATAAGTATAAGGATGTCATCATTCCGATGGTCATCATCCGTCGCTTTGAGTGTGCTTTGGCACCCACCAAGGCTAAGGTCGTGGAAATGTTCAAGGCAAATCCGAACTATCCGGCAAAGGCGATGTATCGCCTGTCCGGTTTCCAGTTCTACAACACCAGTGAGTATGACTTGGCGGAATTGGTCAACGACTCTGACCACCTGGCGGCTAACTTCAAGGCTTATATCCAAGGCTTTTCTGCAAACATCCAGGACATCATCCGCAGCCTGGACTTTGATAAGCAGATCGATAAGATGGATAAAAACAACCGCCTGCTCTCTGTGGTCAAGGCGTTCTCCGAGCTGGATCTGAATCCTCGTACCATTGATAATGTGAAGATGGGCTACATTTTTGAGGAGCTAATCAGAAAGTTCTCAGAAAATGCCGAGGCCGGCGATCACTATACCGGCAGAGACATTATCAAACTGATGGTCAATATCCTGCTGGCAGAAGGCTGCGATGATATTTTTGATGACGGCAAGGTCATCACTGTATTGGATCAGGCCTGTGGAACGGGCGGTATGCTTTCCACCAGCTACAATTTTATCAAGCGGTATAACCCCACCGCCGATGTTCGGCTCTTTGGCCAGGAGATCAACCCCGAATCTTATGCCATCTGCCTGGCGGAAATGATGATCAAGGGCCAGAATGCAGAAAACATCTGCTATCAGGACACCATGAAGGCCGACCGCTTTGAGGGCACCAAGATGCGGTTCGTGATCGAAAATCCTCCCTTTGGAACTCCTTGGGGCGGCAAGGATGCGGCGGAAGGTGTAGAGACTGCTGTTCAGGAAGAATACAAGAAGGGCTTTGACGGTCGCTGGGGTGCTGGACTGCCCGGTTCCGGCGATATGCAGATGCTGTTTCTGCAATCCGCAATCGATAAGATGGACGACAACTTTGGCCGTGCTGCCATTATCGAAAACGGCAGCCCGCTGTTTTCCGGTGGCACAGCTTCCGGCGAGAGCCAAATCCGCCGCTGGATGTTGGAAAACGACTTGATTGAAGCAATCATTGCTCTGCCCGTAGACCTTTTCTACAACACGGGTATCGCTACCTATATCTGGGTGCTTTCCAAAAATAAGCGTCCGGAGCGTAAAGGTAAAATTCAGCTGATCGATGCGTCCGGTTTTTTCAAGAAGTTGCGGAAAGCTTTGGGCGATAAGAAAAACGAGATTTCGCCCGAAGACCGAACAACCATCACAAAGCTGTATGCCGACTTTGCCGAAAATGAATACTGCAAGATCTATCCCAACCAGGAGTTTATCTACCGGGAGTATGTGGTGCTGCAGCCGCTCCAGCGTAGCTATGCCATTACCGCGGAACGTATCGAGGCCATGCTCTCCAAGGGGGCTTTGTCCTCACTGTATGACCAAGCAAAGGTAGATGAACTGGAAAATGCCGAGGAACTTACCGGGAAAGAGCTGAAAAAGCTGGAGGCTTATCAGAACAACCAGCCCGTCTATGAAGCCATTGTCGCCGCCTTGAGTGATGCAATATCTGCTCAGGTTTATCTTTCTCCGGCGGCATTCATGCCAGTGCTTACCAAGGTGCTGACGAATGTGACGGCAGACAAGAAACTGCTGGAGAAAATCGCCGACGGTCTTTCCGTTATGGATAAGTCCGCTGAAATTCAGCGTGACCGTAAAGGTAATGTGCTCTACGACAAGGACACCAAGGACACCGAGATCGTGAAGTGGGACGAGAGCATTGAGGACTATATGGCCCGGGAGGTGCTGCCTCATATCCCCGACGCTAAAGCGTTTTTTGAAGAGGACCTTTCCAAAAAGAAACCGGTCATCAAGACCGGTGCGGAGATTCCCTTTACCCGCTATTTCTACAAGTACCAGCAGCCTGTGCCCAGCGAGGAACTGGAAGCAAAGTTTATGGAGCTGGAACTTTCAGTATCTGATCGTGTGGCTAAACTGTTCAAGTAAGGCGGTGATGGTATGAGAGATATGAAAGATAGTGAGATTGAGTGGATTCACAATATACCAGCGTCATGGGCCGTGATGCCTAACAAGTATCTCATGCATAAAATAAAACGAATCCGTCCCGTTTATGGTGGGGAAGACATTTTGTCTTTGACTATGAAAGGCGTGATTGTCCGCGATTTAGATGCCGGAGGGAAAATGCCGACTTCTTTTAACGGTTATCAGGAACTCTATCCAGGTAATCTGTTAATGTGCCTGTTTGATATTGATGTTACGCCAAGATGTATTGGACTGATAAAGCAGTTTGGCCTATCAAGTCCTGCATATAGCCAGTTTGTTTTGAATGATGGTGTAGATGCCGCATATTATTGCTATTACTACACCATGCTTGACAATGACAAAACACTGTTGCATCTTGCAAAAAATCTACGTCATTCTTTGACAGAAGAACAATTGGGGGCTGTACCTACAGTAGTTCCTCCAATCGAGGAGCAAAAACGAATTGCCGCCTATCTCGACGCCAAATGCGCCGAGACCGATTCCCTCACCGCCGACATCCAGGCTCAGATTGACACCCTGGAGCAATACAAACGCTCCGTCATTACCGAAGTGGTCACCAAGGGGTTGAATCCAGATGCCGAGATGAAAGATAGCGGTATTCAGTGGATTGGTAAGATGCCCTCTCATTGGGATTGTATCCGGGGTAAATATATTCTCAAGTACATCCAGAAACCCGTGAGAGAGGACGATGGTGTAATTACCTGTTTTCGTGATGGTGAAGTAACCCTTCGGAGTAACCGCCGCGAGGATGGCTTTACAATGGCTGACAAAGAAATTGGCTATCAGGGTATCGATGTGGGAGACTTGGTCGTTCATGGTATGGACGGTTTTGCTGGTGCCATTGGTATCTCCGATTCCAGAGGAAAGGCATCGCCTGTATTGAATGTCCTGAACACCAAGCAGAATAAGCGATACATTATGTACTTCCTTCGTAGTATGGCATATAGCGATGTATTCTTGGCATTGGCCACCGGCATTCGTGTTCGCTCCTGCGATCTGCGGTGGAATAAGCTGGCCGAGCTATTTTACCCCGTTCCTCCAATTGAAGAGCAAGATGCTATTGTGCAACATATTGATGATGTGTTGCATAAGGTAAATGAAGTTATTGCACAGAAGAAAGATCAATTATCTGTCCTTGAGGCTTATAAAAAGTCGCTTATTTTCGAATATGTAACAGGTAAGAAGGAGGTGCCTTTGGCGTGAAAGTCGAGTTTTCAGAGTCTGATATTTTGGGAGCACAACTTCTGGTGACTGCCTCTGAATTCAAAAAGGCCCTCAAAAACGATATAGAGTTTGATAGTCTTGCTCATGCGACCACTGCATTTGCTAAGCTATTTGACGTTGATTATGAGATAGACAACGAGGAGTATTCCTCCATTATTCACTTTTTGGGTAAAGATGGACTTGTCATTTTCGTGATTGGCGAGGCGCGTTATCCTGACAGGCGTTGGGTTGAAATACTAATTGTTGAGAACAACCAGCTGTCCAAGATATGCTGGACAGACGATGACGGTTATCACCTGAAAAAGCCATATAAGCAAGGCAAGTTTGATCCCAAAGCGATAGACCGTATTAGAAAACGCCATGAGGAGGAACAAAAACATGAATAATATCCTCTCGGAAAAAGATTATCAAAAGTTCCTCCTGGAGCGATTAGAAAAGGACAACGGCTATGTTATCCGCAAGGCTGCCAACTTTGACCGCCTGTTCGCTGTTGACAGGGAAATGCTGTTCAAGTTCCTGAACGATACCCAACCGGATACGATGGAGTACCTGCGCAAAATATACAAGGACGATCTGGAGGATACCATCGTAAGCTTTATCAATGCAGAAACCACCAAAGCCCGTGGCAGCCTGATTGAGGTGCTGAAGCATGGTATTGAGATCTCCAATCAAAAGTTGGAACTGATGTACACAAAGCCTGCCACCACCTTCAACCCGGAACTGACTCGCAAATACGGCCAAAATATCTTCTCTGTCATGGAGGAGGTCTGGGCCAGCGATAAAGAGCGCATCGATGTGGTGATTTTTCTGAACGGCCTTGCCATCATCTCCTTTGAGCTGAAGTGCAACACTGCCGGCCAGTCTTACCAGGATGCCATTTACCAGTACCGCACCGAGCGAAATCCCAAGACCCGTCTGTTCCTGTTTAAGGCGGGCTGCCTTGTAAACTTTGCCATGGATCTGGAAGAAGTTTATATGACCACCAAATTGGCTGGAGATGCCACATTCTTCCTCCCCTTTAACAGGGGCAACGGCGAGGGGGTGACAGCCGGTGCAGGGAATCCTACTTTTGAGGACAAATACAGCGTGTCCTATATGTGGGAGGACATTCTGACGAAGGATACCATCCTGGACCTTATCAGCAAGTTCATCTTTGTTGAGGTGAAGGAGAAAGTCGATGACCGGACCAGCAAGGTCAAGCGGTCTGAAAACCTCATTTTCCCCCGCTACCATCAGTTGGATGTCATTCGTAAAATTCTCGCCGATGTCCGTGTGAACCGTACTGCACAGAATTACCTGATCCAACACAGCGCCGGTTCGGGAAAAACAAACTCTATTGCGTGGCTGGCTCATCGTTTGAGTTCATTGCATGACGCTGACAACAAAATCATCTTTGACAATATCATCATTGTGACCGACCGCGTGGTGGTGGATCGTCAGCTGCAGAAAGCCATCATGGGCATGGAGCACAAGGCCGGTCTCATCCGTGTGATGGACGATAAGTGTAACTCGGCTGATCTGGCGATTGCATTGAATGGCAATACCAAAATCATTGCAACTACCATTCAAAAGTTCCCCTATATCGTGGATAGTGTAAAGGATCTGAAAAATAAGCGGTTTGCCGTGATTATCGATGAGGCCCATTCTTCCACGGCCGGTAAAGATATGGCAGCGGTGGCCATGTCCCTCGGCTCCGGTGAACAGATAGATGCAGATGTGGAAGATATGATCTCTGATGAAATCAAGCGCAACGGCAAGCAAGCCAATGTTTCTATGTTTGCTTTTACCGCCACACCGAAGCCCACTACCATTCAACTGTTTGGCCGCCTAAATACCAAAGGTCAGCGCAAGGCATTCCATGTTTACTCTATGAAGCAGGCCATCGAGGAAGGCTTCATTCTGGATGTATTACAGAACTACACGGAATACTCAACCTTCTACCAGATCAACAAAGAGATTGAAGACGATCCTCGTTGTAAGACCAACGCCGCCAAGCGCCAAATTGCCCGTTTTGTGGAATTGCATGAGACCAACATTGCCCAGCGCATTGAGGTCATTGTTGAGCATTTCCGCACAACTGTCATGCATGAGCTGGGCGGACAGGCCAAGGCAATGGTTATCACAGCCTCCCGCCAAACTGCTGTGAAGTATCGTCAGGCATTTGAGGACTACATCACAAAAAAAGGGTATGAGGGTATCCACGCCCTGGTAGCGTTCTCCGGCAAAGTGAAGTTGCCCCATGATGAGAACGAATACACGGAGGCTTCCCTGAACGGTTTCCCGGAAGATCGTCTCACAAAAGAATTTGATACCGACGCTTATCAGGTACTGCTGGTTGCAAACAAGTACCAGACAGGATTTGACCAGCCGAAGCTCTGCGCCATGTATGTGCTAAAAAAGTTGCGGGGCGTGAATGCGGTCCAAACGCTTTCCCGTTTAAACCGTATCTGCCCGCCGTATGATAAAAAGACTTTTGTCTTGGATTTTGTGAACAGCTACGAAGATATGAAGGCTGCGTTTGCGCCGTATTACACGACCACGCTGCTGTCCAATTCCGTGACCCCCAGTGCAATTTATGATTTGGAGGCTAAGATTGACGCCTATGCGCTGTTTGATCCTGCTGATATCGACAGTGCAAACGAGATCCTGTACTCCGAAAAGATAACCAGCAAGCAAAAACAGCGGTTGACTTTCTTCTTGCAGAAGAGCAAGAAGCTTCTCGATCATTATGAGTATGAAGAGCAACGTCAGGCCGTCGCTGATATGCGTAGTTTTGTCCGATACTATGAATTTCTCTTGCAAGTGTCCTGCTTTGAGGATCATGAGTTGCATAAAAAGTATAATTTTATCGCTTATCTTCTTGCATATATCAACATCAAGCATCCAGGCGCTGGATTTAACCTGGACGGGAAAATTCAGGCATCTAACTTTGTGCAGAAAAAAGGAGAAGAACACATCTCTCCGAATCTTGTGGCAAAACCGGTTGTGAAACTGCCGACAGCAGAACACTTTGGCCTTACCGAGGATAAGGAACAACGGCTGTCCGAAATTATTGACGAGATCAACAGTCGCACAGGAAAATCCTATGACAACGATGTTGTGGTTAAGGCAATGCTCCAGATCCGTGATATTTTGATGAAATCGGACAAGCTGAAGACGAGTGCGAAGAACAACACCCAGAAAGACTTCGAGTTTTCTTACTTTGACGATATCGATGATGCACTGATTGAGGGGCTTTCCCAGAATCAGGACTTCTTCTCTTTGTTGCTCTCCAACGATGAAATGAAGCGACAGGTGCTTGGTATCTTTTCCGACGAAATTTACAGAAGTCTACGAAATGCCAACTAAATAAAGGGGGGAGCTTATGTTTGATATATTTCGGTTAAAAGAGGTCCTTGTACAGTACAAAAAGGTCTTTGTGTCTGAGCAGTGGCCAAACGAAAAATACAAATGGGAAGCAGTTAAGTGCTTTCAGGACAATTGGGATATCAATGCAAAAGACTTTGCTGATATGCTCACTCGCTCTCTTTCCAAGACATGCAATCTCTTAGCGTCAATGAATAACTTCCCGGCAAAAATGATTCAAGGCTTTGCAAAAGTTGCCCCAGAGGAAGTTCGTGCTATGTTTATTGCACTCTTTGATGAGAGCAATGATGTAGTATCTCGTGTTCTGGATTTCAAAAATCAATCCTCTATATTACTGGAGAAGTACGGAAATGGCGCAGGGCAGCATTATCAATACGAAAACGCCATCAGTACTTATCTCTGGCTCCGGTATCCGGATAAGTATTATATTTTCAAATTGAGTGAGGTGAAGGCAGTTGCCAGTGAGCTTGAGGCGGATTACCGCTTCAAAAAAGGTGCCTACGCTGACAATATTCGCAATTTTCTGAAGCTATACGATGAGATCAGCGAGTATTTGAAATCGGATACAGAGTTAGTAAACATCTTCCAATCACAGCTAACGGACGCCTGCTATTCTGATCCTGAGTTGAAAACGTTAACTATTGATGTCGGCTTCTACATTAGCAGGTATTATTCTAAGAAAGATGCAGTAGTTGACACCACCACAGGCTGGTATGGTGTTGATTATGACCCCGGCCTTTCTGTCGACGATTGGGACAAGTTGCTGAAGGACAGGACTATCTTTACAGTCAGTGCGCTTGAAATTATGAGGCGCATGAAAGATTACGGCGGCGTGGCATCATGTACTCAGCTGGCGGTTAAATACGGTGAGACACCAAACTTTTATAACTCTGGTTCTGTTGCACTGGCCAAAAGAGTTTGTGAGTCCACAGGTATCACTCCAGCCACACGAGAAGATGGCTCTACACAGTGGTGGACCATCCTCTATACGGGCCGTGATGCTGGGAAAGATGAAGATGGTAGCTTTGTTTGGAAACTGAGGGACGAACTTTCTACTGCCCTTGATAAAGTCGATTTAAGCGAAGTCGAATTGTATGTGGCCACAGCTTCCGGAGAGGCTGATCGCAGATATTGGTGGCTGAATGCGAATCCGAAAATCTGGAGCTTCTCTGACATTGCCGTTGGTGACGTTCAATCCTATACGCTCTATAATGAAAACGGGAATAAACGACGCATCTTCCAGAACTTCCTTGACGCAAAAGCCGGTGATATGATCATAGGGTATGAATCCAATCCGGTAAAGCAGATTGTTGCGATCGGTCGTATCAGCGCAGAACAGGATGGCGAGAAGTTGTTCTTCGAGAAAGTTGAGGGACTGACTTCACCTATTGACTATGCTACACTAAAAGAATGCCCGGAACTGGAGCGTATGGAGTATTTTCAGAATCCGCAGGGCAGTCTATTTAAACTTACCAGAGGCGAGTATGATTTCATTCTCGATATGATCCGAGACGAAAATCCTGTGGTTGCCGAAGATTCTATTGATACATATACGAAGGATGACTTCCTTAATGAGGTTTATATGACCGAAAAACGCTATGAGAGACTTGTAGCCGTTCTCCGCAACAAGAAGAATATCATCCTACAGGGTGCTCCCGGTGTTGGTAAGACATTTGCAGCGAGGCGTCTGGCGTGGTCCATGATGGGAGAAAAAGACGATAGTCGAATTGAGTTCGTGCAGTTCCATCAAAACTATTCCTACGAAGATTTCATGATGGGCTATAAACCAAGTGAAAATGGCTTTGAGTTGAAGTACGGGATTTTCTATCGTTTCTGCCAGAAGGCAGCAAACCAGCCTGATCAAGAATTTTTCTTTATCATCGACGAGATCAACCGTGGCAATATGAGTAAGATCTTCGGCGAACTTTTGATGCTGATAGAAAAAGACTATAGAGGAACAAAAGCTACTCTGGCCTACAACGGGCTTTCGTTCTCAGTACCAAAGAACCTCTACATTATCGGCATGATGAACACGGCAGACCGTAGCCTTGCCATGATTGACTATGCGCTACGTCGCCGTTTTAGCTTCTTTGAAGTTGAGCCTGGCTTTGACTCTGAGGGCTTCACCCATTACCAGAATAGCTTGAACAATGAAACCCTGAATGAACTCATTTCCAAAGTGAAGGATTTGAATCGAGAGATATCTCTCGATAAGTCGCTGGGGAAAGGCTTCTGCATTGGCCACAGCTATTTCTGTGGCAGGGATGTCTGTACAGAAGAATGGCTGCATTCCGTTGTTGACTATGATATTCTTCCAATGCTTAGTGAATATTGGTTTGATGATGCCAACAAACTCCAGCGGTGGGAGAACATTTTACAAGGTGTATTTCAATGATTAAAGACAAAAGCATCTTCATAAAAAACATATACTATATGCTTTCATATGCCTTCACGACGCTGAACCAAGGCGGTTATGAGGATGTTGCTACCGAAGAATTCGAAAACATACATAATCTCTTTGCTGCTATCTTAGCAAAAGGCATCGGCAAACAGTTGAAGCAGGGCCTGTATCGAGAGTACCTAAACCGCAAGGATGACATTACCGTTGTGCGTGGCAAAATTGATATGCCGGGGACTATTCGGAACAGGCTTTCCAGAAAGCAGGTATTAACCTGTGAGTATGACGAGCTTTCTGAAAATAATCTTTTCAATCAAATTCTCAAAACTACTGTCATGCTTCTACTGCGACATGCTAGGGTCGATCAGGAACACAAGAATGACTTAAAAAAAGAAATGTTATTCTTCTCCAATGTTGACACCATTGATCCTACTGCAATCCGCTGGGCTGCAATTCGCTTTCAAAGAAATAACAGCACCTACCGTATGCTTATCAGTCTGTGTCAACTCATTCTTGACGGGATGCTGTTAACAACGGACTCTGGAGAATTTAAGCTGGCTTCTTTTGTTGACGAACAACGTATGAACCGTTTATATGAGAAGTTTATTCTTGAATACTATACCAAAGAGTGTCCATGGGTAACAGCAACCGCCTCGCAGATTCCTTGGGCCTTAGATGATGGAGTAGGGCCAATGTTACCGATAATGCAAAGCGACATCATGCTCACTAGAGGTAGCGAAGTGCTTATTATCGATGCCAAATATTACACACATACAACGCAGAAGCAGTACGACATCCACAAAATCCACTCCAGTAATTTGTACCAGATATTTACTTATGTCAAAAATAAGGATATGGAGTTTGGTGTTCAGCCTCATACTGTTTCCGGGATGCTTTTATATGCGGCAACGGACGAGGAGATCCAGCCAGATAACAGCTATCAAATGAGTGGAAATAAAATTAGTGTCCGAACCCTTAATTTAAATCGTGACTTTTCAGAAATTGCCGCACAGCTAAATGCAATTGTAGATGAGCACTTTTCGGGTCTTTCCGACCACCTATAAATCCCTATGTATCACTATGGGATGAGTCAATTAACCGTATGTCTCTAGCAGGAGGTAATGGTACCAGTATTCGTCACTGTATACAAAACTATATAATTTTGAGAGAGAGCATATAATTATGCCCTCTCTCAAACCTTTAATACGATTTATTGTAATAGACTGGCCTGCCAATGGAAGTAAAGCCCTCCAGACCGGTGATTACCACATTATTTTGGCTGAACGCACAGTGGATGATGAGCATGTTTCCGCTTTCATCTCTGCCGCCTACGATCCCCACATGCTCATCGTCGGGATAGAACACCAGATCACCTGGCTGGGCCTCATTCCACGAGATGGGGGTACAGTAGGTGTGCTGCATGTGAGCGCCGCCGCCGTGGCCTATGACGTACTCTCCATCAGTGACATTGTAAAATACCCAATCGACGAATCCACTGCAATCTAGCCCGTAAGGCAGGTAGGTTCCAGTAGTCGAGCTGCCGTCTGCCCATACCTTGGTGAGCTGTCCCCAGCGGGAGTCCCAGCCAATTACCAAAGATTTACCTCCCCAGAAGTAGTTGACCTTGCCTACCAGTCTGCAGGCGGTCTCAACCACAGCCCGGCGTTCTGGGTCTAGATCAGCGGGCAGGTCAGCCAGCAGCTTCTTTGCTGTGGCGTCGGAGATCGTGAGATCCCCGGCCAAGGCAGCCAGCATGTCGGAGTTTGCCAGCAGTTCATCCAGTGCCTTGCTCTGTTCCTCGGTGAAAGAATAAAATACCCGCATATCATCCGGCGTCCTGGCGGTGATCGTCACAGTGAGTATTTGCTCTGTCCAGGCCGGAGTGTCTCCAGAGGCGGGATGCTCCACCTCTCTGGAGGAGGAGGCAAGTTTTGTCATGTCCCAGAAGACTGTGCGCAGGGCCTCCACATTGGCCGCATCCAATATCGCCACGGTCGTTCCATCAGAAGCGCCCGCCGTTTTGGCGGCAAACACCGCCAGAATATCAGACCAGGGGGGCGGCTGTCCCTGGATCTCCAGCGTGTCATATCCACCCTCTGCCTGCATACTGGAGATCTTCTCTCCCAATTCGCCGTTGATCTGTGCCACCGCCTGGGCGGGAGAGATGGCTCCGGTTGTTTCATCAGGTCCGGCAAAAAAGATTCCCAGCGGTGAGGCGAGGATGATGCCGCACAGACAGATGACGACCACCACCGCGATCACCACCCCACCGCCTGCTGTGGCTGCGGCGGCCAGAGCCTTAGCTGCCGCGATCACGGCGCGGAGCGCGCGGTTTGCCGCCTGTGCGGCCTGCCTGGTGGTCACACGGGCCGCCTTTGGGGTTCGTGCCAGTCTGGCTCCCGCCTCCGCCGAACGGCGAGCCTGTCGTGCCGGAAACGCTCTTACAGGCGGTTTCCCACCCGGCTTTCCGATCCCAGCTGTCTTGCGAACGGGATGAGCAGCTTGCTTGACCGGCACGCCTCGTTCTTTCACTGCTGTTTTGGCGATGCCGTCCATGGCCTGTCTGGGCGTCTCCCTGTGAGGCTTGGACTGCACATGAGAACCGCCTGTCTGCCCGGACACCTGATGTGGTTGCTTGCGGGTCTCTATACCTTGTGACCGTTTTCCCGAGAGAGAAGCTGCCGAGGGGCTGTCCTTTCTCCTGGGCAAGCGTCGCTCCAGTTTCCAACTGTGGAGAAGGGTGCCCTGGCGCTCCCGCATAAAGGACGCTTTTCCCTGCTGCAAGGCGTTTGGCGGTGTGGCAGGCGCGGGATCGGCTTGTATCTTCAGATAGGCGTCCTTGGTCTTGATATTTCTTTTTTGAGGCGTTTGGAGTGCAGACTGCGGCTGGGGGCGGCTTCTGCCCGCACTCTGCGCCCGGAGCGGATCTCCCGCTTCTTTCCCGCGGCGGCGGCCCCTTGGAGGCAGAGTGCCGTCATCTCTTGGTCTTGCCGCTCCTGGCGGATCGTGACGGTCAGGGTATCCGTCCGGGCCTGCATCCGGGGTGTGCTTTGCACCTTTCTTTCGTTTTCCCAGCAGATGCTCGGCCAGCTGCTCCGCCCGTTTGACACCACTCACCTCGGCATTGCCCAGCTGGTCGCCGCCGAAGTCATCTCGTTGGCCGTGCTGGGCTGTGTCCCGCAGCTGGCCCCGCAGGCGTTCTGTGCCGTCATCCAGCCCTCTGCGGATCAACTCTTTCGGCGCGGACTTGACCCGCTCTTTCAAAGTGTGCTGTACCTGGGGCTTTTCTTTGATCTTATCGATGTATCTCACCTCGATCCAGCAGGGAGGGGCCTTGGCCCCTCCCTGGTTTTATTACGCGGCCAAGTCAGAGGGCTTGGTGGTCATCAGTTTATAGAGCTGCGTATGACGGGGGAAATTGTCCATGAAGGGCACAATGGCGCTGCCGCACTTGATGAGGCCCCGTCCAAAGTCCACATTGGTGATGTAGGAGAGCTGGTTGTCGGAGATATTCAGCAGCCGGGCCAGTTCCAGCCGGTCGGTGCTGGCCTGGTTGAGCATGACCAGGAATTCACTGTTGGCGAGCATGGTCCGGGCCGTGTGGGACTGGAGCAGATCGTCCACATTCTGGGTCAGGCCGGTACAGCAGGCACCGTACTTCCGCACCCGCTTCCAAAGGGTGAACAGGAAGTTGGCGCTGTACTCATGCTGGAACAGCAGATAGATCTCATCGATATAGATCCAGGTATTCCGCCCCAGGCGGCGGTTGCGGGTGATTCGGTTGAGAAAGCTGTCCAGGATCACCAGCATGCCCATGGAGAGCAGCTGTTTGCCCAGCTTCCGGATGTCATAACAGGCGATGCGGGAGCTCATGTCCACATTGGTGGGTTTGGCAAAGGTGTTGAGACTGCCCTCCGTGAACAGTTCCAGGGCCAGAGCCACATCCCGCGCTTCGGCCTCCGGCTGGCGCAGCAGTTCGGCGTGAAAGTCCTGGAGTGTGGGGGCCTGGCCCCGGCAGCCGTCCCGCACATAGTCGTGGTAGCACTGTGCTGTACAGCGGTCGATGATAGACTTCTCCTTGGCAGACAGCTTTCCGGCCCCCACAGACTGCTCACAGAGAGAAAGCAGGAACTCCGATTTCAGCACCACGGGGTTTTCACCCTCGCCGTAGCCCTGCTCCATGTCCATGGCGTTGATGTGGTTGCTGGAGGTGGCGGAGATCTCCACCACCTCGCCGCCCAGCCCTTCCACTAGGGGCCGATATTCCGACTCCGGATCAATAATCAGGATGTCATCCTGGGTAGAGAGGGCCAGGGCTGTAATCTCCCGTTTTGCGGTAAAGGATTTGCCGGAGCCGGACACGCCCAGAACAAATCCGTTGCCGTTGAGGAGCTGCTTGCGATCGGCAATGATGAGATTTTTACTGATGACATTCTGGCCGTAGTAGATGCCGCCCCGGTCCCGGATCTCCTGGGCTTTGAAGGGCATGAGGACGGCCAGGGCCTCGGTGGTAAGGGTGCGCAGGGCGTCGATCCGCCGCAGACCCAAGGGGAGGGCGGTGACAAGGCCCGCGTCCTGCTGCCAGTTCAGAGTGGTCAGCTGACACAAATGCTTGCGTGCGATGGACTGGAGGGTCTCTGTGTCGCTGTCCAGCTCCTCCTTGCTGTCGGCCAGATGCACCAGAGTCACCACGGCGAACATCATCCGCTGATCCCGTGTGGTTAGATCATCCAGCATTTCCCGCGTCTCTTTCCGCTGCTGCTCCAGGTCGTAGGGCACCACCGCGGAGAAGTTGTTGTTGCTGTTCTGCCGCCGCTGCCAGTTGGTGACGTTGGTCTCCACCCCCAACAGGCGGTTCTGCATCTCACGCACGGCCTCATCGGTGGGGACAGGGATCACGTCGATGGACAGCATCATGGTGCGGTTCAGGCTGGTAAGCTCATTGATCATGGAGTCCTTGATGTAGCTGGCATACTCCTTGAGGAACAT
>ENA-OZIL01000393-OZIL01000393.1-human-gut-metagenome-genome-assembly--contig:-NODE-393-length-21537-cov-6.651522_pt1 | contig 21537 bp, 17 predicted proteins | sample MGYA00244057_ERZ653706 | MGnify/ENA primary metagenome ERZ653706 (study PRJEB26926, sample SAMN06165266) | human gut metagenome | biome: ENVO:00009003; feature: ENVO:2100002; material: ENVO:00002003...
CGGCAGCGTCAGATGTGTATAAGAGACAGCCCTTCTCCACCACGGCCTCGGGGCAGAGACGGCGGATGTCGGCCTCGCTGCGGCCCATGCCGCTGCCCTCGTTGGTGCACATGGGCAGGATGCGCTTGCCCGCAAGGTCGCAGCCCTCCAGGAAGGTCCAGACCGGCATCGGCATCGTGCCGCACCAGCAGGGGTAGCAGAGGATGACGGCCTCGACGCCGGAGAGGTCGCCGGGTTCTACGGCGAGCTCGGGGCGCGCCCCGCTCGTGAGCTCCTCCTTTGAGACCTCTACGCACTCGCGGTAGTCATAGGGGTACTCGTGCTCGGCGCGTATCTCGAAGAGGGCGCCGCCCGCGAGCTCAGAGGCCAGCTTGGCGGCCCGCTCCGTGTTGCCGACCTTGAGGTCGACCAGCTTGCCGCCGGCATAGTTCATGCCCCGGCGCGAAAAATAGGCTGTCAGCGTTTTCATTACAAACCTCCAATAAAACGCCGCCGCGCCCGGTGCGGGGCGCGGCTTCAACTCATATGCCCGTGGGCAGGGAGTCGTCGTTGAACACCCAGTCCCGGACGTGGATGACCTTGTGGCTCTCGGAGCCGGTGCGGACCACGACCTGCGTTATGCCCGCGTTTATGATGAGCCGCTTGCACATCGAGCAGGGCATGGTCTCCTCGAGCAGCTCGTGCGTCTTGGCGTCGCGGCCCACGAGATACAGCGTGCCGCCCAGCATGTCCCGCCGCGCGGCGGAGATTATGGCGTTGGCCTCGGCGTGCACGCTGCGGCAGAGCTCGTAGCGCTCGCCGGAGGGGATGCCCAGCGTCTCGCGCATGCACATGCCGACGTCCGTGCAGTTGCGGCGGCCGCGGGGCGCGCCGTTGTAGCCGGTGGAGAGTATCTCGTCGTTGCGGACTATTATCGCCCCGTACTTCCTGCGCATGCAGGTGGAGCGGTTCAATACCGCGTCCGCGATGTCGAGATAGTAGTCCTCCTTGCCCATTCTTGTATCCATTGCACATACCTCGTCCTTATAGATACATTAAGTTTAGCGTCTGCCATCTTCCAAGTCAAGCACAAATGTGCTATACTGTGTCGCATGGAAAACTATCAGCGAAAACTGGACAGGGAGCTTGAAGCGCTCGGCGAGAGACGGCCGAGCCTTTTGCTGCACAGCTGCTGCGGCCCCTGCTCGACCTATGTGCTCGAGTACCTTACGCGGCACTTTTCGCTGGGACTGCTGTACTTTGACCCCAACATCCAGCCCGAGGCGGAGTATGAGCTCCGTCTGGAGAACCAGCGCCGCGTCCTGGAGGAGTTCCCGGACGTGAAGCTCCACGAGTACGGCTGGCAGGGCGAGCGCTATGACGCCGCGGTGAAGGGCCTCGAGGCCGAACCCGAGGGCGGCGCGCGCTGCACGGTCTGCTTCCGGCTGCGGCTGGAGGAGACGGCGCGCCTGGCCCGCGAGCTGGGGTACGAGTACTTCTGCACCACGCTGAGCGTCTCCCCGCACAAGGACGCGGAGAGGATAAACAAAATAGGCATGGAGCTGGCGGAGAAATACGGCGTCCGCTGGCTGCCCTCGGACTTCAAAAAGCGCGAGGGCTACAAGAGGAGCATCGAGCTCTCCCGGGAATACGGGCTCTACCGCCAGGACTACTGCGGCTGCCTCTATTCAAAGCCGGAAAACTAAATCGGTGACTGGGCGGGTTTCCACACCCCGCCGGGTTATAAAACCTAAATCAAAATGGGAAGGATGAACTAAAAAATGAAGATCAGTACCCGTAAACTCGCCTCCGCCGCGGTGGTCGGCGCGGCCTATGCCGCCTTGACCTTGCTGCTCGCACCGATAAGCTTCGGTCTCGTGCAGTTCCGCGTGTCGGAGGCGCTCTGCATACTCCCGGCCTTCGTGCCCTTCACCGCCTGGGGCCTCTGGGCCGGCTGTGCCATCGCGAATCTCGCGGGCGGGTACGGCATACCCGACATCGTCTTCGGCTCCCTCGCGACGCTGGGCGCCTCGCTGTGCATGGCCGCAATAGCCAAGGGCCGCAGGCAGCCGCTGAGCCTCGGCCGCGCCGTCGCCGTCTGCTTCATGCCCGTCATCTGGAACGGCCCCATCGTCGGCGGCGTCATAGCCTACAGCACCGGCGCCTTCTGGGCCGCGCTGCCGCTCAACTCCCTCCAGATAGCCGCCGAGGAGGCGCTGGTCATGTACGTAATCGGCCTGCCGCTCCTCAAGCTGCTGCCGAAGTCCACGGCGTTCTCCAGGGCCATCGACGACCTGAACAACAAATAAAATGTAAAAAGGGCCGGCGTCCAATCGGATGCCGGCCCTCTTTTTTGCGCTTCAGACGACGCCCTCGGCGTGCAGGCGGGCTATGTCGGCCTCGCTGCGGCCCAGGATGCGCCGGAGTATCTCGTCCGTGTCCTGGCCCAGCGTGGGCGCGCCGCGCCAGATGCGGCCCGGCGTGGCGCTCAGCTTCGGGAATACGCCGAAGGCGCAGACCTCCCGGCCCAGCGTCTGGTCCGTGTATGTGACAAAGTCGTCCCGGGAGCGGAAATGCGGGTGCTCCATGCACTCGGCCACGGTGTTTATGCGCGAGCAGGGCACCCTGGCGCGGCGCATCGTCTCTTCAATCTCGTCGGCGTCGTGCCCGGAGAACCAGCGCGTGATCTCCGCGTCCAGCTCGAGCCCGGCGGGGGAGTTTATGGCCTCCGGCGTGGCGGCGGCCTCCTCGTAGGGGAAGCGCGCCTCGTCAAAGCCGACCGCGTGCAGAAAGCGTGTGTATACGGCCTTGCCGACGGCGCCCATGCTCATGTACCGGCCGTCGCGGCTCATGTAGACGTCCCAGGGCTGGGCGGAGGTGGACTTGTTCCCGCTGCGCCGGATGTCGCCGAGGCCGAGGGAGCGCTTTGTGAAGGCCTCGCGCATTATCTTGGCCTGGGCCTCGAACTGGGCCACGTCCACGACCTGGCCGCGGCCCGTCCTCTGCGCGTCCATATAGGCCGTCAGCAAGCCGAAGAGGGAGAAGAGGGCCGTCACATAGTCGCTGACCGCCGGGGCGACCATGAGCGGCGGCCGGTCGGGATAGCCGTTGTACAGGGCGTAGCCTGAGAAGGCCTGGCCTATCATGTCGTAGGACGCCCGGGCGCAGATCTCGGGCACGCCGCCGAATTCCCGGTGTCCGAAGCCGGAGATGTGCACGATGACGAGCGCGGGATTCACGCGCAGGAGCTCGTCGTCGTGTATGCCGAGCTTGTCGAGCCAGACCATGTTTTCGATGAATACGTCGCTCTCGCGGATGAGGCCGAGGAAGATCTCGTGCGCGTCGCGGCTGTCGGGCCGGAGCTCCAGGGTCATGGAGAGGCGGTTGCGCGCCTCCTGTATCCAGGCCGCGCCCACGCCCGCGCCCTCCTCATCGCGGGCGAGGGGACCGAAGGTCCGGTATGTGTCGCCCGCCGAGGGCCGCTCTATCTGTATGACCTCCGCGCCGAACTCGGCCAGCATGCTCGCGGCAAAGGGCATGGCTATGAGCGAGCCGGCGCCGACGACGCGCATGCCCGAGAGCGGGCCGAACTCCGGGATGATGAATTTCCTTTCTGACATGTGTTCCTCCACTGCAAGAATATCAGCGCATACGGAATGTGCCCAACGGGCCCCGTAAAAGGCCCGCTGAGCACATAAAAGGAGTGAAAAGTATCGGGTATCAGAGTCCCCTGACGGGCCGGAACAGCTTGTCCGCGTTCTCGCGCAGCACGCTCTTTTGTATCTTGCCGGTGACGTTGTGCGGCAGCTCGTCCACGAAGGCCACATAGCGCGGCTTCTTGTAGCTGGGCAGGTTGGCGCGGCAGTAGGCGATGAGCTCCTCGTCGGAGAGCGTGCAGCCGGGGTTGAGCACTATGGCCGCGGCGACGGCCTCGCCGAAGCGGTCGTCGTCCACGCCGATGAGCGCGCAGTCGAAGATGCTCGGGTGGTTGCGAAGCACGTCCTCGACCTCCTGGGCGTAGACGTTCTCGCCGCCGGTCTTTATCATGTCCTTCTTGCGGTCCACGAGGTAGTAGAAGCCCTCCTCGTCGCGGCGGAGCAGGTCCTCGGTGTGGAACCAGCCGTCGCGCAGGACGCGCGCGTTGAGTTCCTCGTTCTTGATGTAGCCGCGGAACACGGCGGGGGAGCGGACCAGGCCCTCGCCGACCTCGCCGACGGGCACCTCTTTGCCGTCGTTGTCCACGAGCTTCATCTCGCAGTTGGCGTTTATGCGGCCGACGGTCTTGCAGAGCTCGGGCCTGCGCTCAAACTCCTCGCGGGAGAGCACGGCGCTGCAGGAGGCGCAGACCTCGGTGGAGCCGTAGGACGGGCGCAGCTTGCAGTTGGGGAACATGGTGAAGATCTTGTGCACGTAGTCCATGCTGCACTTGCCGCCGGTGAACTGGGCCTCGCGCAGGGAGCTGGTGTCGTACTTCTTCCAGAGCCCGGAGTCGTAGAGCCGCATGTAGAGCAGCGGGGGCACCATGAGCATCATCGTGACGTGGTATTTTTCTATCTGGTCGAAGATGAAGTCGGAGTCCACCTTGTCCACCAGCACAAAGGTGCCGCAGAGCGCGAGCATCTTGACGAGGATGCTCAGGCAGGCGGTGTGGAAGAAGGGGCAGTGCGTGAGCGCCACCTCGGGGCGGTGGCTGTTGTCGTTCTCGATGGCGAGCATGAGGCCGTATTCGCGCATCATGCTCTGCGTCCTGAGCACGGCCTTGGAGGTGCCGGTGGTGCCGCTGGTGAGGATGATGACGGACTCGTCGTCGGCGGAGAGGTCGACCTGGGCCTCGTGGTCGTCGGCGCCGTTTATGAGCGAGGCGAGGTCGAGCTCGTCGGCGCGGGGCTCGCCCAGGACTATCATGCGGCTGAGCTTGCCGTAGGCCGCCTGAGCCGTGTGGATGGTGTCGGAGAACCTGGCCTCATACGCAACGGCCTTGCAGTCCACCACGTCCATGATGCGGGAGATCTCGCCGGAGAGGAAGTGGGTGTTGATGGGCATGGCCGTGGCGCCGATCTTCTGCGTGGCGAGAAAGACGAGGACGACCTCGGCGCAGTTGCCGAACATATAGGCGACGCGGTCGCCCTTGCCGAGGCCGATGGAGGTGAAGGAGTTGGCCAGCCGGTTCACCGCCCGGTTGAGCTCGGACCAGGTGTAGGACTTGTCCTTGTAGACAAAGGCGAGCCTGTTGGGATACATCTGCGCGTTGCGGATGAGGAAGTGTTCAAATTGAAACATTTTTAATACCTCTTGTCATGAGCCGCCGGCCGGGACGGGGCCCGGCCGGGCGGATGATGCTTCGATGCGGTTTTACAGCTCGTTTGCGGGGACGGCGTCCATGAGCGCCTTGTAGCGCGCATAGTCGTCGGAGACCTTCTTGCCGTTGAGGGCGGTCATCACGACGAGGATGACGAGGCCGGTGCCGCAGCCGGGCCAGAAGGGAACGATGCCGAAGGGCTGGCCGGCGAAGTGCCACACCGCGGCGACGATGCCGCCGATGAGCATGGACCAGAAGGCGGAGTTCTTGTCGACCTTCTTCCAGTAGGCGGCTATGACCAGCACCATGCCGGCGACGGCGCGGATCTGGAAGGCGCCGTTGACCTGGGTGAGGATGGAGTTGGCGTAGATGCCGAGGAAGGTGGCAATGACGCCGATGCCGACGATGGCCCACTTGGAGAAGCGCAGCTGCTGCTTGTCGGTGGCGTTCTTGTTGAGAACTGCGAGGTAGAAGTCGCGGGTCAGGGTGGTGGAGAGCGTCAGCAGGAAGGCCGGAGCCGTGGAGAACACGGCGGCGATGATGGCCATGCTGGCCAGGGCGCCGATGGCGGGGCCGAAGGTGTCGGCTACGGTGTAGAAGATGGTGCCGGCCTCGGCGTCGGGGTACATGATCTTGCCGAAGATGCCGATGAGGGCGGGGAAGAAGGCAAAGATGATGACCAGGATGGCCGCGGCGAGAACACCGGCGTTGGCGGTCTTCTTGCTCTTCGCGCTGTAGATGTTGGCGACGAGGGAGGTGGAAAGGATGAAGGCGAAGAGGCCGCCGGCGGCGTTGCCGATGACGGAGCTGACGCTGGGCTGGGTCACGCTGAGGTAGGAACCGCCGAGTGTCTCGCGCACGAGATCGAGGCTGCCGACGTGGTTCCAGGCGAGTATGCCGACGACGACGCAGCCGATGTAGAGGATGGAGGAGTGCACGACGTTCATGGCGGCGATGCCCTTGAGGCCGACGAGGGCCTGGATGACGAAGATGATGCCCATGACCCAGGTCATGACGGTGACGTCGACGTTTATCATGGGAGCGAGGATGTTGGCCGCGGCCTTCGGCTGCATGGCGAAGAGGATGCCGTAGACGACGAGGACGATGACCATGACGACCATGCGGCAGCGGCGGGAGTCGAAGCGGAACTCAAAGGCCTCGGGCACGGAGTAGGCGCCGTGGTAGCCCGCGACGCGGTACAGCTTGCTGACGGTGAGGACGAAGACGAAGACGCCGAGGGACTGGCCCCAGTTCGTCCAAGCGGACGACAGGCCGAGGCTGAAGGCGGTCTGGGCGCTGCCCACGGTGCTCGAGCCCGCGATCATTTCACCGAACATGATGAAGCAGACCAGCATGCCGCTGAGCTCTTTTTTGCCTACGAAGAAGGAGTTTATGTCGTTGCGCGCCTTGGCGCGGGTGCTGAGAATCCAGCCGATGGCTGTGGTCACGATTATGTAGCCGATTACCAAAATGAGCTCTAACATTTACATTTCCCCCTGTGACATTTTGATTTTGTAAGGGTGCGGTGAACTATAAGAAATTGGCATTTTCTTAACTATCGCCCGCAAACGATAACGGCCCGGTGCGAGGGGCCGTTATCGCCTGGGGCAAACGGACTCACATGAGCCCGAAGGCCTTCCACATGGGCACGCAGCAGATGCAGCCTACTATGCAGGCGAGGGTGTAGACCCAGGACATCTTGCTGGTGGAACCGTACTGGACCATGCCGTCGGCAGCGGCCATGGCGGTGATGTAGGTGCCGTTGTTGTAGGAGGCGTTGTAGACGTTCACGGTGACGAGCGCGATGAAGCCGGGGATGAAGGGATGCATGCCGGCGGCGATGGCGAAGGGGGCGCAGGGCCACGGTGAAGATGGTCATGAGCGCGGTCTGGGACACGAAGGCAAAACGGACGACCGTGATGACGAGGACGCAGACGACGATCATGATGAACACGTTGGAGAACACGGGCTCCAGATAGGGCGCGAAGGTGGTGCTGACCCAGTCGGTGATGCCGGCACCGGAGAAGACGCTGCCGAGACCGGTGGAGCAGCCGATGAAGATGACGCTCTCCCAGGCGATGCTGCTGCGGAAGTCCTTGCGGTCGAGCACGCCGGTGCTCAGCAGGATGCACATGCCAATGAGGGCGACGACGGCGCTGGAGATGCCGTGCCAGCTCTCGGTGACCCAGAGGACGAGGCAGATGATCAGCACGAAGGCGGCGATCTTCTCGTTGCGCTTCATCTTGCCGAGGGCCTCACGCTGGGCGTGGATGACTTCGGCGGAGACGGTGACGTCGTTCTTCGGGGTGTAGAAGATGCGCACGCCGACGTAGGAGAGGATGAGCAGGGCGAGACCCCAGGGCCAGGCGACGCCCAGCCAGGTGAGGAAATCGAAGCCTTCCTGATAGCCCTCGGGCAGCAGGCCGATCATGGTGAAGCACATGGTCGAACCGGTCAGGAAGAAGGGACCGTTGGCGCCGAAGCCCATCCACATGGAGGAGAACAGACCGGCGGCGGGCTTGCTGTTGGGCTCATAGCCCATGGTCTCGCTGTAAGTCTTGGCGAGGGGCGCCGCGATGGCGACCTTGGCCGTGGCGCTGGGGATTAGGGCATCGACGATGTTGCCGGCGATGATGAAGCCCAGGGACTGGCTCTTGAAGGAGGCCTTGAACTTGCTGAGGATGAAGAGGACTATGCGCTTGAGCAGTCCGGTCTTGCTAAGAGCCGCGCCGACGGCGAGCACCGGGATGACTATCCAGATGACGCTGCCGGAGAAGGCGGAGAACACGGTGCCGAGCGCAGTGGCCTTGGTGGCTATCATGAGCGCCATCATCCAGAAGGCGGTGACGTAGTCGGGGAAGACGGAGCCCATCCACCAGAATATTGCCAGCAGGAAGAGGCCGAGCACCTTCATGCCCTCGGCGGAGAGGCCCTCAAACGGGGTCATCACAAAGAAGATGACGGCCGCCGCGATGCCAAGGAGGAAGAATATAAACTGTTTGGTGTTGAAAAGCGTAAGTATTTTCTTGTTTTCCATTGGGAACCCCACTCTTTTAAGGTTTTAGGAAGCTTATTTGATGCCGAGGCCGCCGGCGACGACGCCCATCTGGGTCTCGGTGGTGCCGCCCATGAAGCGCATGATGCGGGTGTCGCAGAACTGCCTGGAGATGGGCACCTCGGTGCAGATGCCGTAGCCGCCGAAGAGCTGCACGCACACGTCCGCGGCGCGGAAGGCCAGCTCGGAGGTGTAGTACTTTATCATGGAGCAGTCGGTGTTGATGTCCTTCTTGCCGGCCATGTAGTCGAGCAGGACGCAGTCGAGGTAGTTGAGCGCGAGGTTGTACTCGGTGTTCAGCTGGGCCAGCTTGTACTGGGTGTTCTGGAAGGAGGACAGCGGCTTGCCGAAGAGTATCCTCTGCTTGACGTACTCCTTGGTGAGCGCGAGGGTGTGCTCAACGGTGCCGATGGAGCCGTAGGCGGCCATGATGCGCTCGGCCTCGAGGTGCTGCATGAGGACGTAGAAGCCGCGGTTCTCCTCGCCGATGAGGTTGGACTTGGGCACCTTGACGTTCTCGAAGAAGATCTGGGCGGTGTCCTGGGCCTGCAGGCCGATCTTCGGGATGAGCTGCCTGGTGAGACCCTCGGAGTCGGCCTCGATGAGCAGGAGGCTGATGCCCTTGTGGGCCTTCTCGGCGTTGGGATCGGTGCGGACGGCGACGACGAAGAGGTCGGCGACCATGCCGTTGGAGATGAAGGTCTTGCAGCCGTTGACGACGTAGTGGTCGCCCATGTCCACGGCGCTGCACTGGATGTGGGCGAGGTCGGAGCCGAAGTCGGGCTCGGTCATGCACACGGCCATGACGGTCTCGCCGCGGACTATCTTCGGCAGCCACTTCTGGCGCTGCTCCTCGGTGCCGTTTTCGGCAATGTAGGGGGCGACGACGTCGCCGGAGAGGCGGGAGAAGATGCAGTTGAGGCCGCGCTTGGAGTATTCCTCGGCCTTTATGACCGTGTACAGGAAGTCGCCGGTGCAGCCCGCGCCGCCGTACTTCTTGTCCACCCACATGGCCATGAAGCCCGCCTGGCCCATCTTCTCAAAGTAGGAATGGGGGACGCCGTGGTTGTTGCACCACTCGTCGTAGTAGGGGACGGCTTCCTTGTCGAGAAAGGCGCCGAAGGCCTCTCTGAACTCGTTGTGCTGCCACTGGAACGGGAGTTTCCTTTCCATCTGTTTTCCTCCTTATCAAATTCAGCCGGGGATCACCGGACTTGTCAGACCTTGTCGGCGTTGGGCTTCCAGTCGGCCATCATCCGGGCGACCTCGTCCTCGCTGTAGCCGAGGCCGGAGAGCACCTCGCGGGTGTCCTGGCCGAGGGTGGCCGCCTTGTGGATGTAGCCCGGGGTCTCGGAGAAGAAGGCGTTGGGGCCGCGGGTGAGGAAGGTGTCGCGGCTGGTGACGTCGTCGGGGGTGGGGGCTTGGACGATGTAGCCCATGTGCTTGACCTGGGGATCGTTCACGACGTCCTGGTCATTGTTTATCTTGCAGCAGGGCACGTCGCAGGCCATCATGTGCTCTATGGCGGCGTCCATGTTGGGGAAGGTGCTCAGCCAGGCCTCGATCTCGGCGATTATCTCCTCCTGGTACTTGGCGCGGACGTTGACCGTGGCGTACTTGGGGTCGGTCAGGAAGTCGGGGCGGTCCATGGCCTTGGCGACGGCGGCCCAGGCCTTCGGGTTGGGCGCGCAGATGATGACGCCCTCGCCCTTGTCGTTCCAGAAGCCGCCGAAGGGGCACAGCGCGCTGTGGTGGCCGCCGTTGGGCTTGACGATGACGCCGTCGTTAAGGCGGTCGATGGTGCTGTTGAGATAGATCATGCCCTGGAGCAGGGAGACGTCGATGTGCTGGCCCTTGCCGGTGCGGCGCTGATAGTGCAGCGCGGTCATGATGGCGGCGTAGGCGTTGGGGCCGGCGAAGTAGTCGGCGATGGTGACGCCGTGCTTGATGGGGTGGCCGCCCTTCTCGCCGTTGACGCTGATCATGCCGGAGAGCGCCTGGCCGAGCAGGTCGAAGCCGGGGCGCTGGGCATAGGGGCCGGTCTGGCCGAAGGCGCTGACGGAGCAGTAGACGAGGCCGGGGTTGATCTCCCTGCAGATGTCGTAGCCCAGGCCGAGCCTGTCCATGACGCCGGGGCGGAAGCCCTCGACCAGGACGTCGGCCTCCTTTATGAGCTTCTTGCATACCTCGATGGCGCGGGGGTCCTTGAGGTTCATGACCACGGACTTCTTGCCGCGGTTTATCCAGGCGTGGGTCATGCCCTTGCCGTCCATGAAGGGGGCGTAGGTGCGGGCGGAGTCGCCGGACTGGGACTCGATCTTGATGACTTTCGCGCCGAAGTCGGAGGCCATCGCGCTGGCGCCGGGGCCGGCGACATTTGTGGTGAAATCAAGGATCTTCACATCGTCGAGCATCATTTCCATATTGATTCGTTCCTCCTTATATATTGATGCCGGGGGCAATTGTGCGCTGTCAGATGGTCATCGCGAGCTGATAAGCGGACGCGACGGCGTTGTTTATGCGGCCGACGCTGACGGAGTCGCCGATGGCGTCGACCTTCGGGAGCTTGTCCTTGAGCGCCTCATAGAGGTCGTTGTTCGGCTTGGCGCCGGCGGCGATGACGATGGTGTCGGCGGGGATGGACTGCTTGCCGTCGGCGTTCTCGACCTCAACGGCGCCCTTGCCGAGCTTGAGCACCCGGGTCTCCTTGAGCAGGTTGACGCCGAGCTGCTTGGTGCGGTACATGATGGACCAGCGGCTGCCGGGGTTGATGTCGGGGGCGAACTTCTTGCCCATCTCCACGACGGTGACCTTGTAGACGCCGTTGTTGAGCAGCTGCTTGAGCTTGGCCTCGGGCTCGGTCTTGTAGATCATCATGAAGCGGAGCTGCTCGGCGGTGATGGTGCCGACCTCGGCGATGGTCATGGCGACCTCGACGCCGACGTCGCCGCCGCCGACGACCACAACGTTCTTGCCGAGCCTAGCCTTGCCCTCGAACACGTCCCAGGCGTGGACGATGTCGGCGCCCTCCTCGGTGGGAATGGGGGGCATGACGGCCTTGGAGCCGGCGGCGATGACGACGCGGTCAAAGTCCTTGGAGGCGGCCAGGATGTCCTCGGCGGTGGCCTCCTTGTTGAGGATTATCTCAACGCCCAGGGCGCGGCACTCGCGCTCGAGCCACTGGCCGAGATAGCGGATGTCATAGCGCCTCGGGGGCGTGGCGGCGTAGAGGGAGAGGCCCAGGGTGCGGCTGCGCTTTTCCCAGATGGTGACCTTGTGGCCGCGCAGGGCGCTGACGCGGGCGAACTCCATGCCGGAGGGGCCGGCGCCGATGACGAGGATGCGCTCCGGGTGCTCGCTCTTGACCTCGGTGGGGAGCTTGCCCTCGGCGTTGCGCAGCGCGGTCTCGCGGTTGCACTCGTAGTTGCCGATGCAGCCGACTTCCTTGCCGGCCTGGGCGGCGTCGAGGCAGAGGGCGTTGCAGCCGACGCAGGGGCGGATGCGGTCATACTCGCCGCGCATGGCCTTGTTCACGAGCTGGGGATCGGCCAGCCACTGACGGCCGATGACCACGCCGTCGAAGTCGCCGCGCTCGACGACCTCCTCGGCCTCCTTTATGTACTGGCGCATGCCCATGATGACGGGGGCCTTGACCTTGGCCTTTATCTGGCGGCCGAGGTAGTTCCAGTTGCCGAAGGGGACCTCCATGGTGATGAGGGGCACGGTGGAGTCGTGCCAGCCGGCGGTGATGGAGAAGCAGTCCACGAGGCCGGTCTTGTCGAGGTACTCGCAGATGTCGGCGATGTCGTCGCCGGTGCAGCCGCCCTCGAGCAGGTCGCTGCCGCTCACGCGCAGCTGCAGGGGATAGTCGGGGCCGACGGCGGCGCGGATGGCGGTCAGGGTCTCGACCATGAAGCGGTTGCGGTTCTCCATGTTCTGGCAGCCGTACTCGTCCTCGCGCTTGTTGGTCAGGGGGGACCAGAACTGGCCGTAGAGATAGCCGGAGTTGGTCTCGAGCTCGATGCCGTCAAAGCCGGCCTTCTTGGCGATGACCGCGGCCTCGGCCTGCCACTGGACGAACTCGTGTATCTCGTCGATGGTCAGGGCGCGGGGCATCTCATAGTGGGTGAACTTGCGCGGCACGGCGGAGGGGCCCACGGCCTCCAGGCCGTCTATGGTGGCGCGCGGCGCGGAGGTGCCGCGGTGCATTATCTGGGCAAAGACCTTGGCGCCGCCCTCGTGGATGGCGCTGGTGATGGTCTCGAGGGTGGGGATGTACTTCTCATCGGTGAGCAGGGGAACGTTGTGCGCGTGGCGCACCTTGTCCCACTGCATGTTGGCGAAAACTATGAGGCCGACTCCGCCCTCCGCCCTGGTGCGGTAGAAATCGGCGGCCGCCGCGTCAAAGATGCCGTCGACGCAGTGGCCCACGCTCATGGGGGACATCACTACGCGGTTTTTGAGCTCCAGGCCGTTGATCTTCATCGGTGTGTAAAGCTTCTTCATTGGTCTCTCTCCCTTTTTATTCAGAATTGGTGCTTTCTGCGTTTTTCTATCTCCTCGGTGATGGCGGGGACGACGTCCCGGAAGTTGGCCGCGATGCCGTACTGGGATATGCCGTATATCGGCGCGGCCTTGTCGAGGTTGATGCTGGCGATGCGCTTGGCGTCCTGCATGCCGACCCGGTACTGCACGGAGCCGGAGACGGCGACGTTTATGATGAGCTCGGGCTTGACGGTGCTGCCGGATTGGCCGAGCTGATACTCGTGGGTGAGCAGCCCGCTCTCGACGAGCGGCCTGGAGCCCGCGACCTGTCCGCCGAGGGCGGAGGCCAGAGCGCGGAGCATGTCGAGGTCGGCCTCGCTCTTGACGCCGCGGCCGCCAGCGACTATGACCTCCGCCTTCTCGAGCTGCACGCCGCCGGCGGGCTTTTCCGCCGTCTCGAGCACCTCGTAGCAGGCGTCGGCGTCCACGTCGACCTGCTCGAACACCGCGCAGCCCCTGCGGGAGGCGTCCGGGGCCAGCGCCTCAAAGACGCGGGGGCGCACCGTGACCATCTGGGGCCTGCGCTCGGGGATGACGATGTTTGCAAACACCTTGCCGCCGTAGGCGGGGGTGGTCTGATAGAACACGCCGTCCTCGTCGAAGCCGAGGTCGATGGCGTCGGCCGTCAGGCCGGTATTGAGGCTGACCATCATCCTGGGCGCGAGGTCGCGGCCGAGGGTGGTGGCGCCGTAGAGGATGATGGAGGGCCGGTATTTTTCGGCCAGCTGGGTCAGCGCCTGCTGATAGGGGCGGGCGCTGTATTTTTCAAGGTTTTCATGCTCCGCCGCGATGACCGCGTCCGCGCCGCGGGCGAAGAGCTCCTCCGTGAGGGAGGCGATGCCGCAGCCGAGAAGCACGGCGGTGACCTCCTCGCCGCTGTGCGCCGCAAGCTCGCGCGCCTTGGCGAGAAGCTCGAAGACGGAGGGCTCGATGTGCCCGTGCTGCTGTTCTGCAAATACCCAAATGCCTTTGTAATCGTTTGCTGCCATGTCTAAACTCCTCAGATTCAGATGAGATGCTCGGCTTCGAGCATGTCCACAAACTGCGCCGCCGCCTCCCTGGCGCTGCCGGAGAAGAACTCAACGGCCCCGCCGCGTTTGGGCGGCTGGAAGACACGCTTGGTGGAGGAGGGGGAGCCGGGCGTGCCGGTCCTGGCGGGGTCGGCGCCGAGCTCCGCGGCGGACCAGACGGTCAGGGGCTTTTCCAGAGCGGCGAGTATGCCGAGCGGGGAGGCGTAGGGAGGGTCGTTTATCTCTGCGCACACGGATATCGCCGCGGGCAGCTTTACGCGGACCTTTTCAACGCAGTTCTTGAGGGACCTGTCGCAGCAGGCCCAGCCGTCCCTGCACTCGAGGGAGGAGGCGAGCGTCACCTGGGGGATGTCCAGGAAGGCCGCAACGGCTGCGCCGACCTGGGCCGTGTCACCGTCGGCGGAGTGCTGGCCGAAGAGCAGCAGGTCGAAGGCGCCCAGCTTCCTGACGGCCTGGGAGAGCGTGTAGGCCGTGGCCAGCGTGTCCGCGCCGCCGAAGGCGCGGTCGGAAAGCAGATAGCTCTCGTCGCAGCCGAGCGCCATGGCCTTTTTCAACACGTCCGCCGCCTGAGGCGGGCCCATGGTGACGGCGGCTACCGTCCCGCCGTGCGCTGCCTTCAGCTGCATCGCCGCCTCTATGGCGTTCAGATCCAGCGAATTAATCACGCTCGCAACGCCGTCGCGGCAGAGATTGCCGGTCCTGGGGTCGAGCCTGACGTCGCTGGTGTTTGGTATCTGCTTTACAAAAACCAGAATTCTCATTTCCCTCTTGTTTAGATCCTTTCCGTGATATTCAGACAACACCGCGGGCGCGGAGGTCCGCGATCTGTTCCTGCGTGTAACCTATGCCGCCGAGCAGCTCGTCGGTGTGTTCGCCCTTGCGGGGCGGGAAGAGCTCCCGGCGCGCGGGCGTCTCGGAGAGCTTTATGGGGTTGCCGAGCATCTTTACGGTGCCGTACTCGCCCCGGGGGTCGGTCATCTCGATGACCATGCCGCGGGCCCTGGTCTGCGGGTCCTCCAGCGCCTCGCCCACCGTGGCCACGGGCGACCAGCAGCAGTCCACGTCCGCGAGGAACTCCTTCCACTCGGCAAGCGTCTTTTCCTTGAAGATGCGGGAGATCTCCGCCTTCATCTCGTCCTGGCGGGAGAGGTCGCGCTGCCATTCGGCGTACTCGGGGCGGCCGATGACGTTGCAGAAGTTGGCCCAGAGGTGGGCCTCCACGCCGCCTATGCTCATGTAGCGGCCGTCCCGCGTCTCATAGACGTTGTAGCAGGCGAGCTGGCCGAGGAGGATGCCGCTCTCGGGCTCCACGTCCTCGCCCGTGGCGAAGTAGCCGGAGGCGTTCCAGCCCATGAGGGAGATGGCCCCGTCGAACATCGCGGTGTCCACATACTGGCCGCGGCCGGTGGCTTTCGCGCCCATGAGCGCGATGAGTATGCCGCTCATGGCGTAGAGCGCGCCGCCGCCGACGTCGCCTATCTGCACGCTGGGGATGGCCGGCTTGCAGCCCTTCCAGGCCGTGAGGCCCAGGATGCCGGCGCAGCTGATGTAGTTGAGGTCGTGCCCCGAGCGGAGGCGGTACGGGCCGTCCTGGCCGAAGCCGGAGATGGAGCAGTAGACGAGCCTGGGGTTGAGGCGGCTCACCGTTTCGTAGTCGATGCCGAGCCTCGCCGCCACGCCGGGGCGGTACTGCTCGACGACGACGTCGGCGCCGCGGACGAGCTTGTAGAAGATCTCCCTGGCCTCGGGCTCCTTGAGGTTCAGGCAGAGGCTCTTCTTGTTCCGGTTGACCTGCAGGTACGGCATGCCGAGGCCGTTCACCCTCGGCTGAGAGAGCCGCCAGAGGTCGCCGCCCTTGGGCGGTTCCACCCTGATGACCTCCGCGCCGAAGTCGGCAAGCATCATGGTGCAGAGCGGACCGGGATACATCGTGCTGAGGTCGAGAATGCGGATGCCCTTGAGAGGAAGCTCCATTGTCCTTTCTCCTTTCCCGGGTGTCCGGCCCCGCGCGGCGGCCGAAACCACCCTCCGCAATGTAAAAATATTTGCTGAATCCGAGTTGAGAGACAGCTGCGGGAATCGGCGGTTTGCTTTGTCTAAAAAATATCATGTATCTATTTTTCCGACAATAAACGGCTTTTTCCGCACATTATCCACATTGTTTATGCTTCAACAAAACATTGTTAAGTTACTGACCTATCAATTATCAGTTGCAACATCAACAAAAGATGGCTGGATTTTTTGCCCTAAATTGATTAAACTCACTGTATACATACACATACATGTGCCCATATAATTAGCAGGAAGGAGAATACGATGGATATTAATCAGCTCCGGTATTTTATTGAAATATGCAAATTGGGCAGCATGTCAAAGGCGGCCGTCTCCCTCAACATAAGCCCGCAGGGGATAAGTGCAGCCATACGCCGGCTGGAGGACGAGCTCATGGCAGACCTCTTCTACCGGTCCGCGAACGGGCTGGAACTGACGAACCTCGGCAAATCCGTGTATTCCGAGGCGCTGGTAATTGTCGAGCACGTGGACAAGATCTATAATTTCGGCAAACTCGAGGCGATGGGCAAGACGAGCATCACCGTGGCCGTGACCATGGGGCGCTTCATGAAGCTGCCGCCCTCGCTGCAAAAGCTGCTGCTGACTCCCCCCGACGAATTCAGCGTGAGCCTCATAAACGAATACTCCGCAGTCTGCACGGACATGGTCCTGAAGGGCGACGCGGCCTTCGGCATGGTATACGGCGAGTGCGACACCAGGAAGCTCAACGTTACCGAGCTGGAGAACGTGCAGCAGGTGTTCATCGTCAACAAGAGCCACCCCTTTGCGAAGAAGGGGAAGATCTCCATACGCGAGCTGGACAACGTCCCGCTGCTGATGCCCGAGATCAAGACCGTGCCCGGCACGGCGATAGCGGAGGAATTTGCAAGGCAGAACATAAGGCTGAACCTCGCCTACGTCTGCATGGTCCCGCACCAGGCGATAGATATCGTCAAGAAAAACGAAAACCTCGTGGCCAGGACGCTGCAATCGGACATAACCGAGGCGGACCTGGACCAGATCTGCGTCCTGGACCCCGTCGACTACGACTTCACCATGCCCTTTTCCCTGATAACCAAGAAGGGCCGCAAGCTGAGCGTGCACGAGCAGCTCTTCAAGCATCTGATGCTCGACTGCTACCGCCAGCCGTAAGGCCGGAAACAAAAAATCGCCCCGCGGCGGATGACTTCGCTGCGGGGCGATTTGCTTTTTTGTCGGATCAGCTAAGAAAAAATTGTTATAGCCGGGCCCGTCTGATATAATATTGCCATATTGAAAGGACGGTGCCGCGATGAGATCAAAGACGCTCTACACCGTGATAGTCGCCGACGACGAGGACGAGCTGCGCGAGGCGGTGTGCTCCATGATCCCCTGGGAGGAGTACGGCTTCAAGCTCGTGGGCAGCGCCAGCAACGGGCTGGACGCGCTGCAGCTCGTGGAAAAGCTGGAGCCGGACCTGCTGCTCACCGACATACGCATGCCCTTCATCTCGGGCATCGAGCTCGCCCGGCAGGTGCGCGAGGTGCGCCCCGCGACGAACATAGCCTTCCTGAGCGGCTACGACGACTTTGAGTACGCCAAGCAGGCGATACAGTACAACATCATCAGCTACATGCTCAAGCCCCTGACCATGGAGGGCCTGGGCGCGGAGCTGCGCAACATCCACCAGAAGATAGACGCGCAGTTCGCCATGTTCCGCCAGGCCCCGCCGCGCGCGGACGGCCCGGACCTGCGCGCGGCCATGCTCATGCCGCTGGTGCTCGACGACTTCGCCGACCCGGAGGGCGACGCGCACTCGGAGGCCTACGCCCGCCAGTGCGGACTGCTGCGCGACAAGAGCGACCGCCCCTGCTACACCGTCATGGTCTCCACCCTCCTGGGCGAGGACGGCGCCAACCGCACGGCCCCGGCCTTCGTGGCCTCCGTGGACAGGCTGGCCTCGAAATACCTGCGCAGCGTCAGCTTCTTCGCCTCGGGCAAGGTCATAACCGTGCTGCTGGGCAACCCCTCGGACTTCGACGAGTATCTGCACATCCTCGCCGACGAGCTGCCGCAGATGGCCGACCGCGTGCTGGGCCGGCGCTGCCGCATCGGCGTCAGCCGCATGGTCCGCAGCCTGAGCGAGCTGCACGGGGCCTATCGCGAGGCCATGGAGGCGCTCAGGCAGGGCGACCGCAGCGAGGGCGGCGCGCAGTTCATAAGCGACCTCGCCCCCGCCGTCAAGGGCGGGAACCTCCTGTGCAAGCGGGCGCTGGAGACCATCGACCAGAACTACATGGACGCCGGGCTCTCCCTCGTCTCGCTCAGCGGGATGCTGGACGTCAGTCCCAACCACCTGAGCGCCTGCATAAAGAAATACGCGGGCGAGACCTTCATCAACATACTCATCCGCAAGCGCATGGAGGCCGCGCAGGAGCTGCTCGCCTCCTCCTCGCTGAAGGTGCAGGAGATCTCCCGGCGCTGCGGCTATACGGACCAGCACTACTTTTCCTACTGTTTCAAAAAATACTGCGGCGAGTCGCCCAACGCCATGCGGCGCAGGCTGGACTCCGGAAGGGCGGGTGAGGGCGCGTGAGGGACAGAGCGCCCCGCACGAAGCTGCGCATAACCAGCATACTCGTGACCATGGTCGTGGGCACGGTGGCGGTCATACTCATCTGCTGCATAGCCCTGTTCCTGGACCGCTACCGCAGCGCCATGGTGCAGAGCGCCCAGACCAGCAGCGCCCAGGCCGTGTCCCAGGTGTCGAACACCGTCGGCAGCTATCTTAGCGACATGGACCAGGCCATGAGGCTGGTGGAGCAGTCCGTCTCCGAGAGCGGGGAGAGCCGCGACCGGCTGCTGGCCGCGTTTTTGAAGTTCCGCCCCGACGTCGTGGCCGTCACGAGCTATTCCGCGGACGGCGAGCTGCTCGACTGCTGGTCGCCGGACCGCGAGCCCAAGGAGAACATCCTGCAAAACCTCTCCTTCGACCTCGACATGGCCCGCGCCACCGGCGACTCCTTCATGACGGCGCCGCATGTGGAGACGATATTCGAGGGCTACTACCCCTGGGTCGTCACGATGACGGCCCCGCTCGAGGGCGGGGGCGAAGCCGCCTGGGTCTCGCTGGACCTGAGCTTCTCGGGCATCTCCAGCTACATAAAGAACGTCAGCATAGGCCAGCGCGGCTACTGCTTCCTCATGGACGACGCCGGCAACATCATCTACCACCCCCAGCAGCAGCTCCTCTACGCCGGGCTCAAGAGCGAGGACACGGAGGCGCTGGCGGCGCTGGCGGACGGGGCCTACGCGGACGACACGGTCATCTACTCCGTGGCCAGCGTGGGCGAGAGCGGCTGGCGCGCCGTGGGCGTGAGCTACGTCGACGAGCTGGTGAACCGCAACGTGAACGACATGATCCGCCTCTCCTTATGGCTGGCGGTCGTGGTGCTGGCCGTCGCCGTGCTGACGAGCTGGCTGCTCTCGCGGCTCATCGGCAAGCCCCTGCGCGGCCTGGCCTCGGCCATGGAGAGCTTCGAGTCCGACGCCGACCACTTCACCTACCGCCCCGTCGGCGGCACGCGCGAGGTGCAGGAGCTCTCGGACTCCTTCGAGCACATGGTGCTGCGCATACAGGAGCTGATGACCACCGTGCGCGAGGAGGAGGTCAACCTACGCAAGACGGAGCTCAAGGCCCTGCAGGCGCAGATAAACCCGCACTTCCTCTACAACACGCTCGACTCCATCGCCTGGATGTGCGAGCAGGGCCGCAACGCGGACGCCGTCAAGATGGTGCACGCCCTCGCGCGGCTATTCCGCATCAGCATCAGCCGCGGCCACGAGCTCATTCCCATCGCCAAGGAGCTCGAGCACGCCGAGAGCTATCTGCAGATCCAGATGTACCGCTACAAGAACCAGTTCACCTACACCTTCGACGTGGACCCGGACTGCCTGGGCTACTACTGCAACAAGATAACCCTCCAGCCCATCATAGAGAACTCCATCAACCACGGCCTGGACCTCATGGTGGAGGAGGGGCGCATCGACGTGCGCGTACGCTTCGACGGGGACGACATCGTGTTCTCCGTGCAGGACAACGGCGTGGGCATGGGCCCCGAGCAGCTGGAGGCCATCATGCAGAACGGCCCCACGGACCGCACCGGCATAGGCATCAAGAACGTCAACGACAGGCTGAAGATATACTTCGGTCGCAACTACGGGCTGAGTATCACCAGCGAGCCGGACGTCGGCACCTGCGTGGAGATACGCATGCCCAGGATTCGGGAGGGCGACTATGAGACGAAGTAGGCTAGCCGCCGTCTGCGTGCTTATCTCGGCGCTGCTGCTGGGCGGCTGCGGCGCCACCGCCGCTACGGAGCAGCACACCGTGGCGCTCGTGGCCAAGTCCACGCAGACGGAGTTCTGGCTCTCGGTTTTCGCCGGGGCCGAGGCCGCCGCCACGGAGTACAACCTCAAGCTCACCATAACCGGCCCCGAGACCGAGGAGGACTACGAGGCCCAGAACCGCATGGTAGCCGACGCCGTGGCCGCCGGGGCCGAGGCGCTGGTGTTCTCCGCCATCGACTATGAGAACAACGCCTCCGCCATCGACGACGCGGCCCGCGCGGGCGTGAAGATAGTCGCCATAGACAGCTCCGTCGCCTCCGAAATGGTCAGCACCTACATAGGCACGGACAACTACGCCGCGGGCCGCATGGCAGCGCAGGCCGCGCTCGAGCGCGTGGAGGGCGAGCTCACCGTGGGCATCGTGAACTACGACATCAGCAGCGCCAACGGCCAGGAGCGCGAGCACGGCGCCGTGGACCTGCTGCAAGAGAGCGGCCGCGCCGAAGTCGCGGCAGTAATAAACACCCTCGCCGAGGCCGGGCAGGCGAAGGAGGACACCGAGGCCATGCTCGCCGAGCACCCGGAGATAAACGTCCTGCTCGCCTTCAACGAGCCCACCAGCGTCGGCGCCGCCGAGGCCGTGAGCGCGCTCGGCCTCTCCGAGAGCGTGTTCCTCGTCGGCTTCGACTCCAACGTCGTCACCGTGGACGGGCTGCAGGAGGGCAGTGTGGACGCGCTCGTCGTGCAGAACCCCTACGCCATGGGCTACCTCGGCGTGGAGAGCGCCTACAAGCTCCTCGCCGGCCAGGGCGACTCCCTCGAAAAGACCGTGGACACTTCTACACAGGTGGTGGATAGGGAAAACATTTTTACCATGGACAGTCAGAAAGCCCTGTTCGCCTTCGAGCAGTGAAAAACCCGACATGTTGAACAAAATGGCATACTCCGATTTTATTAAATTGTCGTATTCAAATAAAATTCTAACTTCCTTTCGGTGATATTTAACCTTGTTTTCGCTGGCAGATTTTAATAGAATTGTAACACCGGGCGGGATAAGAGGAGTCCCGCCAATACCGAAAATGAAAAAGGAGAATTGCCATGAAGAAAATACTTGCACTGCTTCTCGCGCTTGTCATGATCTTTGCGCTCGCCGCCTGCGGCGAGGCCAGCACCGACACCTCCAATCCGCCTGCCGACGGCGACACCCCGGCCCTGTCTCTTATACACATCTCCGAGCCCACGAGACA
>ENA-OZIL01000399-OZIL01000399.1-human-gut-metagenome-genome-assembly--contig:-NODE-399-length-21310-cov-6.201976_pt1 | contig 21310 bp, 18 predicted proteins | sample MGYA00244057_ERZ653706 | MGnify/ENA primary metagenome ERZ653706 (study PRJEB26926, sample SAMN06165266) | human gut metagenome | biome: ENVO:00009003; feature: ENVO:2100002; material: ENVO:00002003...
ACGAGATTAGCGAGTGTCTCGTGGGCTCGGAGATGTGTATAAGAGACAGTGATTACGCTGTTCAATATCATCAACAGCATTTCGATGAGTGTGACAGCCCGCATCAAACAATATGGCGCAATGCGAGCAGTTGGAATGGATGGCGGTCAGCTTTCGCGCATGATTACAGCGGAATCTTTCACCTATGCCATTTCTGGCCTTATAGTGGGTTGCGTGGCTGGATTGCTTTTGAGCCGATATTTGCACATCATGTTGCTTACAAGGTATTTCGGTACAGCTTGGAGCTTACCAGTACCGCTGCTCTGTATCATCGTTCTGTTCGATTTTGCGGCAGCGTTCTTGGCTGCTTACGCACCATCGAAACGGATACGCAATATGGCGATCACAGAAACGATCAACGAGTTGTAATGACCCACGTTGTAGAGCTATTTGAATAGTGTTCACCTATCTGCCGGGCGACGGCAAAAGAAAAAAAGCCGTCGTTCAGCAGCCCTTTTCCCATGCATGATTAGAGTGCGGCGGCTTTGAACAAATCAAGGCCGCCGTTCTCTTTGCCCTCAAACTGACGACGCCCTGACGCTGGCGGGATCGGCGGCCCACGGAGGGAGCCGCCATGAAGAAAAGAGCGTTTCGACAGAATACGACAGGCTATGTACTGTCAAAAAAAGCCCGTCCCCGACAGCGGGGACAAGCGGCCATGAGTATGAACTATACCATGTAAATTATCTTCATATTGCTTTCACTTTCGCCCGGTGGGTCTATGACCTGCCGGGCGAAATTTGTTGTTTTCTGCGGCCCATACCAACGGCTAATAATTCCCTCAAAAAAATTTCAAAAAGGAGGCGTTTAGCGGGCCGCAGAACGATTTCCATTCGCTCTATGTGCGGAAAGGGAGGAACCCACCTAATCCCCCACAGAAAGGGGGTGAGAAGATGGAAACACCCAACCGCAAATTTGGCGAATGGGGCCAGTTTGACCGTTATTGCAAGCTGGTTCTTTACCATGAAGCCATTGACTATCTGCGGGAGATGCAGCGTCGCCGGGGTATGGAAATATCTCTGGACGAGCTTTCCCCCGCACAGTGGGACAAGCTCTCGGTCACAGACGATTATCCGTGTGAAAGCTATGTCTTTCATTCCCACGGCTATGACCTGCGGATCGACAACGAGCTTGTAGCCGAAGCCTTTGCCGTGCTGCCCCAGCAGGAACAGAGTATCTTAATTCTGCACTGTGTTATGGAGCTGAACGACGTGGAGATCGGCAGGCTCATGGGAATGTCCAAAAGCGCCGTACAGCGCCACAGGACAAAGACGCTGAAAGAACTGCGAGTGAAGCTAATGGCAATCATGCCGGAGGGAGGTTGAGGAAATGAAGCAGCCGAGCTATAAGGGCTTTGCCCCTTTGTCTGATGCTGTAATTGACGCAGCCTGCGCCGGTGACGTTGATGCGATTGACCGTATTCTGCGCCATTACGACGGGTACATAAACAAATTGTGTGTCCGAAAGTACATCGACGGAAGCGGCAATGTGCATTATGACGTGGACGAGTACATGAAGCGTCGATTGCAGATCAAGCTCATTCATTCCATCGTTGTCACGATAGAGTGACGGAACCGGCCCCGGAAACGGAAATGTCTTTATTTCTTCCTTTCCACGTTTTCGCTGACCCGGAGGCCGCAGGCTGCACCTTGACAAATATGCCCGCAAGATAACGGCGGCGCATCATAGGGCAAAACGGACACTTTCCGTCTGTGCCGAGCCATACGGCGGATGCGCCAAGAGGCTTTTCCCTACGGGAAAAGTGGAGCGACCAACACCATGCCGGAAAGCAAGTATGGCAGCTTGCGGGCGACGACACACAGACGGGCGATACTCCCTTATAGCCACAGTCCGAGCGTTGAAAGCGTCGCAGGCGATGGGTAGGGCCGCGTGAGAACCACGCGGGGGTGAAATTCCCGTGGAGCTGTGCCAACAGCCGTCCGTTTTCTGTCCCTTTCTCTACTAAGCGAAAGGGGGAATATTTTTGAAAGAAAGTAATCTCATACGATATAGTATGCAGCTTGCATTTCTAAACCAGCTATTAAGGAAGCAGCTTATTACCGACAAAGAGTATTCCCTTATCAAAAATCGCCTAATGAAAGATTACAAAGTCGTTTCTAATCTGCTGACTTGATTTGTACCCTTTTATGTGTTATAATTAACACTATAAAAGGAACACAAAAAGGAGGCCGCAGATGAAAGACGTAGAAGTGATAAAAGCGCGTAATGTCCTCTCTACCAGAGCAAGAACAAATCTGACAAAGAGATTGCGCGTTGCTGCGTATTGTCGTGTTAGTACCGATAGCGAAGATCAGCTCAATAGCTATAAGTCACAGGTGAAATACTATACCGATCTAATCAAAAGCAAACCTGAATGGGATTTGGCTGGTATTTATGCTGATGAAGCAATCACTGGTACACAGGTTACAAAACGGGAAGATTTTCAGCGGTTAATCAATGATTGCATGAATGGCGACATTGACATGATCGTTACAAAGTCTATCTCAAGATTTGCAAGGAACACGCTTGATACTTTGAAGTATGTGCGTATGTTGAAAGAGAAAGGTATTGCTGTTTTCTTTGAAGAAGAAAATATCAATACCCTTACGATGGACGGCGAGCTGCTTCTCGTTATATTGAGTTCTGTTGCACAGCAGGAGGTTGAAAATATCTCCGCTAATGTGAAAAAGGGCTTAAAGATGAAAATGCAGCGAGGCGAGTTGGTAGGCTTCCAAGGGTGCTTAGGCTATGACTATCACCCGGAAGATAAAACTATTACCGTAAATGAAGAAGAAGCCGAAATAGTCCGCTATATTTTCCGACGCTACACCGAGGGAGCAGGCGGTTCAGTAATTGCACATGAACTTGAAAACTTAGGGTATAAGACGAAACGCGGCAGTACCAGATGGGCCGAAACTACGGTTATCGGCATCATTAAAAATGAGAAATATAAGGGCGATATTTTGATGGGGAAAACATTTACCCTTGACCCCATTTCAAAGCGCCGGTTAGATAACTTTGGCGAAGAAGATCAATTTTATATCCGGGATCACCATGAGCCGATTATCTCCGAAGAAATGTTTGATAAAGCACAGGAGATATTGAAACGACGAGCAAAACCGCGTCGTTTGGGGACAGATGGAAAGCGTGAAAAATTCAGCCGGAAGTACGCTTTTAGCTGTATGTTAGAATGTGGATTTTGCGGCGGAACATTAACACGCCGAAGCTGGCATAGTGGTTCGCAGTATAATAAGGTCATTTGGCAATGTGTTACTGCAACTAAAAAGGGCAAAAAATTCTGCCCGGATAGCAAGGGCATTGCAGAGGAAACGATTGAACAGGCTTTCATCGAGTCTTACCGTCTGTTGTGCCAAAACAACAAGGATGTGCTGGATGAATTTATCGCCCGTACCGAAGAAACACTTTCGGGTAATAATGCAAGTAAGCAGTTGTCTAAAATTGAAAAGGACATTGCGGCATTAGAACATAAGCGGGCAAAGTTGGTAGATATGCGGCTTGAAGAAATCATTGACAAAGAAACCTATGAGCAAAAGTATTTTGATTTAAGCAGCCAGATCGACCAGCTTCAAAAGCAACGTGAGGATTTGCAGCAGTCCGCAGAAACAGAAAGCACCATGAAAAGGCGTATTTCAGAGTTCCGCAAGACGTTGGAGCAAAACGAAGTGTTGGACACTTTTGACCGCTATGTTTTTGAAAGCATAGTTGAAAAAGTGATTGTCGGAGGTTATGATGAAGATGGCAACAAAGACCCGTCCATGTTGACCTTTATCTATAAGACCGGCTTTAAGAATAGCGTGGACGGTAGCAATTTCAAACCACCGAGAAAGAATAGTAAAGCAGCAAAACAGCGCGCCGGTTTGTGTTCCCATACAACCGACGAGGCAAAAGAAACGTATTCCTATCATAGTGACGACACACGTGGAGACGGTGTGCCTGCTTGAGAGGGGCGCGGTGTGAAAAAATATCTGCCCGCGCTGGGGATGTGGCTGTTGTTTGAGGCGGTGGCGGTGGGGCTCTGGTTGGCTTTGGACAACCTGTTTTATCTCCTGAACTTCACATATATCGGCTCTGCCATAGCCGTAGGGCTGGCGCTCTACGCGGCAAAGTGGAAATACGCGAGAAACGCGGTGCAGTTTGCGGTGGGCCTGTACATGCTCGTGTACCTCGGCCTCATATGCCGGGAGAACATGCAGATAGAGGGCTTCTGGTATTACCTCTTCCTGGGCGTTTTTGAGGCGGCGGTCATACACTACGCTGTGGCCAAAATATTCGGCCCGCTGGTGTTTGGGCGCGGCTGGTGCGGATATGCCTGCTGGACGGCCATGGTGCTGGACCTGCTGCCATACAAGCGGCCGGAGCTGCCGCTCAAGCGCTGGGGCTATGTGAGCTATATCGTCTTTTGCGTGTCGCTGCTTTATGTCGCCGCGCTGTTTTTGCTGCATGTGCCCGACCTGGAGCGGGTCATGTGGGCCAGCTTCATAGTCGGTAACCTGGTCTACTATGCCGTGGGCATAGCGTTGGCGTATATCTGCCGGGACAACAGGGCGTTTTGCAAGTATATCTGCCCGGTCACGGTGTTTTTAAAGCCTATGAGCCGATTCGCGCTGTTCCGCGTCCGCGTGGACAGGGCAAAGTGCATATCCTGCGGCAAATGCGAGCGGGTCTGTCCCATGAACGTTCCCGTGAGCAGCGGACAGAGCGTCCGCGCAAACGCATCGGAGTGCATACTCTGCCTGAAATGCGTGGAGGAGTGCCCCAAGGACGCGCTGAAGTTCTGAAAAGAAAAACCCAGCCGGGAAGAGGGTCCCGGCTGGGTTTTTCTTTTTTTGCGCTCACGCGGTCTCTTCGGCGAAGTTGCCGGTGTAGAGCTGGTAGTACTTGCCCTTCTTGGCGATGAGCTCGTCGTGGGTGCCGCGCTCTATAATGCGGCCCTGCTCCATGACCATGATGCAGTCCGCGTTGCGGACGGTGGAGAGGCGGTGGGCGATGACGAAGGTCGTGCGTCCGTACATCAGGGCGTCCATGCCGTCCTGCACCAGCTTCTCGGTGCGGGTGTCGATGGAGCTCGTGGCCTCGTCGAGGATGAGCACCGGCGGGTCGGCCACGGCGGCGCGGGCGATGGCTATCAGCTGGCGCTGGCCCTGGGAGAGGTTCGCGCCGTCGCCGGTGAGCATCGTGTTGTAGCCGTCGGGCAGGCGGCGGATGAAGCCGTCGGCGTTGGCGAGCTGAGCCGCCGCGACGCACTCCTCGTCCGTCGCGTCAAGGTTGCCGTAGCGGATGTTCTCCATGACCGTGCCGGTAAAGAGGTGGGTGTCCTGCAGGACTATGCCCATCGAGCGGCGCAGGTCGGGCTTCTTTATCTTGTTGATATTGATTCCGTCGTAGCGTATCTTGCCGTCCGCGATGTCGTAGAAGCGGTTTATGAGGTTCGTGATGGTCGTCTTGCCTGCGCCGGTCGCGCCGACGAAGGCTATCTTCTGGCCGGGCTTTGCCCAGAGGCTGATGTCGTGCAGCACCAGCTTGTTCTCGTCGTAGCCGAAGTCCACGCTGTCGAGCACGACGCCGCCCTCCAGCTTGGTGTAGGTGACGCTGCCGTCGGCCTTGTGCGGGTGCTTCCAGGCCCAGGTGTTGGTGCGCTCGGCGACCTCGGTGATCTCGCCGTTGGCGCCCTCCTTGGCGTTCACGAGCTCGACGTAGCCCTCGTCGGTCTCGGGCTTCTCGTCCATGAGGTTGAACACACGCTGCGCGCCGGCGGCGGCGGTGACGACGAAGTTGACCTGCATGCTGACCTGGGTGATGGGCTGGGTGAAGCTCTTGTTCAGGCCGACAAAGGTGATGACCGTGCCGACCGTGACGCCCGCGAGCCCGTTTATGCCGAGCACCGCGCCGATGATGGCGACGAGCGCATAGCTCAGCCAGCCGATGTTGGCGTTGACGGGCATGAGCAGGTTGGCGTAGCGGTTGGCCTTGTCGGCGCTGTCGCGCAGCTGGTCGTTGACCTTGTGGAAGTCGGCCTTGGCGGCCTCCTCGTGGCAGAAGACCTTGACGACCTTCTGGCCGTCGAGCATCTCCTCGATGAAGCCGTCAACTATGCCGAGGTCGCGCTGCTGCCTGACGTAGTACTTGCCGGAGAGCTTGGAGAAGTTCGAGGTGACGAGCAGCATGACCACTGCGGTGACGATGGAGATGACGGTCAGCGCCGGGTTGAGCACGATCATGCTGATGAGCGTGGCGACCATGGTGATGACCGAGTTGATTACCTGCGGAATGCTCTGGCTGAGCAGCTGACGCAGGGTGTCCACGTCGTTGGTGTAGACGGACATGATGTCGCCGTGGGCGTGGGTGTCGAAATACTTGATGGGCAGCCGCTCCATGCTCTGGAAGAGGTCGTCACGCAGCCGGAGCATGGTGCCCTGGCTCACTGTGACCATGATGCGGGTGTAGGCCCAGGAGGCCAAAATGCCTATCGCCAGGGTTATGACCAGCCTGATGACGGCCTTGCCGAGGGCGCTGAAGTCGGTGGAGCCGCTGTTTATCATCGGCGTGATGTAGTCGTCCACCAGCGTCTGCGGGAAGGTCGCGCCGATGACCGTGGCGATGGCGGCGATGAGTATGCAGAGTATGACCAGCAGGAAGGGCCACTTGTAATATTTGAGCATGTAGCTGACCACGCGCCTGAGCACGGCGGTGGGGCTGGGCAGGGAAGTGTTCTTGTTCATAGCTTAAGCATCCTCCTTTCAGGCGCTCTGGTCGAAGTCGCCGCCGCCCTTGACCTGGGACTCGTAGATCTCCTGGTAGATGGCGTTGGACTTGAGCAGGTTCTCATGGGTGTCAAAGGCGTCTATGCGGCCGTTGTCCATGACGAGGATGCGGTCGGCGTTTTCAACGCTCGAGATACGCTGGGCGATGATTATCTTGGTCGTGCCGGTGATGCTCTTGGCAAAGGCGGCGCGTATTTTGGCGTCGGTGGCGGTGTCCACGGCGCTGGTGGAGTCGTCGAGTATGAGCACCTTTGGGCTCTTGAGCAGGGCACGGGCGATGCACAGGCGCTGCTTCTGGCCGCCGGAAACGTTGTTGCCGCCGCGCTCGATGCGGGTGTTGTAGCCGTCGGGCATGCGGTCGATGAACTCGTCGGCGCAGGCCGCGCGGCAGGCCTCGATGCACTGCTCCTCGGTGGCGCCCGGGTTGCCCCAGCGCAGGTTGTCGAGGATGGTGCCGGAGAAGAGGGTGTTCTTCTGCAGCACGACTGCGACCTGATTCCTCAGCGCCTCCATGTCGTAGTTCCTGACGTCTATGCCGCCCACGCGCACGGCGCCCTTGTCGACGTCGTAGAGGCGGCAGATGAGGTTCACGAGGCTGCTCTTGCCGGAGCCGGTGCCGCCGATGACGCCTATCGTCTCGCCGGACTTGATGTGCAGGTCGATGTCGGAGAGGACGGCCTCGCCGCTGCCATGCTTATAGGAGAAGCTGACGTGGTCGAAGTCTATGCGGCCGTCGGGGACCTCGGAAATGGGCTCGGCGGGGTCACGCAGGTCGGGCTTCTCATTGAGCACCTCGCTGATACGGCGGATGCTGGCCATGGACATGCTTATCATGACTATGACCATGGAGAGCATCATGAGGCTCATGAGCAGGCTCATGACATAGCTGAAAAGACTGGTGAGGTCGCCGGTGGTCATGTCGCCGGCCACTATGTAGTGGGCGCCGAGCCAGGAGACCATGATGATGCAGAAGTAGACGGCTATCATCATTGCGGGGTTGTTGAGGGAGAGCAGACCCTCGGCCTTGACGAACATCTTGTAGAGCGTCTTGGAGGCCTTGGAGAACTTGCCGCACTCGTAGTCCTCACGCACGAAGGCCTTGACCACGCGGATGGCGGAGACGTTCTCCTGCACGCTGGCGTTCAGGTCGTCGTACTTGCTGAAGACCTGATTGAATATCTTCATCGTCACGACCATTATGACGCCGAGTACGACGGCGAGGAACACCACGGCTATGAGGAAGGTGAGGCTCAGGCTGGGGCTGATGATGAGGCACATGGCATAGCTGAATATGAGCATGAGCGGGGAGCGGACGGCTATGCGGATGAGCATCATGAACGCGTTCTGTACGTTAGTGATATCGGTGGTCATCCTGGTGACGAGGCCGGGAACGCTGAACTTGTCGATGTTGGAGAACGAGAAGGTCTGTATGTTGCTGTATATCGACTCGCGCAGGTTAGCGGCGAAGCCGGCTGAGGCGCTGGCGGCGAACTTGCCCGCGAGAGCGCCGAAGACCAGGCTCAAAAAGGCCATGACCACCATGAGTATGCCGTAGCGGTATACCACCGGCAGGTTCGAGGCCTCAAGACCCTGGTCGATGATTATAGAGGTGATAAAGGGGAGGAGTATCTCCATAATCACCTCAAAGGTGGTGAGTCCAATGCAGAGCAGCGTGTCGCGCTTGTAGCGGCCAAGCTGATGCAGTACGGTTTTCATCTTTCAGATCCCTCCAATTGCTGTGGTTTCGCAAGCTCGGACAGGTTCCGGAGCATTTTCTTCTGGAGCCCGTCGAGCTGCGCGAGCTCGGATGCGGTGAAGCAGCCGTAGGCCCGCTTTTTGACGGAGCCGAGCGCACGGTTGAGAAACGCGCTGGACTCTTCGCCTTTTTCTGTTGCAAAAATGAGCTTTTGCCTGTCGTCGCTCTTGCAGCCCTCCATGCGGATGTAGCCCTTTTCTCGCAGCCGCTTGAGTATGCAGGAGAGCGAACCCATGGAGCAGTCAAACTCGCGGTGGATGGCCGTGAGCGTGGTGCCGGACTCGGAGCGGCCCAGGATGTACTGCAGGATGTGCGCCTGCACCGCCGTGAGCTCGGACTTGGCCAACGCGCTGTTTGCCAGCTGCTCCATCTTGATGCTTATGAGCCGGTTGTCGTGCACGAGCCGGTTCTCATCAATGTGTTGTGCCATGCGTTTGCCTCTTCTCGGTATTGTAGTTATAGGGCTAATTGTTTTGAACGATAGCTTTTATAGCACAATGCGGCTTGTATGTGAAATTCAAATATGCTATATTCAATAAAAGACTTTTATCGTTCACATTTATTTAAAATTTGCCTGGGAGGGACGCGGCGTGAACACAACACAGCTCGAGTGCTTTGTAACTGTGGCCAACTTTCTGAACTTCTCGCGCGCGGCGGAGCATCTGAGGATAACCCAGCCTGCGGTCAGCCACCAGATTAACACGCTCGAGGACGAGCTGGGCGTGAAGCTCTTCCACCGCACCAGCAAGAGCGTGCGCCTGACTCAGGAGGGCTACATGTTCACGCAGTCCGCAGGCGAGATACTCAAAATATCCGAGTTTTCCAAGGCTCGCCTGAAGGAGATGAGCCAGATAACTCAGCAGAGGCTCATAATCGGCTGCCGCAACACGGCGGAACTGCGCCTCATAGTCCCCGCGCTGACAAAGCTGCGCGAACTCAACCCGGAGGTGCTGCCCATATTGCGGCTGATACCGCACGACACTCTGGAGAGCCTGCTCTCGGACGGGGAGCTGCATGTCATCTTCACCTTTGAGAAGGACACTGTCCCGCCCAAGGCGCGTTACCGTGAACTCCTGCGCTGTCGTCCTGTGTGCGTGTTCCACCCCGAGCACCCGCTCGCAAAATGCGAGTCCCTCACGCTCGAGCAGCTTCGCGAGGCAGGCAGGATAGCCACCTGCCGCCCTCCGGTATGTCCTCCGCCGCTCTTTGCCATACAGAGCCTGGTCACCGGCAGCCGTGAGACGCCCCAGATAATGTTCTGCGACAACCAGGAGCTGCTGATACCTCTGGTGCTGGCCGGCTACGCCTTTTCCGTGTCGGTGGACATGCCGAACACGCTGCCGCCGGAGCTGGTAAAGGTGCCGCTCAGCGAGTTTGATCCGCTCTCCTTCGGCGCGCTGTACCTGCCTGAGAGCGGCGGCGCTGCGAGGCTCTTTCTGGACCTCTTTGAAAAGAGCCTGAACGAACCTCAGGCCGGGCATGGAAAGGAGGCGCTTTGAATGGGCCTTTTCGGCTCTGTGAGCTACAAGAAAAACCTGCGGCGCTCGCTGCGCGAGAACTACGGCCGGACGCCCGACCCCTTTTACTCCGCGGGCGACATGGCCACGATACGCAGCTACTACGACCACATGCGCGAGCACGACCCGGACACCTTCCGCGTGGACGACGTCACCTGGTCCGACCTCGACATGGACCGGGTGTTCAAGCGCATCAACCCCGGCGTCTCCACCCCGGGCGAGCACTGGCTCTATTACATGCTCCGCACCCCGGCGATGGACGCGGAGGAGTACGCCGGCGCGAGAGGCTGATACACTTCGCCGAGAAAAACGTGCGCGAGCGGGAGGAGACGCAGTTCCTGCTCGGCTGCCTCGGCCGCTTCCGCCGTGCGGACGTGTGCAGCATCTTCGCGCCGGAGAGCAGCGGCTATTTCACGATGGTCATCTACATCCTGCTCGCCCTCTCGCTGCTGTGCTCGCCGCTCTCGCTCATATGGCTGGGCGCCAGGGGCCTGCTCATCACGCTCGCCCTCTTCGCGCTAAACGTCATGCTGCACGAGTGGAACCTCCGCCACTGCCAGGCGGAGATCGACACGGTGAACTTCAGCGTGTCCATGGCCTTCACTATGCGCAAACTGCGCCGCCTGGGCTATGCCGAGCTCGACGAGTGCCTCTCCGAAACGTATGGATCCCTCGCGAGGCTCAGACCGCTCATGGCCCTCGGCAGCATACCGGCCAGGAGCTCCGACATGTCGGGCGACATCGTGACCTCCGCGCTGCTGCTCGACCTCATCATGTTCGAGTACCTCAAGAACAAGCTGGACGGCCTGCAGGACGATATCCTCGCCGTGTTCGAAGCGCTTGGCCGCGTGGACGCCGCCATAGCCGTGGCCTCCTGGCGGGAGAGCATGCCGCTCTGGTGCGAGCCGGAGCTGGACTTTGAGACAGGGGAGAGGTACGTGGAGGCAGAGAGCCTGGTGCACCCGCTGCTGCACAGCCCGGTGCCTAACGACCTGGCGCTCGACCGACCCGCACTGGTGACCGGCTCCAACGCCTCGGGAAAATCCACCTACCTGCGCACGGCCCTGCTCGCGGCGCTGCTCTCACAGACCGCCTGCACCTGCCCGGGCGCAAGCTACCGCGGCGCGGCATTCCACGTCTATTCCGCCATGGCTCTGCGCGACGACATCCTCTCCGGCGAGAGCTACTACATCGCCGAGATACTCGCCACCAAGCGCATCCTCGACGCCGCCGAGGCGGGGGAGCCGGTGCTCTGCGCCGTGGACGAGGTGCTGCGCGGCACCAACACCATAGAGCGCATCTCCGCCGCGAGCGAGATACTGCTCGCGCTCCGGCGCTCCGGTGCGCTGTGCATCGCGGCGACGCACGACCTCGAGCTGTGCACCATCCTCGCGGGCGAGTACGGCATGCTGCACTTTGAGGAGACGGTCACCGACGAGGGCATGAGCTTCGACTACCGCGTCCGCCCCGGCAAGACCGAGACGCGCAACGCCATACAGCTCCTGCGCCTGATGGGCCTCGACGACGAGATCACGGACCGGGCCGACGAGCGCGCCGCCGCGTTCTTGCGCACAGGCGTCTGGACGGGCTTTTGACAGAAGGTTCACAAGGAAAATGCAAAAAATGTGGTGAATTTCGGTCAGCCGTATAGTAAAATAAAAGGAAGAAAATGCGAGGGAGGCGAAGGGAATGGCGTTTGAAAGAATACCGAGCGGCTACCCCGGCGTGGATGAGGTGTTCGACTACATCCGCATGGGCGACAACGTCGTCTGGCAGGTCTCGACGCTGGACGAGTACCGGCTTTTCGCGGAGGCTTTTGCCAAGCAGTCGCTCAAGGACGGGCGCAACCTTATATACATGCACTACGCGCGGCACGAGAGCATGTTCAGCCCTCAGCCGGGTTTGAAGGTGTACGAGTTCGACCCCATGCTCGGCTTCGAGCCCTTCACCGTGGACATCTACAACCGCATAACCGAGGAAGGGGAGGGCGCCTTCTACATCTTCGACTGCCTCTCCGAGCTGCAGGTCGCCTGGCACACGGACCAGATGATGGGCAACTTCTTCCGCGTGACCTGCCCGTACCTCTATGAGCTCAACACAGTGGCGTACTTCCCGATAATCCGCGGGCGCCACTCCTTTGAGACCACGGCCAGCATCCGTGACACGACCCAGGTACTCATAGACGTCTACATGAGCGACAGTGCGGTGTATATCCACACGCTCAAGGCCATGGGGCGCGACACGATGAATATATATCTCCCTCACGTCAGCCGCGGCGGCGGCCCCTTCCGCCCGCTGGACGGCGGCGTCGCGCTCAGCCGCTACTACAAGCTGCTCGACGACATCTCTACCCATACCCAGGACCAGAATCTCGACAGCCACGACCGCTTCTTCGCCATGGCCAAGCTCGAGTTCGGCCGCGGCCGCTTCCGCGACGAGACGGAGCGCAAGATACTAGAGAGCATGATGTCCAAGGACCCGCACGTGCAGAAGCTAATCCACCAGCTCTTCGAGCCGAAGGATTACTTCTCATTGCGCGACCGCATGATAGGCTCCGGCGCCATAGGCGGCAAGGCCTGCGGCATGCTGCTCGCTCGCAAGATAGCCGAAGTCTGCCTCCCCGAGTTCCGCGAGCACACGGAGCCGCACGACTCCTTCTATATAGGCTCCGACGTCTTTTACACCTACATCGTCAGCAACAACTGCTGGCGCGCGAGGATAGAGCAGCGCACGCCCGAGGGCTATTTCTCCAAGGCCGAGGAACTCAAACAGGCACTGCTCTCCGGCAGCTTCCCGGAGAACATCCGCGAGCAGTTCAAGGCCATGCTCACCTATTACGGCCAGAGCCCGATAATCGTGCGCTCCTCCAGCTTCCTGGAGGACGGCTTCGGCAACGCCTTCGCGGGCAAGTACGAGTCCGTGTTCTGCGTGAACTTCGGCACTCTGGAGACCCGGCTCAAGGCCTTTGAGGACGCGGTGCGCCAGGTCTACGCCAGCACGATGGACATTTCCGCGCTAGAGTACCGGCTCCAGCGCGGGCTGGAGAAGAAGGACGAGCAGATGTCCATACTCGTCCAGCGCGTCTCCGGCTCCTGGGCCGGGCCGTATTTCCTGCCCGGCGCGGCGGGCGTGGGCTACAGCCGCTGCCTCTACAAGACCAGCCCGGACGCCGACCCCACGGCGGGCATGCTCCGCCTGGTCGTCGGCCTCGGCACAAAGGCCGTGGACCGGACGGAGGACGACTATCCCCGCCTCGTGAACCTCGACCGCCCGGCAGCGCGCACGCACTCGAGCGTCGCGGACCGGCACCGCTTCTCCCAGCACACCGTGGACGTCATCGACCGCGAGCGCCAGACCCTGCGCAGCGTCAGCGTAGACCAGGTGCACCACTTCCTGCCCGACTGGTTCCACACCCTGATGTTCGAGCGCGATTACGAGGCCGAGGCCGCCCTGCGCGAGATAGGCATCAAGGACGAGGTCTGGTTCATAAGCTGCCAGGGCTTTTTGGAGAACACCAAGTTCCCGCAGATAATGCGCTCGCTGCTCAAGACGCTGGAGAACGTCTACGGCACGCCCGTGGACATAGAGTACTCCGTCAACACCGAGGAGGGCGACTTCGTCATAAACATCCTCCAGTGCCGCCCGCTCTATGTCGGACAGCCCGGCGGCAAGGTGTCGGTGCCGAAGCTCCCGGACGAGGACACCTTCTTCGACCTCGACAACTCCTCGATGGGCATGTCCTCCGTGACGGACATCGACGTCGTGGTGCAGATAGACGCCAAGGCGTATTACGAATACCCCTACGCCAAAAAGCGCATGGCAGCCACAGCCGTTGGGCTGATAAACCGCTATTACAAGGGTAAGGGCAAGAATCTACTGCTGCTCGCACCCGGGCGGCTCGGCACCAGCTCGCCGGAGCTGGGCGTGCCCTGTTCCTTTGCGGACATCTCCGGCTTCGCCGGAGTGTGCGAGGTCTCGGACGACAGCGCGGGCTATATGCCGGAGCTCAGCTACGGCAGCCACATGTTCCAGGACCTCGTGGAGGCCAACATCTTCTACTGCGCCATCTGGAACGACAAGCGCACGCTAAAATATAACCCCGCCCTCATCCAGGGCCCGAACCTCTTCGACGAGATATGCTCGGGCATGCCGGAGCTCTCCCACATGTTCCGCGTGACGGAGACCAAGGGCCTGTGCTGCTGGCTGGACGCCGTGGCGAACCGCGCCGTGTGCGGGTTCAAGGAGTCGAAACCGCTTGCAATTTCGGAGCAAGAGGCGTAATATTGTGCAATAAAGTTTTAGGTTTAGCGGAGGTAAAGACAAATGAGCTACATTCCCACTCCCGAGCAGGCGCTGGAGCTGACGAAGCGCTATAACAAGGAAGCCTTCCACATCCAGCACGCGGAGACCGTCGGCAAGGTCATGCGCTATCTGGCCGGAAAGTACGACGCCGGCAACGAGGACTATTGGCAGGCCGTAGGCATACTGCACGACATAGACTTCGAGCAGTGGCCGGAGGAGCACTGCAAGCGCGCCGACACCCTGCTCAGGGAGCTGGACATAGACGAGAGCGTCATACACGCCGTCGTGAGCCACGGCTGGGGCATCTGCAGCGACGTGGAGCCGGAGCGCTATATGGAGAAGATCCTCTTCGCCACGGACGAGCTCACTGGCCTCATCTGGGCGGCGTCCCTCATGCGCCCGACGGGCTTTGACGGCATGGACGCCAAGTCCGTGATGAAGAAGTTCAAGGACAAGAAGTTCGCCGCCGGCTGCTCCAGAGACATCATCTCCAAGGGCGCGGAGCTGCTCGGCATCACGATGCCGGAACTCGCCGCCATGACCCTCGAGGCCATGACCGCGTGAAGCGAAAATAAAAAAACACCCGCAGGTTTTAAAGCCTGCGGGTGTTTTTTTGCTTATCTCATTTCACGACGTCCCTGAGCAGGTCGTCCATGTCGTACATGCCGGGGGCCTTGACGGTGGCGATGAACTTCGCCGCCGCAATGGCGCCGCTGGCAAAGACCTCGCGGGAGAGGGCGGTGTGCTTCATCTCGAACACCTCGTCGTGCCCGGCGAAGATGACCTCGTGCTCGCCCACGATGGTGCCGCCGCGGATGGAGGAGATGCCTATCTCCTCGCGCCGCCTGGGCTGGCGGACGCTGTGGCGCTCAAAGACGTTCTCGGCCTTGTAGGGCAGGGCGGAGGCTGCGGCGTCGGCCAGCATCAGGGCCGTGCCGCTCGGCGCGTCCACCTTGCGGCGGTGGTGCTTTTCGACGATCTCGACGTCGAAGCTCTCGCCGAGCACGGCGGCAGCGCGCTTCACGAGCTGCATCATAAGGTTGATGCCCAGCGACATGTTGCCGGACTTGAACACCGGTATCCGCGCCGCGGCCTTTTCGATGTCGTGCAGCTGCTCCTCGGAATAGCCCGTCGTGCACAGGACGATGGGTATCTTCCTCAGCAGGCAGAACTCCAGCAGCGCGTCGAGGTTGGCGGGGTTGGAGAAGTCGATGACCACGTCGGCGGGGCCCTCGTAGCTCATGGGGTCGGAATAGACCTCAAAGCAGTTCTTCTTGATCGGCGTGCGGTTGAAGCCCGCAACGACCTCCACACCCTCGAGCCCCTCGCAGCCGCAGACAACGCACTGGCCCATGTGGCCGTTGCAGCCGGAGACTATTATCTTTAGCATAAGAATACCTTCCTTGCCCCGGGATTACACCTTGAGTCCCACGCCGCGCATGGAGACCTTGAGCTTCTCGATGTTCGCGGGGTCCATATCCACCAGCGGCAGGCGGAACTTGCCGACGTTCATGCCGGCGAGGTTCATGGCCGTCTTGACGGGGATGGGGTTCGTCTCGATGAACAGCTTGTCGAAGAAATCAGCCAGCCTGAAGTACTCGGCGCTCGCGGCCTTGAAGTCGCCGGCGAGGCAGAGGTCGCAGAGGTGGGCGACGTCCTTCGGGATGATGTTGGAGGCCACGGAGATGACGCCGTAGGCGCCGAGGGCCATCATGGGAACGGTGTCGGAGTCGTTGCCGGACCAGAACACCAGGTCGTCCCCGCACATGGAGCGGGTCAGGGCGTACTCGGCGATGTTGCCGCTGGCCTCCTTGACGCCGTTTATGTTCGGGTGCTGGGAGAGGACCTTGTATGTGGCGGGCTTGATGCCTATGCCGGTGCGTCCGGGCACGTTGTAGAGTATCATCGGCACCTTGACGCGGTCCGCGACATAGGTGAAGTGCTCGATGAGGCCCTTCTGGGTGCTCTTATTATAGTAAGGTGTGACCATGAGGATGCCGTCCGCGCCGCACATCTCGGCGTGCTTGGCCTGCTCGAGGACGTGCTCGGTGTTGTAGCCGCCGACGCCGACGATGGTCTTCATCTTGCCGGCGCACATCTCGACGGTGAGCTCCACCAGACGGTCGTGCTCCTCCTCGGTGTGGGTCGGGTTCTCACCCGTGGTGCCGCAGACGAGGATCGCGGAGGTGCCGCCCTTGTACTGGAAGTCAAGGAGCTCCTGATATTTTTCGTAATCGACGCCATTTTCGAGGTATGGCGTGACTATGGCGGTACATGAGCCTGTAAATATAGGTGTCTTTGCCATTTTATAAACCTCCTTAGATGAATGCGCGCAGATTATTTGGCGGTGATATAGCCCTCTGCGGTCAGCAGCTCGGCGAGCTCAACGGCTCCGCCGGCGGCGCCGCGCAGGGTGTTGTGAGAGAGGCAGACGAACTTGTAGTCATACTGGGTGTCGGGACGCAGACGGCCGATGGATATCTGCATGCCGCCCTCGTTCATACGGTCCAGCCTGGTCTGCGGACGGTCGGGCTCCTCAAAGTAGTGCAGGAACTGCTTGGGCGCGGAGGGGAGCTCCAGCTCCTGGGCGCGGCCCTTGTAGGCGGCCCAGCGGGCCTTCATCACGTCCATGGAGGGCTTCTTGTCGAAGCTCACGAACACGGCGGCCATGTGGCCGTTGGACGCGGCGACGCGCAGGCACTGTGCGGTGATGAGCGGCTTCTCGGCGTTCACGATGACGCCGTTTTCAACGCGGCCCCAGACCTTCATGGGCTCCTGCTCGCTCTTTTCCTCCTCACCGCCGATGTAGGGGATGACGTTGTCGACCATCTCGGGCCAGGTCTTGAAGGTCTTGCCGGCGCCGGAAATGGCCTGATAGGTGCAGACTAGGATCTTGTCGAGGCCGAAGTCAGCCCTGAAGGGGGAGAGGGCCGGGACGTAGCTCTGGATGGAGCAGTTAGACTTGACTGCGATGAAGCCGCGCTTGGTGCCAAGGCGCTTTTTCTGCGCGGCGATGACGGCGAGATGCTCGGGGTTTATCTCGGGGATGACCATCGGAACGTCCGGGGTCCAGCGGTTGGCGCTGTTGTTGGAGACGACGGGGCACTCGGCCTTGGCGTACTCCTCCTCGAGGGCGAGGATCTCTTCCTTCTTCATATCGACGGCGGAGAAGACAAAATCGACGTCCTTCACCACGTCCGCAACGTCCGCGGCATTCTTGACGACGATGGACTTCGCGCACTCGGGCATAGGCTCATCGAGCGCCCACTTAGCGCCAACGGCCTCCTCATAGGTCTTGCCCGCGCTGCGCGCGCTCGCCGCGATAGCAGCCAGCTCGAACCACGGGTGATTGGCGATCAGCGTGACGTAGCGCTGACCCACCATGCCGGTGCCTCCTATGACTCCGACCTTCAATTTCTCCATGCTTGATCCATCCTTTCCACCATACGACGCAGTATATTCGTATGTCAGTTAAATAATACCGGGTGACATAACTCTTGCAATTATCGGTATCAGCCTTTATAATGACATAATAAGTCGAAAAAGGCAATAACCTGCTGCGCCTTTAGCAATTTAATATTTTACCACCCTGTTTCAACTCAGTCAACATACGTCAAAAGGTGAACAAAGAAAATGAAGCGATTAAAAGCCATACCAGCCCTTATCCTCGCCCTGCTGCTGATAGCGGGGCTTCTTCCGGCGCTGCCTGCCGCGGCGGCGGGGGATATCTACGTCAACGGGTCCAATAACGTGCTCTCCGGCGGCCTCGGCTCCGCCTACGCCGTGGGCTCGGGCGGCACGGGCTTCGTCACGGGCAACGCCTACGTCATGACGGCGGACGGCATCACGACCATAGGCGGTGGGAGCGGCAGCTCCACCGGCTCGGAGCGCCCGGGCCGGGACGAGACCTCGCCCACGCCCTCGCACCTCTCCGTGACGGGCAGCATCAGCCTCCCGTATTCCAAGATCCGCGTCGGCCTCTACTACTATGACGGCTCCAGCAGCATCCGCAACAGCACCCTGGAGTCCGCCAACCTCGAAAACGAGGTCGGCTATGGCTATCTCTTCGGCTGGTATGACTCGAGCCGCGTCTTCCACCAGGTCGGCTACACCAACGAGACTCAGATCACCATGGCGATGGACAAAAACGTTACCATAAGCAGCGGCGCCGGCCTCGGCTGCTACCACATCATGCTCCCCGGCACCTATTACAGCTTTGAGGAGGCCTCCGCGGCCGCCGCACAGTACGGCGGCTTCCCGGCGTATTACAACGGACAGTATTACGCCCTCGTCGGCAGCTTCACGAGCATCTCCGAGGCGCAGTCCGCGATGAGCTGGTACGGCGTGAGCGGCACGGTGTATACCGCCTCGCAGTACTGCGTCACCGTGTGCCGCACGACGGACGGCACCATCCTCTTCGAGTTCGACTGCGGCCGGGACCAGAACCTCGCCGTCAGCCCGCAGAGCAGCTCCGGCAAGGCCGTGACCTGGTTCAAGGGCTATCAGTATTACGGTGACTTTGAGTACGTCCGCCGCAGCGGCGAAAAGCTGACGGTCATCAACATCGTCGATATCGAGGACTACGTCAAGGGCGTCCTGCCCTATGAGATGAGCGGCAGCTGGCCCATCGAGGCACTCAAGGCCCAGGCCCTCTGTGCCCGCACCTATGCCGCCAGCCACTTCAATGCCAACGACTATTACGGCTTTGACGTCACCAACGACACGTACAGTCAGGTCTACCGCGGCCTGAACAGTGAGACAAGCACCTCCGACGCCGCCGTGGATGCCACCGCCGGCATCTACATACTCTACAAGGGCGAACCCATAACCGCCATGTACTGTTCCTCCAACGGCGGAGCCACCGAGAACAGCGAAAACGTCATGTCCAGCGCCGTCGGCTATCTGCGCGGCAAGGTGGACAGCTTTGAGGCCGCCGCCGCAAGCATAAACGCCAACAGCAGCTGGACCTACACCTTCACGCGCCAGGAGCTGGCCGCAAAGGCAAACACCCTCGGCTTCTCCATCGCCTCGGCGGACAAGATTGAGCTGACCTACTCCGACACCGGCAACGTCATCGGCATAAAGCTAACGGACTCCAACGGCCGCAGCGCCAGCTTCAGCAAGAGCAGCTGCTATAACTTCTGCACCTCCACGCTGGGCATCAAGAGCATCTCCTTTGAAATAAAGGAGAACGGCGACAGCGTCACCTTCATAGGCAGCGGCTGGGGCCACAGCCTCGGCCTGAGCCAGTTCGGAGCCTATGCCATGGCCAAGACATACGGCTTCACCTACGACCAGATAGTGAACTTCTATTTCACCGACATCACTCTCGCCCGCGCGACGTATACGAACTGAGGCGTTTTAATGAAGACATCTGATTTTTACTTTGACCTGCCCGAGGAGCTGATTGCCCAGACCCCGCTGGAGAAGCGCGACGCTTCGCGCCTGCTGTGCCTGGACAAGGTGACGGGCGAGATACAGCACCGCGTGTTCTCGGAGCTGCCGGAGCTGCTCCGAGAGGGCGACTGCCTCGTGATGAACGACTCGCGCGTCCTGCCCGCGCGGCTGCTCGGCGCGCGTGAATCCGGCGGCGCTGTCGAGGTGCTGCTGCTGCGCGACCTCGGCGGCGGGCGCTGGGAGTGCCTGACCCGCCCGGGCCGCAAGACCAAGCCGGGCACCAAGCTGGTGTTCGGCGACGGCGAGCTCGAGGCCGAGGTCATCGAGGTCGCCGAAGGCGGCAACAGGATAGTCGAGTTCAAGTATGACGGCATCTTCCTCGAGGTGCTCGAGCGCCTGGGCAAAATGCCGCTCCCGCCGTATATCAAGACCGAACTCGAGGACGGTGAGCGCTACCAGACCGTCTACTCCAAGGAGCTGGGCAGCGCCGCCGCGCCCACCGCGGGACTGCATTTTACCAAGGAGCTGCTGGCGAAGATAGCCGAAAAGGGCGTGCGCGAGTGCTTTGTCACGCTGCACGTCGGCCTCGGCACCTTCCGCCCGGTCAAGGCCGAGGACATCGAGGAGCACGAGATGCACTCCGAGTTCTGCATCATGCCGGAGGAGACGGCGCGGATAATAACCGAGACGAAGAAGTCCGGCGGCCGCGTAGTCTGCGTCGGCACCACCTCCTGCCGCACGGTGGAGAGCTTTGCCAACGAGGACGGCACCATGGACGCCAAGTCCGGCTGGACCAACATCTTCATCTACCCGGGTTACAGATTCAAATGCATGGACGCCCTGGTGACGAATTTCCACCTGCCGGAGAGCACTCTCATCATGCTGGTTTCGGCCTTCGCCGGCCGCGAGCACGTCCTCGCCGCGTACAAGCAGGCCGTGGAGATGCGCTACCGCTTCTTCTCCTTCGGCGACGCCATGTTCCTGAGCTGAACCAAACAACACACCGCCTCCGCCGCCGCGGGGGCGGATTTTTTGCGCCGTAACAAGAAAAGCCGGGCCGCATACAATGATACTGGCACGTTCAGAGTGCCGTATTTTCCTTGAAACCATGGTGAAGGGAGTAAGCATATGCGGAAGTGCAACGACTCAGACTGGCGCGAAGACCTCGAGAGCTGCAATATGAACGTGATAAAGCCCTGCGATCACGATTGCAACAACACTCGCGGCTGCGGCCACGTCTGCTGCGTGAGCGGCCCCACCGGGCCCACGGGCGCGACGGGCGCTACCGGAGCAACTGGGCCCACCGGAGCAACAGGCGCAACAGGCCCGACCGGTCCCACCGGCCCGACCGGAGCCACCGGCGCGGGCATCGATACGATAGAGCAGTTCGTCCCCGGCACGCCCTATTCTGTGGGCGACCTTGTGTATTACAGCGGGGCGCTGTACGACGTAAATACCAATAACCTGTCTCTTATACACATCTCCGAGCCCACGAGACACTAGCTAATCTCGTATGC
>ENA-OZIL01000400-OZIL01000400.1-human-gut-metagenome-genome-assembly--contig:-NODE-400-length-21290-cov-6.427172_pt1 | contig 21290 bp, 16 predicted proteins | sample MGYA00244057_ERZ653706 | MGnify/ENA primary metagenome ERZ653706 (study PRJEB26926, sample SAMN06165266) | human gut metagenome | biome: ENVO:00009003; feature: ENVO:2100002; material: ENVO:00002003...
ACCATCGTAAAATTGGTCTTGTTAAAGATGCTTTATTTTAATTCAACCAACGGGTAAATTTTAATAAAAAAATCCGGATGGCGAACCGCCGGGCGACGAACGGAGGGATCAGCCGGATGAACGGGCGGATTTTTACGACGAACGGTAGCCCGAGGGGGACGATTTGGAATTTACGCGGAAAAACACTACCTTTATTCATAAATAAACGAAACCCGTATATACTTAATACAGCCTCAGTCAGCCTATATGCGATCGCTCAAAGTGTCCGGAATTATCCACCTGTTCGCCGTGCTCCATGCCGTGGTCGCCCTTTCATGCCATCTGGCGGGGATCAACGACGAGTTGGTGCTGACGCTGCTGACGATCGTGCTGATCGTGCTGATCTGCCTAAAACGGGGCCTGAACGTGGAGTTCACCGCTGCCAGCGTGATCGTCGTCAACGTGATCGGCTACCTGCTGGGTACGGGCGGTGCGCAGCTGATCGAGCTGTTATTGCACGCCCCGCCCGTGGTGCATGCCGTGTCGACTTTCATAACCACCGAGATTCTGGGCTGGAGCATCGTGTGGTTCACCAAGTTGTTCCGCCGCGGCGACGACACGGCGAGCCGCTCCTCGGCCTGGACGCCCCGCATCGGGTTGCTGCTGCTGGCCGTGGGGGTGATTTTCGTGCTGAGGCTGGCCTATGTCGAGCTCTTCTCATCGCCTTCCTTCTCCACAGACCGCCTTTACCACATGGCCGACTTGCTGGCTTCGAACTCCGCGGCACTGATTATCCTGCTGTGCGTCAATATCATCTATGTCCGGCATACGCGCAGGCGTGAAACCCGGCACGGTCTGATCGCCGAAATCGCGGCGTTCCTCCTGTTCGTGCTGTTCACGTCGGCCTGCGTGGCGCTCATTACGGGGCTGCACCTGCCGTTCGCCTTCGACCGCTCGTTCTCCGCACGGGAGTTCCTGCAACTGTGGATCGTCACCCTGCTGGTCGAGGTAACCCTCTATTCGGTCGTATTTATGGTCGATTACGCCCTGGTCGCGCGTGCCGTGCTGCGTGCCGAGCGCGGCAAGGCGCACCAGGCGCAGTTCCGTTACATGAAACTCAAACAGCAGGTCAACCCCCATTTCCTGTTCAACTCGCTCAATATCCTCGACTGCCTGGTCTGCGAGCAGCGCACGGAGCAGGCCAGCGCCTACATCCATAAACTGGCGGGCATCTACCGTTACATGCTCCAGAACGAGGAGGAGACGCTCGTGCGCCTGCGCGAGGAGATGGCTTTCGTGGGGATGTACGTCGACTTGTTGCAGGTGCGTTTCCCCGAGGGGTTTCGCGTGGAGACCGACATTCCGGACGAGGCCATGAACCGCCATGTCCTGCCCTGCTCGGTGCAGCTGCTGATCGAAAACGCCATCAAGCATAACTCGGTGGGGGCCGACCGGCCGCTGGTGATCCGCATCGTCGCCGGGGCCGGAGCCGTGACGGTGTCGAACAACCTTCAGCTGAAGGTATCCGGCACTACCTCGACCCGTGTGGGGCTGAACTACATCCGCCAGCAATACCTCGACCTGTCGGGCATCCCGATCGGGATACGCCGTACCGATACCGAATATTGTGTCACCTTACCGTTGCTGTAATATGAACGTACTGATCGTAGAAGACGAAATGATGGCCCAGGCAAACCTGGCGCGAGCGCTGACCCAGCATTTTCCCGACGTACGGATCGTCGGGACGACCGGCTCGGTCAGGGAGACGGTGCTCTGGCTGCGCACGCCGGGGAACAGTGCCGATGTGATTTTCATGGACGTGGAGCTCTCCGACGGGGATTGCTTCGAGATATTCCGCCAGGCGGATGTGACGGCGCGGGTCATCATGACCACCGCATATGACAATTACGCCGTGCGGGCGTTCGAGGTCAACAGCATCGACTACCTGCTCAAACCGATCGACCCCGCGGCGCTGCGGCGTGCCGTGGAGCGCTGCCGGGTGCGGAGCGGGGGTATCGACCCCGACGTATTGCTGAACGCGATCCGCAGCCCGCGCGAATACAAACAGCGCTATGTCGTGCGTTTCAACGACCGGATCGTTCCGGTACAAACCACCGACATCGCCTATTTCTACTCGGAAGAGAAAAACACCTACCTTGTCACGAGCGATAACAACCGCTATGTTGTGGATCAGTCGCTCGACGTCCTTTCGGACGAACTGGATCCCGGGCGGTTTTTCCGCATATCGCGCAGCTGCATCATCGCCATGCCGGCGATCGTCAGCATCGTGAAATATCTGGGCAACCGGCTGAAGATCACGGCACGTCCGCGTCCTGAGTTCGAGATGGTGGTGAGCCGGTCGCGGGTCGACGACTTCCTGAAGTGGTTGGAGGGGAATGGCTGAGCCTTCGTCGCGGCTGCATGATAAAAAGGGGTACCCATCGGAGTACCCCTTTTTTGTAGCCGGGAGCGGCGGTGCCGCAGTACGCCCGTCAGCGGCGCCCGCTGCAGGCGATCATGTCGTGCAGCGATTCGTTGAAGGTCTCCTTGCGGAGCAACTCCTCGAGCGGGAGGTGCATCCGGTAGCGCCAGTGGTAGCGGGGGATGGACGGGACGTTGATGCGTTCCTTGGCCGGGTCGGGGTAGCGCAGCTCCCCGTCGGTCGAAAGCCAGTCCTGTAACGGCAGGATGGTGAGCATCGCCGGGGAATTGAGGTACATGTCGAGGATGCGCCGGCATATCCACGGCTCGCAGAAATAGGGAACGTCGCCCCCGATGCCGAGTGCTTCGTGGTAGAAGCGCGCCGTGAGTTCGCGGTCTTCCTCCCACCATGCCCGCAGCGGGTTCATGTCGTGCGTCGAAGTGGTGCAGACCGAGAAATAGGGGTAGTGCGCCGGGTCGGCGAAGAGTTCCCCCGGCGTCTTGGGCATGCGCTGGATTTCGAGCGAGAGGATTTGCAGTTCGTGCATCGTTTCGGGGACGCTGTCGGGGATCATCCCCAGGTCTTCGCCGCAGGTCAGCATCTCGGTCGCCGAGAGGAGTACCGGGAGCTTGCGCAGGGCGGATTCCTGCCAGAAACGGTTGTGCCGGTGGTAGAAGAAGTCGGTATAGAGCCGGTCGAAGGTCGCGCGGCGCTCTCCGTCGAGCCGGCGGTAGGCATGTGTCGAGTGGGGGGCGATGCGGGGGTGGAAATAGCCCTTGCGGCGCGGGTCTTCGATGAAGAGCACGTCGTCGAGCAATGCCATAAGCCCTTCCCGCAGCCGGGTCTGGTGTTCGTCGTCGCCCGGGAAGCGGGCTGCGACCTTGCGCTGGGTGGCATAGGCGGGCAGTAACCGCCCCTCCTTCATGCAGGTGGCGCGAACTTCGCCGGCCAGGTCGCCGAACAGTTCCCCGAGCGTGTGCTCGTCGGGCGCCGGGGTGGTGTAGCGTCCGCCCTGCGTGTCGAAGCCCATGCCGCGCAGTTCATCTGCGGAATAGGGCAGGGCGGGGTTGAAATAGCCCAGCAACCCGTGTACGGCATGCGTGGGAATCTCCCAGATGCGGAAGAACCCGAGGATGTGGTCGATGCGGAAGGCGTCGAAGTATTCGGCCATCTTGGCCATGCGTGCCCGCCACCAGGCGTAGCCGTCGCGTGCCATACGTTCCCAGTTGTAAGTCGGGAATCCCCAGTTCTGGCCGACGGCCGAGAATGCGTCGGGCGGGGCCCCGGCCTGCGAGTCCATGTGGAACAGGTGCGGGTAGAGCCATGCGTCGACGCTCGTGCGGCTGATGCCGATGGGCAGGTCGCCCTTGAGGACGATGCCGTGGTCGCGGGCGTAGGCGCAGACCTCGGACAGTTGCGTATGCAGGTGGTATTGGACATAGCAGTGGAATGCGATGTCGCGGCTGTGGCTGCGGCAATAGGCGTCGACGGCTTTGCGGTCATAGCGGGCGAAACCGCCCCAGCGGGTGAAGTCGGGCGTGCCCGTTTCGTCGCGCAGCGTGCAGAAGGCGGCATAGGGGATGAGCCAGTGTCTGTTGGCGGCGATGAAGGCCTTGTAGTCGCGGCGTGCCGCGGTGCGGGCGCCGTGGCGTTCGAACGCCCGGCGGAGCAGCCGCAGTTTGTGCCCGTTGACACGCTCGTAATCTATTTCGGGAAGGGCGTTCAGCTCGCTGCGCAGGGTGCGGTACTCGTCGTCCTCCACGACGCCCGCGGCGGGCAGCCGGATGAACTGCGGGTGCAGGGCGAAGGTCGAATTGGCGTTGTAGGGGTAGGAGTCTTCCCAGGTGCCGGTCATGGTGGTGTCGTTGATTGGCAGTACCTGGATGACGCGCTGCCCGGTGGCGGCCGCCCAGTCGATGAGCCGTTTCAGGTCGTAGAACTCGCCGACGCCGAAATCCTCTTCCGTACGGAGCGAGAAGACCGGGATCGCCGTCCCGGCGCCCCGCCACCTGCGCTTGGGGAAACGCGGGGATGCCGCGGCGTCGAGGGCGTGTTCGCCAGCGCCGGGCAACTCGCCCCAGGTGCGGTTGGCACCCTCCTCCCACAGGATGGGGGTGAGGGTCTTGCGGTCGGCGATCAGGAATTTGTATTCGAACCGGTGCGCAGTATGCAGCGTGAGTTCCCATTCCGGGAAGCGGCTGTCGTCCATCGGGACGATCCGTTTCCAGTCGCCCAGCTCACGGCCGCTGCCGGCGACGGCGAGCGTTTCGTCCGGCCGTAGGGTGGGCAGCACGACGCGCAGCGTGATGTTGCCTGTAGCCTTCTTCGGACTGCCGGTTTTCCCGCGGCCGAAGATGCCCCGGGTGAATGCCGAGGAGTAGAACGGCGTGTCGGAGGGCATCTCCTGCCAGCGGTCGCGGATGCGCAGCGTGCGCACCCCCTCCCGGGCGGGGAGCCGCAGCGTGTGCGGCCGCCATTCGCTGCGGATGCACGCGCCGTCGCGTTCGATTTCATAGCGGTATTCGGTATCTTCACTCTGGGTATAGCGTTCGATGGCGCCTGTCCAGACGCCTCCGTCGGCGTATTGCAGCGCAATGCGCCGTTTGCCGATCCGCATGACGAGCTGTTCGCCCCAGCGGGTACGGTATTCGATGCTGATCAGGAGTTTCATGGTTCGGTATGTCGTTTGGTTCGGAATCGGTTTATACAAAATTAAAAAAATAATCCGGTTTTGTCTTTCCGGCAGGGAAAAATCAGAGCCCCCGGATGAATTGCGTAACGACGGCCACGAGGTCGGGGTCGATCGGTAGCGTGCTGTCGCCGTAGGCTCCCGTCTGGTCGATGCGCATGCGTCCCGTGCATTTTTTGAGCGGGTGGGTCATCCCTGCGATGATTGCCTTCCGGGCCCGGGGCTGTGCCTTTGCCAGCGCCTCGGCATTGTCTGGTGGCACCTGCAGGTCGTTGTCCCCGCCCACGACGAGTATCGGAACCCGCACCTTGCGGATCTCCTCGCGCGGGTCGTAGCGCAGGCTGGAGATCCAGAACGTCTGTACCGAAGGGTGGAACAGCGCTTCGAGCTGCGGCGGGCAGGATTCGACCCGTTCGCCCCGTTTGAGGGCGGCGGTGATCGCGTTGGCCTGCAAGAGCAGATCCATGTTGTCGGGCAGGAGTTGTGAGGCCAATTGCAACTGGAGTATCTCGTCGAGCGGGTAGCCGGCGCCGGCCAGCGAAACGACGGCGGCGACTTTCGGGGTTTGCTGCGCCGCGCAGAAGGCGATCAGCGCCCCTTCGCTGTGGCCGATCAGTACGACGCGGCGGAAACCTTCGCCGGCGAGGTAGTCGGCCCATGCCGCGGCGTCGCCGATGAAATCCCCCAGTACGGCGTCGGCCATTTTTTCCGGCTCCGTGAACCGGCTCGCACCGATGCCGCGTTTGTCGTAGCGCAGCGAGGCGATGCCTGCCTTTTCGAGCGCCTGCGCCAGGTAGAGATAGCTGTTTACATTGCCGTTGCGCGGAGTGGGCCCCGAACCGGCGATGATGACGGCCACGGTTTCCGTACCTGCATCGGGGGTGAGCAGCGTGCCGTAAAGCGTTCCGAAATCGCGTTCGAGCGAGACGTTCCTTTCGCCGGCGGCGGTATGCGCGAAGGCCAGCAGGAGGATGGCTGTCAGCAGGTGTTTCATGGCTTATGGGTTTCAGGTTGTTCTCAGTCGGTGTTTTTTTGCCTGTGCGGCGTGCCCTTCCGGTTCGTTTACCGGCGTTTTGTTCCTGCGTATCGTGCCTGTACCGGGTTGGTGCCCGGCGGGTCGTGGCGGCGGGGCTACAGCTCCCCGACCGCTTTTTCCAGTCCGATGCCGCGCGAACCCTTGATCAGCACCAGCGCGTTGTCCACGGGGTGTGTGCGGAGCGCCGCGATGAGGTGTTCCCGATCGGCGAAGAGCGTGATCCGGGCGGGTTGCGGCTCCATGTCGGCACGGGCCTTGGCGAATTCCTGTCCGACGAGCATCACCTCCGTCTGCGGAGCCTGTGCTGCGAGGCGGATGACAGCGGCGTGTTCCTCCGCCGACCAGGCGCCCAGTTCGAGCATGTCGCCCAGGATCAGCAGGCGGCGGGTGCGCATGCCGGGCGGCTCGGCGAGGAAATTCGCGACCGATGCCCGCATACTCGAGGGGTTGGCGTTGTAACAGTCCACGATGAGCGTGTTGCGCCCCGTCTCGGTGCGCTGCGAGCGGTTGTTGTCGGGGACATAGCTGCCGACAGCATGGCGGATACGCTCGTCGGCGACGTCGAAATAACGTCCGACGGCCACGGCTGCGGCGATGTTGAACCGGTTGTAATGCCCTTCGAGGTGGTTTTCGAGGTCCTCGGCCAGCGTGATGCTGTAATACTCCGCGGCCAGCCCGTCGCGTTCGGCGGCCATGTTCGTCAGCATCTCGTCCTCGCGGGGTACGAAGGCGCGGCCGCCGTTCGCGGCCAGGTAGTCGAACAGCTCGCCCTTGCCGCGGCGCACCCCCTCCGGGCCGCCGAAGCCTTCGAGGTGCGCACGGCCGATGTTGGTCAGGATGCCGTAGTTGGGCTCGGCGATCGAGGCCAGCAGGGCGATCTCGCCGCAGGCGCTGGCTCCCATTTCGACCACGCCGAACTGCGTGTCGCGGGTCATGGCGAGCAGCGTGAGCGGCACGCCGATGTGGTTGTTGAGGTTGCCGCGCGTGGCGTAGACCTCGAAGCGTTCGGCCAGCACGCGGCTCACCAGTTCCTTGGTCGTGGTCTTGCCGTTGCTGCCCGATATGGCGAGTATCGGGATCGCCAGCCGGCGGCGGTGTTCGCGTGCCAGCTCCTGCAACGCCCCGAGCGTGTCGCCGACCAGCACCATACGCTCGTCGGTGACGGCTGCCGGGTCGTCCACGACGGCATAGGCCGCGCCTTTGTCCAGCGCCTCCGCCGCGAAGCGGTTGCCGTCGAACGTCGCGCCGCGCAGGGCGAAAAAGATGGAATCAGCCCCGATGTTGCGCGTGTCTGTGGAGATGTGCGGGTGTTCCCGGAAAATATCGTATAGTTCGGACATATCAGTTCGCGTGTTTGGGTGTCCCCGAGGGCATGGGGTAGGGCCCCGGCTCTGCGGGCTCTCCGAAGCGGGGGTTGCCCGTGGCGTCGAAGTCGAAGCGTTGCAGGCGTACGTCGCGCCCCCAGTTGTGTACCGTATCTTTTTTCGAGTGGTAATAGATCCAGTATTCGTTCCCGTCAGGCGAGGTGGTGAAACTGGCGTGGCCGACGCCGTGTATGCGGTCGTTGCCGGTGAAGATGGGGCCGCTCTTGATCCATGATGCGGGATTCAGCGGGTCGCTGTCGGGGGTGCGCAGGCGCAGCTGCCCGAGCTTGTAGTGGCGCGACCACGAGCCGCGCGTGGAGTAGACGATGAAGAGGTCGTCGCCGTGCCGCAGTGCTGACGGGCCTTCCTGCAGGGCGATGTGGTCGCCCTGTTCCCACGGCTGGTCGGGTCGTGAGAGCAGGATGCGCGGCCCGATCCGGGTCGGCGATTCCATGCGGGCGATGTAGAGCAGCTGGTCGGTGGCGTCGGTATCGCGCTGGCGCTCCCAGCCGGACCATACGGCATAGAGCTCTCCCCGGTGTTCGAAGATCGTCATGTCGATGGCCCAGATGTTGTCCGTCTTGCCGTCGGGGTTGTCGCCGGTGTAGAGCATGCCGCGGTCGCGGTAGTCGCCCAGCGGCGTGTCGCACTCCAGCACGCCTGTGCGCTGCCCCGTGAAGGGGCTGCCGGGGACGGGTGCCGCGGCGTAGTAGATGTACCATTTGCCGCGGAGGCGGTGCAGCTCGGGTGCCCAGATGTTGAAGCTGTTCCACGCCCCGCTGTCGGCGGGCTGCCAGACAACACGCTCGCGTTCGAAACGCGTCATGTCGTCCGATTCGGTCACGGCGATGCCGCGTCCTGATTTGAAGCAGGTGTAATAGCGCCCGTCGTATTTGGTGATCCACGGGTCGGCGCCGTCGCGCAGCGGGTTGGTGAAGGTGGCCTGCGGCGCGGAGCACGAGAGCATCCCCGCCACTAAAAAAAAGCCCGCAGCGAATCGTCGCAGCAAGGCTGTGGTATGGAACGGCATGCGTTTCATAGGTGTCAGATATGTTTGTCCCCGTTATGGAACTTTACTTCGTCGATGAATTTCTTGATGTTCTGTTCTTCGGCGCGGGGGCATATCATCAATACGTCGTCGGTGTCCACGACGATGTATTCCTTCAGGCCGCTGATGACCGCTACCTTGCCCTTGGGCAGCGAGACGATGCTGCTGCGCGTGTCGTAGACATAGCACCCCTCTTCGGGGACGGCGTTGGCGTAGCGGTCTTTGCGGGCGTGCTGGTAGACCGAGCCCCATGTGCCGACGTCGCTCCACCCGAAGTCGCCGCAGCGGACATAGACGTTGTCGGCCTTTTCCATGATGCCGTAGTCGATCGAGATGGCGCGGCACTCCGAGAAGACGATCTCCACGGTGGTCTTCTCGGCATCGGTGCCCAGCGCCTTCATCACGCCGCTGAACATGGCATGGTGCTCGGGCAGGTATTTGCGGAAGGCCTCGACGATGGCCTGCACCTTCCAGATGAAGATACCCGAATTCCAGTAGAACTCGCCGGTCTGGAGGAAGGTCTGCGCCAGCTCGAGATCGGGCTTTTCGGTGAAGCACTTGACTTTGCTGATGGTGTGGTCGTCCGAAACCTGGATGTAGCCGTAACCCGTATCGGGGCGTGTGGGTTTGATGCCCACGGTCAGCAGTGCGTCGTGCCGGTCGGCGAATTCGAGGCACTCGCCGATGATCGTGCGGAAATCGTCCTCGTTGAGGATCAGGTGATCCGACGGCGTGACGATCATTTCGGCGTCGGGGTTCTCCCTGAGCAGCGTATAGGCCGCATAGGCGATGCAGGGGGCCGTATTGCGGCCGATCGGCTCGCAGAGCACCTGTTTCTCCCCGATTTCGGGGATGTGCTGCAATACCAGATCCTTGTATTTGTGGTTCGTCACGACGAGGAAATTCCCGGCGGGGACGATTTTTGCAAAGCGCTCGTAGGTGTGGCGGATAAACGATTTCCCGGTTCCGAGGATGTCGAGGAACTGTTTTGGCATCGACTGCCGGCTCTTGGGCCAGAAACGCGATCCGATGCCGCCGGCCATGATGACACAATATTTATTGCTTGCCATAAGTTATAATATGGAATTAAGTGAGACAAAGATAAAAATATTTTGTAACTTTGCCGCCTATTGCAGGAATAATATTTTTGTACTCCCGATGAAGATAAGACTGTTCACCATACCCAACCTGCTGACCCTTGCGAGCCTGCTTTGCGGCTCGTTCGCGGTGGTTTCGGCACTGGTTTACGGCGATCTGGCGCTGGCTTTCTGGCTCACGATCGCCGCCGGTGTTTTCGACTATTCCGACGGTTTCGTGGCCCGGCTGCTCAAATGCCCTTCCGCCATCGGCGTACAACTGGACTCGTTGTCCGACATGGTCTCGTTCGGCTTCGCCCCGTCGGCCGTGCTTTTCGTCTTGTGGAACAATTCCCTGCCTGCGGATGCCGAAGCATGGCTGCGCTACGGCGGCAGTGCACTTTGTTTCGCGGTGGCGGCCTTCTCGGCGCTGCGGCTGGCGAAATTCAATATCGACGAGACGCAGCATACCGAGTTCTGCGGCCTTCCTACTCCAGCCAATGCGCTGTTTTTCATATCTTTGGGGTGGATTAAGGTGAAGACGGGTTTCGACTTGGGTTACTGGTTGCTGCTGCTCATCCCTGTGATGTCGTGGCTGCTCGTTTCGCCCGTGCGGATGTTCGCCTTCAAATTCCAGCACTTCGCCTGGAAAGGCAACGGGGTGCGTTATGTTTTTATTGTATCGGCGGCGCTCCTGCTGGCCGTGCTGGGTGTCCGTGCCGTGCCGGTCGTGATCGTCCTCTACATCGCAACCTCGGTCGTACGCTGGTTGTCGATGAAGGCAAAAGGCTGTGGACAAGCCGGATAGTTGTGTATTTTAAGAATTTTTATTAATTTTGCCCCGGATTAGCGTTCCATGTCGAGGTTGACGAATAGAATATTGCTGGCAGCTTTGCTCGGTCTGTTCCTTACAGCGCCCGGCATCGTCCGTTCGCAGGGTTTCAACGCCAGGACGCTGCAGCGTGCCCAGCAGCGCGGGGAGACGGGGAACCTTTACGGTACGAACCCTTACGAGCAGACCGGCGAGGAGGGGGAGGAGGGCCAGGACGGCCAGCCGCAGGATACGACCAAGAAGGAACGCCGGATCCGCAAGCCGCTCGAATCGTATTTTTTCAGCGATTCGATCCGCGCCCTGAACAATTTTCGCTGGAGCGTCAAGCGCGACTACAACCGCGTGGAGATAAGCCCGCTCGACACGACGCTCACCGACTGGCGCATCGACTACCCCTTCTTCCGCGAGGAGGTGGGCGACATCGCGCAGGGCGCCCTCGGGCAGACATCGCTGCCGATGAACTATTTCCGGCGGCCGCAGTTCTTTGATTTCAGTTTTGCGAGCCCCTACTATGCGTATACGTACGACATGGAGAACGTTCCGTTCTACAATACGAAGAAGCCCATCATCCGCATGACGTACCTCGAGTCGGGGCAGAAGCGTTTCCGGGAGGAGAACTTCAATATCATGCACGCGCAGAATATTTCGCCCACGACCGGGTTCAACGTCGACTACAAGGCACGGGGAACGCGCGGACAATATGTCTGGTCACGGACGAAGAACCACAACCTGTCGGTCGCCTTCAGCCATACGGGCAAGCGCTATTCGGTGCATGCGGCCTATTACAACAACCACATCGAACAGCAGGAGAACGGCGGCGTGGTCGGGACATGGGCTATCGCAGATACGACGTTCCAGATGCCTTCGGGCGTGCCGATGAAGCTGTCGGATGCCGAGGCGCAGAACACTTACCGCAACAACGCCTTTTTCATCACGCAGTCCTACGCCCTGCCGTTGCAACGCGTGACGGAGAACGACTTTTCGCTCGCCGACCTGTCGGCGGTCTATATCGGCCATTCGTTCCAGTACAGTTCGTGGAGCAAGGTCTATTCGGACAAATATGCGCGGTATATCGACGAAAGGGCGCACCGGGACGAACAGGGCAATTTCGTGCCCGATACGCTGGACTACTACCAGAACTGGTATATCAACCCCGACCAGACGCGCGACTCGATCTACGAGCGTGTGATTTCGAACCGCTTCTTCGTGCAGGCACAGCCTTGGGATCGTAACGGCGTGGTAGGCACGATTGATGCAGGCATCGGTATCGACATGCATACCTACTCGCAATTCGAAATGAGGGATTACCAGACGGGAAAGTATACGAAGGTCAACAAGACCAGCTATTTCGCATACGGTTCCGTCGGAGGAAAGATAAAGAAATATGTCGACTGGGACGCGAACCTCAAGTTCTACCCGTCGGGATACAGAGGCGGAGACCTCACCATCGGCGCCCACCTGGCGCTGACGGGATATCTCCGCGGACACCCCCTGATTCTCGAAGGCCGGTTCACGATGGATCGGCGTTCGCCCAACTACTGGCAGGAGAATCTGTTCTCGAACCACTACGTGTGGTCCACTCCTTTGAATAAGGAGAATGAAACTCGGTTCGAGGTGAAGTTTTCAGTCCCCGATTATGCGTTTGAAGCGGGGGCATGGCAAGGTGTGGTCGGCAACAAGATCTTTTACGACAAGGAGAGCCAGATCGCCCAAAGCAGTGACAACGTAAGCCTCACGAGTGTGTACGCTCGCAAAGATTTCCGCTTAGGCGGACTTCATTTGGACAACAGGGTATTGTTGCAGTGGAGTACGAATCAAGAAGTTGCACCCGTTCCGCTTTTGAGCGCGTTCCTTTCGTATTATTACGAGTTCTGGGTCGTGCGCAACGTATTACGCCTTCAGATCGGTTTGGACGGACGCTATAACACGCGTTATTATGCGCCCAGTTACAACCCTGCGCTGTCGGCCTATTACAACCAACGGGACGTCGAAGTAGGCAATTACCCCTACATGGACGCCTTCGTCATGGGAAAGTGGAAGAGAATGCGGATATTCCTCAAATATCAGCATGTGAACAAGGGACTGTTCGGAAACGGGGAGTATTTCTCCGCGGCGGGTTACCCGCTCAATCCGGGCATGTTTAAAATCGGTATCTCATGGGGTTTCTATGATTAGCGTATTGTTCTGCGCGGTATGAACTGCCCGCAAAACAACATTTTATGTTAAAAAAGACAGTTTTAACTTTTGCGTTCTTAACAATCCTGACGACTTTTTACGGCTTTAACGCCCAGTTCAGCACACCCGTGACGGACGACATGCTGCTGAACGACGATGCGGCCGATTTCGGCAATTCGCTGCTCGGTGAGGGCGACTATGTGATCTCGGCTTATGACAATGTCATTCGCAACATCAGCGAAAAAGAGGGCCACGACTGGCGCCTGATGAGCGCCATCGCCTACCATGAATCGCGGTTCACGCCCGACATCACCTCGCGCAGCGGGGCCCGCGGGCTGATGCAGATCATGCCCTCGGTGGCACGCCAGTTCGACGTCCCGACCGAGCAGGTCTCCAATCCCGAGACCAACATATGGTTGGCCAACAAGCTGATGTCGAAGATTATGAACACGCTCCGTTTCCCCGAGGGGACTCCCGAGAAGGATCGGATGAGCATCATCCTGGCCTCGTACAACAGCGGGATCGGCCATGTGAACGATGCGAGGCGCCTGGCACGGCTCAACGGCGAGGATCCCAATTCGTGGGAGGTCGTGGCCCGCTACCTGCAACTCAAGGCGCAGCCCGAGTATTACGAGAGCGAGGCGGTCAAGTGCGGACGTTTCACCGGCAGCCGGCAGACGCTGGCCTACGTGAACGACGTGATAGGACGCTATGACAAATACTGCCGGATTGCTCGGAGATAACTCCGGCAGGAATTGAAAAGTCTGAATCTACAGCAAAAAGGCTGAACCCAGGGGTTCAGCCTTTTCTCTTTATATCTTCTGAGTTGCCGGCGGACTTGTCCGGCGCCGGGTCAATAGACCCACTGGAAATCGTCGACGTACATTACATTCGTCGTGCAGCCCACCATGTAATCGCCGTAGGCACTCGTGGAGCAGGAGATGATGATGCTGTACTTGCCGGTGGGGCGTCCCGCAGCCGGGTCGTAGAAGTTGAGCGGCAGGGTGGCCTCTACCATTTGCTCGCCTTCGGTCGACTTGTCGACGAACAGCGACCCGTAGGCGATGAGTTTCCCTTCTGCGGTCTGGGTGGTTTCCGCCGGATCCCAAATGCCCGTGGGGTCTTTGGTGCCCGAAGCGACCCGGTGCCGGGCGTTCCAGTCGATGATGGCGACGAAAATGCGGGCTTTGTCCGGGTCGCCTATGCCGACCGGGGCCCCGGAATGTTTGCTTGCGTCGATCGTGCCCAGTGTCGCGTGGTATTTCACCTTCATGCCCGAAGGGCGCGCCGTCCAGTTGTAGGGCTGTCCGAATTCTACTACGCCCGTCCACAGGCCGTCTTTGTAGAAGATGCCGGACATCAGGTTGCCGGCTGCGATGTTGACGAGGGGAGGGGCTGCCGCGGCCAGTTTCGCGCAATAGCTGCCGCCCATTCCGTTGAAAGTCCCCTGCCTACAGAGCTTATCCGCAAATGTGTTGTTACCGCTGGCCCAGAACTCCGCATTCGTATTTTCGCTCGTGAAGCACGACAAGCCCGGGTTTTCCATGTTCCCGTCGGGAATCGTGTCGCCCGCGGGTGCCGTGTATTCGGCGGTTTCGGTCTGCTGCCCGCCGACGAGAAGCCGGAATTCATACGTTTGCCCGGCGTAGACGCCCTTGGTCGTGACGAGGCGTTTTACGGGGATGCCCGCATCGTTGGTGAGGCTTGTCCATTCGGGTGCGATCGAGCTCGTAAAGATGCCGCTTTCGTCCTGTGCGCCCTTCTGCGTCGTCTGCCAGTCGGCGGTACCCTTCAGACGGTACTGGATTTCGGCGGTGGCGTAATCTTCGGGCGTAACCATCGTGGTTACGACGGCCGTGTTGTTCCAGAGGTCGATCTCGCGGACACCGATCTTCACGTTGGTGGGCTGGACATGGAGCATCCACCGCTCCGTGCGGCCGTGGCAGGTGACGTCGACCAGACGAACCGTTTCGAAGCCCGTGGCGGAAAGTTCCTCGGCCGTGGGCGAGTAGGCGGTGATGTCGGCAGGCCCCAGCTTGAGGCTGGTGACCGTGACGGCCTTCAGGTCGGTGCCTTCGGCGACATAGGCCGTGGCCGTACGCGCCTGCGTGTCGATCAGTGTCGATCCGATCTGCCCGGCGACGGTGAACGACCGGGCTATGGGCTGCTCGGCCACGATCGTCCACTCGTAGTCCTGGTAGAGCGAGAGCGTGACATAGAGCGGCGCCCGCAGGTCGAACTCCCCGCTCAGCGGCTGCGAAGTCCTGATCTGGCTGATGAATTTCTCTTTGTCGGTCATCATCGGGTTGGATGTGGCGACATCGAATTCCGCCTTGTCGATGGTGACCTTGCGGATATCGGTCTTCTCGTCCAGCGTGAGCGTCACGGTACGGTTCACGAGGCTGATGCCGGTCACCGTGAACCCCTCGCCTTCGATGCTGCGGATGCTGAGTTCGATGGTGGGATACGGTAGGTCGTTCTCGATGCACGACGCTGCCAGCAGGAGCGCCGCCGCCGAAAAGAGTATGCGTAGGTATTTCATAGTTTACTGCTTTTTCTTGTCCCACAAATGTATCGTCATACCGAAGTTGATGGCCGCGATATTGAGCCGGAAACGCATGTTCGAAGCCTTGCGTGAACCGATCTTGTTGCCGTCGGCATCCTTCTGGGTGATGCTCGTATACTGTATGCCGCCCAGCCCGAACGAAATCGTCGCACAGACGTTGGGGAAGATGTATACGGCAGCTCCCGGGTTGAACGCCAGCTTTACCTGCGTTTTGTCGTTGTAGGTGCGGTTGGGTGCGCCTCCTTCGTTATGATCCGGGTCGTATGCGAAGCTCGAATGTCCCGTCGAGAGCGCCAGCTCGAACTCGGCGAAGAGTCCGAAGCGTCCTTTGGGGTCGAGCCCCGCATAAGAACGGTGGAAAATGCCGAATGAGTATTCGTCGCTCGAAAGATCGACGTAGGGGAGCTGCCCCGAGAGGTCGTTGCCCTCGCCCGCATCGAAATAGGTGTTGTCGAGCGTGCCGCCCATGTGGCTGTATCCGAAACGGATGCCGATGCAGTTGTTATCGCGGTAGAAATAACCGACGAAGGGTTTTACCGTTGCGATCGTGGCATCCGCATCGATGTTGTCGAAGATGAGCATGAGGTCGGTGTCGTCGCTCGAAACCGTACCGTAGGAGGCCGTAAGACCCATCATCACTTCGCCCTTGTAGGCGAATTTGAGTTTGTTGATCTCGCGGTCGATGCGGCGGCGCGTGGGCAGGAAACGCTCCACCTGGGGACGCTTGTGCTTTTCGGCCGGCATGGCTGCGGGCATCGGCGCCGAGGGTGCCGCCGGGGCGCCGAGGGTGCCCGCTGCGGCTGCGGTGCCCGTTTCTGCGGCGAGTCCCGAAGCTGTTTCCGCCGTGGCTTCGGTGCCCGTTCCGGGGGTGTCCGAAGTTTCCGGGGGCACGGTGTCCTCGTTGCCGGAGGGGGTTTCTTCGACTGCGGCCGTAGCGGCCCGCTGCACTGCGGGGAGGGCTTGTTCCGTCTCCGCTGCGGCGCCGAGCGTGATGAATACCGATAAAATGGAAAGTATGATTCGTTTCATGTGCGTGCCGTGTTTAGAGATAGAATGCCATGCCGAGCCCTATCGAGAAGATATTGACTTTGAAGTTCATCATGCTGGCGTCGCGCTTGCCGACCGTCACCTGGTTGTGTACCTGCTTGGTGTGGCTGTAACTGATGCCCATCACGCCGACGTTGACCTCGACGGCCATGTTGTTCGTGGCGAAGGCGATGATACCCGGCGAGATGCCCAGCGAGAAGGTATAGCCCGTCTGGTAGGTGCCCTTCACCGGGGAGTCCTTGGCAAAGCGTGCCTGCGTACCGCCGCCCGAGAGCTGCATCTCGTTGAAGAGCGCGAAACGCTTGTTGCGGCCCAGCGGGATGTACTGGCGCCAGATCATGGCCACCGAATAGCTCTGTTGCAGCGAATAGCAGTCGTTCAGTTCGAAATTCAGGTCGGAGTCCTCGCCGCCCAAGTTGAGGTCGGCCTTGTCCAGCTTGAGCAGCGAGCGCGAATAGATGAAACGGCCTCCGAGTGCCATGTTGTCGCGGAAGGCATAGGCGATCATCGGGCTGACCTTGAACGTGTAGCCCTTCGATTCGATGCCCTCGATGACCAGGAACCTGTACGTATCGTTCGAGTGGGTCGAGTAGGAGGCCGTTCCTCCGAAGATCCATTGCCCGCGCGGGACGAAGAGGTTGTGTTTTTCGGTAAGGCCGCGCTGGCGCCGCATTTCGTTGACGGTCTGAGGACGTTCCTCGTGCTGCATGCAGCTCGTGCTGTCGGCCTGCGGGGCGAGGGACGCCGCGGCGTTCGTCTGTTGTGCACGGCTCTCCGGCGCCGTGCCTGCCAGGAGCAGGAGTGCCAGGAGCGTACTGGTGGTTATCTTGCGCATTGTTGTGCGTTTACGTTTAATCGTTAATATACCCATTCGAAATCGTCGACGTACATCACGTTTTTCGAGCAACCGGTGAAATAATCGCCGTAAGCGTTGCAGGCACATGAGATCACGAGCGAATACTTCCCTTCGGCAGGGCGCGTCTCGTGGTCGTACCATACGATGTCTAATTCGGCGTCCTGCATATCCTCGCCATCCGTCGATTGCGTGATCCAGAGCGATCCGTATCCCAGGATTTTGCCTTCCGATACGTTGTCGATGCCTTTTTCCGGATCCCATGCACCTTTGGTGGTCGTCATGCCGGATACGACCTCATGCGGGGCGTTCCAGTCGACGATCGCGACGAAAATACGAGCCATGTCCGGATCGCCCTTTTTGATATAGGGACAAATATCGCCCGAGGTGCGTACTTTGTCGACCGTGCCGACGTGGGCATGGTATTTTACCTTCATTGCCGAAGGACGTGCCGTAAATGCGTATGTTTGTCCGAACTGGACGCCTGTGAAACTTTTATAGGCGAATTCTCCTGTGAACAGGTTGCCTGCGGCCAATACCAGCATATTGGTGCTGGTTAGTTTTGCAGCCGGTGCAGACTTCCCGAATTTCACGTCGGTAGAGGTGCAGAGCGTTTTTGTCATGGTATTGTTGCCGCTGCTCCAGAACGATTCTCCCGCGGCGTTGGGAAAAGCGAAGCCTCCGGTCATGCTCCAGCCCGACATGTCGCCGTTGGGGATTGGCTGTACCTCTCCGGCCGTAAATGTTCCGGTAGTTTCCGTGCCGTTGATAATGGCTCTGAAGTCGTAGCTGTGTGTCGCGATGATTCCCGTGCCGGCGGCCTGCGTATATACGGTTTGCTCTTTTACGGTTTGCGGAACCCACTGGGGCGCATAGGTCGCCGTGATGAAATCGTCGCCCTGCGACGTCCCTGCCATCGGCTGCCACTCGCCGCCGCTGCTGCGCAGGCCGAATTGCACGGTGGTGCCGGGCGTGAAAGAAACCACGCGCAGCGTGACCGTATTGGCCCACAGGTCGTAGTCGTCCGCCGTTACGGGAACCAGCCCCTCCAGGCGGTAGGTCGTAGCGACCTCCGAGGAACCGCCGTTGGCGTCCTCGATGCGGAGCGTCACTTTCTGGTCGCCGGCCTGGCACGAAGCGAAGAACGCATCGGAGAGCGTCAGCCGGACGTTGTATTTGTCGACCGGTTCGAGGGAGATGCCCTCGGTCGTGCCGTTGAGCGCGTCGTAGCTCTTGTCGCCTACCGAAACCGTGAACCGGGTCAGTTCCGAGAAGGCCAGGATCCGGTATTTCTTCTCCCCGGAAACGTATTTCTGGATTTCGGCGATGTCGAACCCTTCGCTGATGACGGCCGGATCGGGGCTGAAGATGATTTCGTCGTCCTTGTCGTCGGTACCGGGGTCGACGCTGATCAGCACACAGTCGATATAACCGGGCAGATCGGGCGAATATTTGAACGTGAGGGTATACTTGCCGCCGGCTTTGACATTGGGGATGTAATCTTCCATTTCCACGTTCTTACCCTCGACATGCGTTCCGCGGAAGAGCCAGGCCAACGACGTCATGCCTGCGGGCAGGGTGTAATAACCCGTCCCTTCGGCCGTGAACCTGAGCGCCGGGACGCTGCCCGCTTCGGCGGCTTGCTCGTCGACCTTTTCCCCGCCGGCGATCCATACGGAATAGCCGGGGGCGAGGTTCTGGAGGATCGAATCGTCGAATTTCACCTCTACGACGGTGTTCACGATTTGGCAGACGACCGCAACGTTTGTGGTTTCGCCGGGTTTGACGGTGAACGTCTCCTCGCCCTTGTATAACCGTTTCGTGAAATCGGCGGGGGCTTCCTCTCCGGCTTCGACCGCTACGCGGTAGGTGCCGGCCAACAGTTCCAACCGTTCGGGACAGGCCTCTTTCGAGGTGTATTTGCGCAGCAGGCCGCCCTCGTCGTTGTAGATGTAGACGGTCTGGTGCTGCAACGGGTCGTATTCGCCGGTGTCGGCTGTCTGCCGGGTCGAGACCGTCATCGCCATGACGCCCGTGCGATTGTCGCTGCCCGCGGCGGAGTCGTCTTTCGAGCAGGCCGCGCCGAGGAGCACCGCGAGCAGTACGGCAAAATATGAGATATATCGTTTCATTATCGGTCGGCTTTAGTGGACGATGAGTTTGACAGTCTTGTGTGTCAGTACATTATCGTTGTCCGTCACGTCGAGGACGAAATTATGCTCGCCCGGGATTTTCAGCAGTATCTCGACGAATTTGGTGATCGAGAAGGTCACCGACGTTCGGTTCTTTACCTGCTCGTTGATCGGGAACCCGAATTCGCCGTGCAGGACTTCGACCAGTTCGTCGGGGATGTCGCAGATGTCGAATTTCTCCGGCAGGTTGATCACCGGCAGCAGCGGCCTCAGCGTTTCGGAGTCGATCGTCACGAAGAACGACTTGATGCCTTTGTCGGCCTCGATGTCGATGTCGATCACCATGTCCTTCTGCACTTCGTATTGCTGGTCGATGTCGTAGCCGCGCCACGTGATCCGGGGGCCCGTCTGCCCCGAGCTTTTATCGACTACGAGCGTCAGTACGGCTTCGGACGAGACGCCTTTTGCATCGGTCATCGTGAAGGCGAAGGTGTGCGTACCGTCGAATTCATAGAGCGCCCTGATCTGCCCTGCGATGTTGAAACTCTTGGCCGTCTGTCCTTTGAGCTCGCTGCCTACGGGGTAGCCGAAGCCCTTGAGGATAATCCCTGCCGCCGAAGATGCGTCGAGGGCGCAGAGGTCGAATGTTTGGGGCAACTGGATGGCGGACATCGACGCCAGGAACTGGCTGTTGGTGGAGCCGACGGTCACTTGCAGCGATTCGATGCCGTTGGGCGAGGAGAGGTCGAATGCGAACGGTTCGATGCAGTTCCCTTCCGCGTCGAACATGGCGTCGGTCAGCGTGAAGGGCTGCGTCATGTCGTGCCCGGGCCAGGTGAGCGCCGGGGCGTTGGGGTCTTCGAGGAGCTCTTCCCCGAGGTTTTCCGTACCGTCGACGACGAACTTGTTGTCCTGGAGGATGCTGTTGTCGACTTTGACCGAGAAGAGGATGTTGCCCTTGTCGGCGTAGCCGATTACGACCGAAACCTTGCGCCACTGCCCGGCCTTGACCCCGGTGATCTGCTTGCTGAATTTAGCGGGGACACCGGTGTCGGCGAAGGTGCCGTCGAATGCGAAGTTCAGGGTGTTTTCCAGGGCCAGCGGTTTGAAATAGGCCGCCCGGGTCTCGGTTTTGGAGAAATCCAGGCTGGTATCGCCCAGCGATACGGTGGCCTTGCTGGTGTCGGCAAGCATGTCGGCCAGCTCGGGCGAATATTCCACCGAGACCTTGATGTTCTGCAGGGTGCAGACCACCTCTTCGGGCGAGGTCGTCTGTGCCTTGGTGATCGTAAAGTCGCTCGTCGCACCGTAGACGGGGTGTTCCCAGTCCGCGCCGGGCATCGTGTCTTCCGAACGGACTTCCATGCGGTAGACGCCCACCTTCAGTTCCATCGGCGTCTTGAGCTGCTCCTTGAGCTCGGCATAGGTCATTTCGAGTACCTGCGCGTTGTCGGCGTCGAGGATCTCCACGATAAAGCTGTCCACGTCGGGAGCCGTGGCGCGCGTCCCGGATGCGGTGCGTGCGGCCTGCGTCTCATCCGACGTGTCGTCGGGACGGATTTCGGTTTCGTCGTAGACGACCGTCATCGAGAGGTTGCCGATCGACAGATAGCCGGTCATCCCGGCGGGCTCGGGGTTCGGATCCTCCTTGTACGGGGGCTCTTCGTTTACACAGCCGGTTGCGAAGAGTGCCGCAACCGCTAACATCGTGAGAAATTTGGTAAATGTTTTCATATCTTTCCCTGTTTTTATTTCTTTTCGGTATCGTCGATGGCTCCCTCGTTGACCTCGCAGTCGAGCGTCCGGGTATCAGTGTAACTGTCGCCGAGTGTGATGGTCAGCGTGGCGCTGCCCGCGTTTTTTGCATCGTAGGTGATGATGTGGCAGGTGCGCGGCGTCGTGGCGTCGAGCGTCTGGGCGGAGAAAGTCACTTCGGGGCCTTCCCCCGTGCCCGTCGGGCTCTGGCGGCGTGCCGTGCCGGTCACCGTGAGCCGCGTGCCGCCCTTGACGAACACCGGTTCCTGTCTCTTATACACATCTCCGAGCCCACGAGACACTCGCTAATCTCGTA
>ENA-OZIL01000440-OZIL01000440.1-human-gut-metagenome-genome-assembly--contig:-NODE-440-length-19879-cov-9.303571_pt1 | contig 19879 bp, 25 predicted proteins | sample MGYA00244057_ERZ653706 | MGnify/ENA primary metagenome ERZ653706 (study PRJEB26926, sample SAMN06165266) | human gut metagenome | biome: ENVO:00009003; feature: ENVO:2100002; material: ENVO:00002003...
CGTTCTTTACCAGCATGTTTTTCACCCTAAACCATTGTACCACATTTCCTCTCTCAATACGAGAAAAAGGCCACCGGTTGGTGACCTTTTTCGACAAGCTGGATTTATTTTTTTCGTTCAACTATACTCGAACTTTAGAGAACCTGTATCAATGTTCAATAAAGAACATATGTCATATTCATGGTATAGTCGCTGAAAATTCTTGTGCCCAACAGGATTCACTTATTTTAGGACATTGTGGGAAACCCAGTTTTTTGGATGAGAGAGTTCCTTACGAAATGGAAAATGATTTACAAACTATTTATGAAAGTTTAAGAAAAGATACTGCACAACAGATGTCGCTTCATAAAAGCTTCTTTAGAAAAATTTGCAGGTCAAAAATTGATAAAATATATTCTTTTGGCTTTGCGTTTGCAGATGTTGATCTTCCATATATCGAAAAAATATGTAGTTTGATAGATACCCGAGATATCACATGGCACTTGAATGATTATGATTGCATTCAAAAACGAAAAGAATATCAGAAAAAACTGAAAAAATGTGGATTTCAAGGTAAATTTAGTACATTCACAACCAAGTAATCCATACTTTTTAGGATGTAATTTTTTGGGGCAGTTCATGCGTACGAGAGCCGTAGCTTGGGCCAATGAGGAACATCATCATGAAAATTCAACTTGCAAAACCGGAAAATATTGACGCCTGGATGACGCTGGTGGAACAGATTCGGGATGCTTTTCCCGGTTTGGAAACCGCCGAAGCGATGGCGGAGCATCGGGCCACTGTCCTGCAATTCATCCAGGCGTCTTCCGCCATCTGTGCATTGGAGGCGGGTCGGGTCGTGGGCGCCCTGCTGTTCTCAAAGGAAAGCAGTATGCTGTGCTTTCTGGCGGTGGATCCCGCTTACAGAAGACGGCATATCTCCCGGCAGATGGTGGACTTCATGCTGACGCAGATGGACGCTGGGAAGGACATCACCGTCACCACCTACCGGGAGGGTGATCCCAATGGGATTGCCGCTCGGGCCTTCTACAAACGGCTGGGCTTTTGCGAGGGCAGGCTGACGGAGGAGTTTGGCTGTCCGGTCCAGGAGTTTATCTTGAAGCGCTGACTCGCTGGACAGGTGCGGCCACAAGAATTGTACACAGGACGGGCCCTCGGCGAAAAGCCGAGGGCCTGCTTCATCTTCACTTCACCCAATAAGCCACCGCGTCCCGCAGGAAGCGGGCGCAGCCGGGCACCTGTTTGTCGTAGTAGGCGGTGAACCGCTCGTCCATCACATAGAGCTCCGCGATCCCCCGGTGTCTGGCCGGGTCGTATCGGTTCCCAGTGATGGTGAGCCACCGGCGATGGAGGGCGGTGATTTCCTTGCCTTCCTCCCCCTTCGGGGAGAGCCCGGCCTGGACGGCGGCCTCCAGCTGCTCCTGGATCTCCCGGCCCAGGTCCGTCCATTCCTGGTACTGCGCCTGGGTCAGCCCCATCACTGCGGCGTTGGCCTCGTCCACTTCCTGGTCGCCGTACTTGGCGCGGATCTCCGTTCCGTAAGCTTCCTCATTATGGGCTACCGTGCGCCGCTTGAATGCCTCAAATTTCTGCTCGTCGCTCATGATCTCGTTCCTTTCTTCCGCTCCGATGGTGTCTTTCACCGACCGGATCAACTTTTCCAGCCGCTCCCGCTCTGCCTCCAACGCGGCCAGGTGGTTTCGCAGAGCGGCCAGACGGTCAAAGGAGGGATCGTCCAGACATTCCTTGATCTGGGCCAGCTCCACCCCAAGGGCCCGGTAATAGAGAATGTCCTGCAGCCGATCCACCTCCGCCCCGCCATAGTAGCGGTAGCCGCTCTCCGCCACCCGGCTGGGCTTGAGCAGGCCGATCTGGTCGTACCATCGCAGGGTGCGGGTGGTCACCCCGGACAGGCGTGACAGCTCCTGAATGGAATGCTCCATAAACATCCCTCCTAACGGATACTGTACCAGTTGACGGAGCGTCAAAGTCAAGGGAAACTTTCCAATTTGACGCATCTTTCCCAGCAGCCAATTTCCATATTTCAAAACCAAGATCTGTAGTATAATAATAGCACATACATATCCGTACAAGGAGGCATCGCGATGCGCAAGAATTTTGGAGCCAAACCCTGGACCTATCCCCAGCCGGTCTTTATCCTGGCGACCTACAATGAGGACGGCACCCCCAACGCCATGAACGCGGCCTGGGGCGGCATCAGCGAGGACAAGGAGCTGAGCATGTGTATCAGCGCCGAGCATAAGACCACCGCCAACATTCTGGCCCACAAGGCGTTCACCGTGAGCATGGCCACGGCAGAGCAGACGGTGGCCTGCGACTATGTGGGCATCGAGTCCGGCAATAAAGTGGCGGACAAGGTGGCAAAGGCCGGCTGGCACACCACCAAGTCGGAATTTGTGGACGCGCTCCTCATCGACGAGCTGCCCATGGCGGTGGAGTGCCGCCTGGTAAGCTACGACCCGGATAGCTGCTGTCTGGTGGGCGAGATCGTCAACGTGAGCGCCGACGAGTCCGTGCTGGGCGTTGACGGGAAGATCGACCCGGAAAAGCTGCGGCCCATCACCTTTGACCCCATCCACAACGCATACCGGGTGCTGGGCGAGAAGGTGGGCAATGCCTTCCGGGACGGGGCCAAACTGAAATGACCGGCTGATTTGCGCCAAGACAGGAACGAGGGGCAGAAGGTGTAGCCTTCCGTCCCTCGTTTATTTCGACCGCAGATTACCGCCGCCCCTTCTTCTGCCGCTTGCGGAAGTCTTCCTCAATGGCGTCCTTCCAGTGCTCATCCAGGGGCGCGCTGCACCGGACGGCGGCCACGGCCTGACCCACCACCTCGTAGTTGAGGCGGGTTCCCTCGCTGTCGCAGTGGTAGTTCACCGCCCGGTCGGGGGCGATGCCCAGATGTCCCGCCGTCTCCACCGCGTCGATGTTGGACCCCAGGAAGAGAAACTCCCAGCCATACTTCTCTTTCTGGCGCCGGATCATCTCCTTCACCTTTTGGGCCGAGTAGCGGCGGCTGGCGTTCTCCATGCCGTCGGTGGTGATGACGAAGAGAGTGTGCTCCGGCACATCCTCGCTCCGGGCATACTTGTGGATGTTCCCGATGTGGCAGATGGCCCCGCCGATGGCGTCCAGCAGGGCGGTGCAGCCCCGGACATCGTACTCCTTGTCGGTGATGGGCTTGACTTCGCTCACTTTCACCCGGTCATGGAGTACCTCGCTCTGGTCATCGAAGAGGATGGTGGAGACGTAAGCTTCGCCGGGTTCCTTTTTCTGCTTTTCGATCATGGCGTTGAAGCCGCCGATGGTGTCCCCCTCCAGCCCCTGCATGGAGCCGCTGCGGTCCAGGATGAAAACAAGTTCCGTCAAATTCTTTTTCATAACAAATCCCCCTATGCTGTGTTGTTTGGCTTACAAGTACAGTATAGGGGGATTTGTATATTCAGCGGTCGCTTGGCGGGCGACAAATTCCAACAGGGGTACAAAGTCCTGCCCAGTTCTTTGCCACAGAGTGATACACAGCTTCCAATATGGACATATGGGCCTGGTGAGCAAATAGGAAATAATAGCGATTTGTAAAACGATAATATTCTAAACTAAGTACACCGTCTGCCTGCAAATGGTTATTCTGAAATTCCAACATTTTTTGTACACAGACCTCTTTTGAATCAGACTGTGGCCGATGATGGTACAAGATCACACTTTGCCCTCGGTTGTAGTAGTCCTTAATCTCTTGCCAGGTAACATGTTTTTCCTTAGTAGAACCATCCTGGTGCATCTTTACTGTTTCGAGGCCGTTATCTGGATCGAGAAAGACGATGTCCATTCCATTGGTAGCCTCCAACGCCGCCTTGTGCCACTGTTTTCGGCCAGCCGATGTCAGCGGTTCAGCAAAAAAGCGGGCATTGAGGATATTGCTCTTTTCCACAGCCTCAATGGTTCGATTTTTCTTTACAAGATACAACAGACAATCGAACAGCTCCGGATCATACCGCCGATATGTATCTGGCTTATATAGATAGTCCGTAAATTTTCCGTCTTCCTGCTTGCCTGAACGAGTGGGGATCACTCGGTACCAGTTGACCGCCAACCGAAGGCCGGCGGCAGTCACATTTCGCAAAAGACCGTACTTTCCGTAATCTCCAATATCTCCAACATAGTTATCTTGCATGCGGTCATCCTCCCAGCAGGCTCTGGTCAAAGGCGAACAGGGCCTCGTTGATCTCGAAGATGTTGTAGTTTCGGTGGGCGATGAAATACTCCACGATAATGTCGAACTTGCTGGCGTGGGAGAAGGCAAATCCCGCCTTCTCCAGCATCTCCCGGGCCTCGGCCAGCGGCAACTCCAGGGCTACGGCGAAGGCCATGGCGGTGGGCTTGGAGGGCTTGTAGTGGACATCGGAGCGGATCTTGGAGAAGAGCTGCGGTCGATATTGGCCTTTTTGTAGCACTGGGCGTCGGTCATGCCCCGCTCATCGATCTTGCGCAGCAGCATCTGGGAAAAACTCTCGTCCAGCTTGCTAAGGGCCTCGTCCAGGCTGGAAGGGGCTGCGGTACAAGGAGCGGGGGTACACTCTGTCTCCTCCATAGGCATGGAGGCCAGGGCCATCCGGCGGCGCTGGTTCTCATAGCGGTCGGTGTGGGCCTCCACATAGCGGTCGTCGATGTAGGCGGCGATGTCGGCAAAGAGCTTTCCGCCGATGGTGTAGGCGGTTCGGTCGAAGATCACCAGATACACCGTCATGTCGTGGGAGAGCAGGAACTCCCCGATAGTGTCCACCGCCACCTTCAGCGCCTGATCCTTGGGGTAGCCGTACACGCCGGAGGAGATCAGCGGGAATGCCACAGTTTCACACCCGCCCGCCAGAGCCAGCTCCAGAGAGGAGCGGTAGGCCGAGACCAGCAGCTCCCGCTCCCCGTGACCGCCGCCCCGCCAGATGGGGCCCACGGTGTGGATGACAAACTTCGCCGGCAGGCGGTAGCCCTTTGTGAGCTTGGCCTGTCCGGTCTTGCAGCCGTTCAGGGTGCGGCACTCCTGGAGCAGCTCCGGCCCGGCGGCCCGGTGGATGGCGCCGTCCACGCCCCCGCCCCCCAGCAGGCTCTCGTTGGCGGCGTTGACGATGGCGTCCACCTTCATGGTGGTAATATCGTTTCGTACGATCTGCAGGGGCATGACAGTACCTCCTCGCGTTCTGGTGTTATCGTACCACAGATGGGCCTGCCTGGCAATCCAGCGAAGCAGGGAGGGAGGGTTGCTCGTCCCCAGCGTTTCCGTACAAAACAGCCTTCTTGTCATTCTAATCATTCTTGTCATTCCTGTGACAAGAAACAACCGCCATACCTTCGCCGCAGGCGAAAGCGGTTATTCTTTGTTTATGCGGCGCATTTCCTGCGCCCTCCTCTGTGCTGGCCTGGCTTACTATCGCCACTCACCCCGGACGGAACTTCTTTTAATATACAGAATCTAATCCCACACCCATCCAAAAAGGAGAAAGTTTTGTTTGAAACACATAGGGCAAAAGAGTGTCAAAGAGGAACTGCCGGAGCAGAGGCAAGGGCCAAAGAGGGCGGTAGAGTGCCGGCTGAAGGTTCCGACACACGTTTGGGACCGCATTCCCAGACATTCGAACCCCACACGCCGGACCAAACACTGCCAAACAGAGCGAAAGAGCATCAAACATCAGCAAAAAGCAGCGGATTATCTCTACCCTTCTTCTCCATTTCTTGCAATCCCAAATGCGGAAACATCCCGAAGACGCCCACTACATAGAAACATCTTCCATGACAAGCTGCTCGCTTTCTGTATGACCGGAAAGTGACAGAAATTCACCGGCAATATCCGGATTTTTGAACCGAAGTACATCCGTATCTTTTCTGCCAAAAGCAAGAAAATCCACGCCGCCATACCACACAACACTTTCATCCACAACAGCATACCGCTGATTCAGTTCTTTGTGCGTATGGACCACAATACCTGTCTGCCTCATCATTTCAATCGCTTCACATACACTTTCTTGATTCGCGAGTTTCCCGCTCTCTGCCGTTCTGGTATGGATCGCAATTTCGACACCGGAAGCAACCGCCTTCTGCAAAGAGGGAAGCAATTTCACGATTCTTCCTTTTTGCAGATAAGGACTGACAATAACCACGCTGCGGGCAGCATCATCCAAGTCCTGCTCAAAAGGAAGCATAGATGAGTGTCCATCATAAATCACACTGACAAACTGATCCGCTGCACCGAATTTGACCTGATATCCCAGCTCCGCATAGCCTTTCATGCGTTTATGATACATCCGCTCCAGGGTAGGAACATGGATATCCACATAATCGTAGATACGAACTTCCTGCTTTCCTTCATAATTTCTGTGGAGGCGTCCGGCATACTGTGCCAATGTGCCTTTCCACGATATGGGCATCGCCAGGAGCAGGGTGTCCAACCGCGGGGCGTCAAAGCCCTCTCCGATATACTTTCCGGTCGCAACGACCACCACATCCTTATCGTCAGGCACATTCTGCAATGCCGTCAGCTTTTCACGTTTATCCTTTTGCTTGTCACTGCCAATGAGCAGGAAAACATGCTTTACCTGGTCCGACAGATGACCGGCAAGCAGTACAGCGTGTTCTTTCCGCTCCGTCAGCAGAATTGGTGTACGCCCCTCCTGTATCAACTTCAAAGTGTCTGACACCAACAGTTCGTTCCGGTTGTGATTTTCAATCACACCGGCGTACATATCCTGAATCCCGTTGGCATCCGGCAGTCTTAGGCGTGTAAATCTGGGAATTACTATGTGGGAGAAGCTTCGCTTTTCCGCCTGACTTTTGGCGTCCACCAAATACCGGACAGGGCCGCACTGCATAAAGATGATGGGATGATGACCGTCCTTGCGGACAGGAGTAGCAGACAAACCGTAAACATATTTGGCTTCAACTGCTTTCTGCACGGTTTCGAAGGTGAATGCGGCCACATGATGGCACTCATCTACAATGACCATTCCGTACTCTGTCACAAAAGACTTTACCGTCTTTTCTTCTCCCTCAAGCAGGGACTGCATGGTGGCAATATCGACAATCCCACTGCGGGAATTCTTTCCGCTGCCGATTTGGCCAATGAGGTACTGTTTTTTCTTCCTGCCGCGCTTTTTTGGAAGTTCCGGCAGAACCTCATGAACATTCAGAAATTGTTCCAGCGAGGATTTCCACTGTTCCAGCAATGCGCTGGACTGCACCAATACCAGAGTATTGACTTTGCGCTGTCCAATCAGATAGGCGCCAATCACAGTTTTTCCAAACGCAGTAGTTGCTGAGAGAACGCCCATGTCTGCGGCAAGCAGGGCCTGGGCAGCAGGTTCCTGTTCTGGGCGCAGCACCCCATTGAATTCCACATCAATGGAACGTCCCAGTGATCTGTGATCTTCCAGAATGACAGGGATTTCATATTGATCAAATAACCCCAGAATCTCATCCATGCAACCACGGGGAAGGCCGATGTATTCCTCATCTTCATAGCCGCAGTCCAGAACACGAGGAACGCCATAAACGGAAATGCGCATGGCTTGCTTGGAGCGAAATTCCGGATTTGGAAACGCCGCAAGTCTCTTGAGCGTATTCAATGCCCCTTGAGAGAAGTCTTTTTTCTCAATATAGATCAGATTGGAACTATACAGGCTTACCTGCAGCGGAAAATCTCTGTGTGTCAGTTTTGTCTGGGTTCGCTTGCGCTTCCATGGCACTTGCTTCTCCCCAGCATCTTCCAGTTCTCCCATGTCGCCATGATGACATAGTTTCCCCAGACATTCTTCCAACTGTTCCGGTGTAATTTTGGGCAGGGAGGACAGAAACGCCCACTGATCGGGATAAGGCTCAAAGTGATCATCCACAAACAGAGAATTTCCGTCTTTCTGCGCCTGGCCTTGAAATGGCAGGGCAATCAAATTCCCAAAACCGCCCTTCGGCACAATATCCTGAGACGGGAACAACCGGTCATAGGATGAAAAGGATAGCTCATGTCTGCACGACATGGTTCGGGTCAGCAAACCGGTCCCCAAGCGCCTGGCATCGGCGGCAGAAACAGGCTCCGAAAAGAAAAACCAGATATGTGCGCCGTTTCCGGAACGGGAGCGTTCCACTGCTGGTACAAGTCCTGCTTCTTTGCAGGATTTGCAAAATGCAGTCACATCAAGCTTCCAGTTTTCTTCATCAAAATCCGCAGCCAACAGCCAGGTCCTGTTGTCCTCCAGCATCGGATAGATTGCCGCCACATCTCTGCACAAAGCATCACGGCCCATCAAATGCGCCTTGACCACATCGGCCGTGAGTGGCCGAAACTCACGGTTGGGGCACTCTACGCACCTGTATTTCTTTTTATCACACAGGCCATGCACCCATTCATTTTTACAGACTGGGGTGTAACCGGTTTTCCCGGTGGTCGTGCTGTGATATCGGCGTGCATATACATCTTCCCGCCCTTTGAAAACAGAGAGGAAGCACTCGATTTTCTCCTGTGAGGAGCTGTGTGCGTGAACTGGGGCTAAATGCACTGCCTTTGGAGCGCAGCTACGCCACAACGGATCAGGGCACACAGCACGATTACTGTTGCAATCTTCGCAGATGATCAGTGGTTGACCTCCATCCAGGGACGGGAGCAGTTCAAGTAGTGTGTATTCCTGGCCATTGATAATCGCCTTCCGATTCATACACAGCCCCTCCCCACCAGCAGTTACTTCCGTCTATACTTTGTTTTCCTGCCGTTTCCGTCCTGGTAAATGAGCCCCTCCGCCACCATTCGCTTCAGAATCCGGTTGGCTGTGGCCTGGCTTACCTCCAGCAGGTGATCCACATCACTGCGCACGATATGGCCGTTGGAACCAATGAAATCCAGAATCCGCTTCTCATCGCCTTTGACCGTGCCAAGCAATGTCTCTGCATGATTTGCGCCGGAATTCCTATTTGGAAGCGTGATTTTGAACGCGTTGCTGGATACTTCGATTTTGGGCTTTGATTCCGACTCCGTGTAGGCGTTCATAATTTTAGGCATACCCGTGCCGTATGCCTCAATCAGCTGCAGACGATAAAATATGGCTGCCAGCTTGGGGTTTCGGCAAACTGAGAGTCCCAGCATAATGTCATCCAGCGCAATGCTGGAGGGCAGTCCTCCTACAGAGACAAATTCGATCCTGTCTGCATATACACTGACAAGAGTACTTGCACGGAAGGAATAGTCTCTATGGACCAGTGAGTTCAACAGCGCTTCCCGCAGGGCATCTTCCGGATAATCCCGTGTGTCGATTCGGTATAGCCCATCAAAAGTTGCCTTTGTCTGGTTACGCAGATCCAGATAGCTGTACAACTCCTCCATTTGCTGAAACAGCGAACCGCCAAATTCTCTTCTGTCCTGAAAGCTTCCTTTATCTTCCCCCGAGAAGGTCGCCGCCTTGATGGTGCTGGGACACTGGTCGGACAGGAGCAGCGCCACATTGGAGTAGATACCATCCGTGGAAATCATCCCAAGGGTCTGCATTTTTGCAGCATCAAATGGGATATGCTGCTTTTCAAACTGCTTCTCTGCCGCTTCAAAGCTGAGGTTCTGTTCCAGCGAACGCATGGATTCGAAGTTGTCCCCATCAGTTTCCTTGATCATTCTTCGGATCGCAGTATCCGTAGCCGGGTCAGAAGATGTGCCGTTCCTGACATAGACCCCACTGGGTTTCAACCCCTTACTGCCCAGATAATAGGGCCGGTCGGTCCCTTTTTGAATGGTCACAGCAATGATATCCTTGTCGCCGACATGCTGGGTCTCATAGCCCACAAACATGGTCACATCAGGCTTGATGGAATCTCGAATCATATTGTTCAGCTGCAAAATGACTTGGTCGGCGTTTTTGACTCCCACAACACTTCCATCGTTGCTGACGCCAATATACAGCGTACCGCCTTTTGTGTTGGCAAAGGCAATGACTTCTTTGTAGATATCTCCCACGACCTCTGCTTTCAGTTCAACAACTTCACTCTCAACAAATGCCATACACAGTACCTCCTTTTCTTAGTTGTCATTATAATCATTCTTGTCATTCTTGTCAAAACATATTCATTCGATAAGAAAATTATTCCGTGTTATAAAAGCCCGCAGCCCAGAGTATTTCTTTGTTTATGCGGCGCATTTCCTGCGCCTCTGCTCTGAGATGAACCGTCCTGTCATCGCCCCCTAAAACCGGACGGAACATCTTTTAATATACAGAATCCAATCCCACACAAATCCCAAAAGACGAAAGATTTTCTTGAAACAAGCAGGGCAAAAGAGTTCTAAAGAGGAACTGGCGGAGCAACGGAAAGCGTCAAAGAGGGCGGCAGAGTGCTGTTTGAAAGTTCTGACACACATTTGGGAGCTGGAGGCCGTGAGTTCGAGTCTCACCACTCCGACCACCTTTCGCAGAAAAACCGCCTAACAAGGCGGTTTTTCTGCTTTGATAAGCTATATTATATTGTACGGCTTGCTGCTGTTGGTCCGCCCGAGGATATAATCCGTGGACACCCTATAGTAGTCCGCCAATTTTAGAAGATGAATGACCGGGATCGTCTGGAACCCACGCTCATAGCGGGAATACACCGTCTGGCTGATCCCTAAAATTTCTGCCACATCCTCCTGCCGAAGGTCTTTATCTTCCCGCAAATCTTTCAGCCTTTGAAAATACATGCAGTTCAACGCCTTTAGTACTGATTGATACCATTGACGATACCGCAGATTTTAAATGGCGGCACGTCACCAGGCGCAGCCGTCTGTCAGTTTAGCCTGGCAGGCGGCTGGTTCGGGTTGAGTTTGGCGCTGTAAGATATACTGCGCGTGTTTACAATCCCCTTTGCAGGTACACCATATCCACCAGCCGCACGCCGTGCTCGTAGATGGGGTGGTCATAATTATCGGTGAAAAAGTTCTTGACCAGATGGTGCCTGCGAAATCCGCAGGCCTCGTAAAACGGGACGGTGGACGGGCTGTCCCCGGTACCCACCTGCAGGGCCGAATATTGCCCCTTGTAAGTTCGGACAAGGAAATCTATCATGGCCTTCCCGCAGCCTCTGCCCTGAAAGGCGGGCTCCACGGCAATGTTTTTCAGTTCCAGAACACCATCGCCCTCGTCCGTCACCACACATTCTGCCATGACGCCGTCGTCCTCCAGCGCATACATGGTCCCCCGCTCCAGGTAGCGGTCGATCATGTCCTCCTGCTCGTCGGCCAGCAGCAGTAAATCCAGGTATCTCTTTTTATCTGTCACTACTTTTCTGATTTCCATAGGGTGGTCCGTCCCATGCCTGGCAGTCTTGATGGAACTATGATATCATACGATATGTGCCTCTGCAATCCTCCGAGAAACATGACACACAGTTGTCGTGTTCCTATGGTATAATGCAAACAGAAATGTGAAAGGCGGCGCGGCGCATGAAGATGGAGCGGCTCATTGGCATTCTGTCCATTCTCCTCCAGCGGGAGAGGGTAACCGCTCCGGAGCTTGCGGAGCAGTTCGAAGTGTCCCGCCGGACCATTCAGCGAGACATCGAGTCCCTGTGCCGGGCGGGCATCCCTATCGCCACCGCCCAGGGCGCGGGGGGCGGCATCTCTATCATGGAGGGGTACAGGGTGGACCGCACCGTGCTCACCGCCCCGGAGATGCAGGCCATCCTGGCGGGGCTCAGGAGCCTGGACAGCGTCAGCGGCAGCCGCCGTTACGCCCAGCTGATGGAAAAGCTCAGCGCCGGGACGGGCGGACTGGTACCCGGAGGCGCCCACATGCTCATCGACCTCTCCTCCTGGTACAAGACCAGCCTGCCGCCGAAGATCGAGCTCATCCAGGCCGCCATCGAGCAGCACCGGACGCTGCGCTTCGCCTACTTTTCACCCAGGGAGGAGTCGGTGCGGACCGTCGAGCCCTACTATCTGGTCTTTCACTGGTCGGCCTGGTATCTGTGGGGCTGGTGCAGGACCCGGGAGGATTTCCGTCTTTTCAAGCTGAACCGCATGACGGAGCTCGCGTCCGGTGAACCCTTTGCGCCCCGGCACGCGCCCCTGCCCGACCTGGCCCCGGAGCGGATATTCCCTGCCAAGTATCAGGTCACCGTCCTTTTTGACCCCGCCTGCCGCTGGCGGCTGGTGGAAGAATATGGGGCTGACCGCTTTACCGAGGAGTCGGACGGCCGGCTGCGCTTTACCGGCGGATTCCCGGACGCGGAAAGCGTGCTCAGCTGGGTCCTGACCTTTGGAGACAAGGCGGAGCTGCTGGAGCCGGAGGAGCTGCGGGAACGGCTCGGGGTTTTGAGCCAAACATTGGCCGACCTTTACCGTGGGAGGAATTAACATGGCGTCTCATGCGGATTTCGTGAGCTATGTGGCCGAGCAGCTGCGGGAGGCCGGAGTAATCCGCTGCCGGAAGATGTTCGGAGAATACGGCCTTTACTGTGACGACCTGTTCTTCGCCGTCATATGCGACGACCAGCTTTTCGTGAAGCCAACTCCGGAGGCGGAAGCGGCGTTTCCCAATCTGGCCAAGGCCCCGCCCTATGAGGGAGCCAAGGATTATATCCTCGTGGAGGACGTGGAGGACCGGGAGCGTGCGGCGGAGCTGGTACGAATCACCTGTGAGGCGCTGAAAAAACGCCCGAAAGCAAAGGGAGGAAAGCAGCATGTCCTTTGACTACAAGAAAGAGTACAAGGAGTTCTATCTTCCGCCCAGAACGCCCGGCATCGTCACCGTGCCTGCCATGAATTTTCTGGCCGTGCGGGGGCGTGGCGACCCCAATGAGGAGGGCGGCGCCTACAGGCAAGCTCTCGGTATGCTCTATGCAGTGGCCTTCACCATCAAAATGAGCGGGCTGGGCAAGCACAAGCCGGAGGGCTGCTTTGACTATGTGGTGCCGCCGCTGGAGGGCCTGTGGTGGCAGGAGGGCGTACAGGGCGTGGACTATGCCCGCAAGGCGGATTTCCAGTGGATCTCCCTCATCCGCCTGCCGGAGTTTGTGACGAGAGAGGTCTTTGACCGTGCCGTCCGGGATGCCGCGGAAAAGAAGCGGCAGGACTTTTCCGAGGTGGAGTTCTTCCCCTGGGAGGAAGGGCTCTGCGTCCAGTGTATGCACCTCGGCCCCTATGACGACGAGCCCGCCACTGTCGCCGCCATGAAGGAATACGCCGAGGCCCAGGGCTATGAAGAGGATTTCGGAGCCGGGCGTTTCCACCATGAGATCTATCTGAGCGATGCTCGCCGCTGCCGCCCCGAGCGGCTGAAAACGGTGATACGCCAGCCGCTGAGGAAAGCGGTCAAACACATGAACTGAGAATAGGAGGCCGCCATGAACATTCAAGAGCAGAGAGAAGCTCAGATACGCCGCTGGTTTTCCATGTGGCTGAACAGGCAGGACACGGGCATCGCGGACCTCTTTGCACCCGACGCCGTCTACATTGAAAGCTGGGGACCGGAGTATCACGGCAGCGGGAAAATCAAGCTGTGGTTTGACGAGTGGAACACCCGCGGGACCGTGGAGCGCTGGGACATCCGTCAGTATTTCCATAAAGAGGACCAGACCGTGGCAGAGTGGTCCTTCCGCTGCGCGATGACGGACGGTGTTGTCCAGAGCTTTGACGGTCTCTCCCTCATCCGCTGGAATGAGACGGGTCAGATCTGCTTTTTGCAGGAATTCGGCTGCAATGAAAACCGCTATGACCCCTATGCCCAAGGGATGTCCCCTGTATTCCGGGAAGAACAGGCGCTGTGGTTCTAGGGCGGGAGCGGCATGAAAGGCTTTACGTGAAAAGAGGCGCGCTTTTCCCTGTGCAGTCTCAACTGCGGCGTCGGCCCGGGGCCGAACGGGAAAACGAAGAAAGGGTGATCGCATGGCAACTTCCAAGGTGACAGTCCATTTTCCCTGCTCCATAGAGCGGTTGTGGCATACGGTGACCGACCTCGCCAACACCGCCTGGCGCAGCGACCTGGCGGGGGTGGAGGTTTTGGACAAGACCCGCTTTGTGGAGCACAGCAGAAGCGGCTATGCCACTGTTTTCACCGTCACGGCCTGCGAGCCGTTTTGTTTCTGGGCCTTCACCATGGAAAACGGCAACATGTCCGGCTCCTGGGAGGGAAACTTTGAAGCGGCGGAGGGCGGCGCCAGGCTGACCTGCACCGAAACCGTCACCGCCAAACGCCGGTGGATGCGTCCCTTTGTCCCCGGCTATCTGAAACGGCAGCAGAAGCTGTATCTGGACGATCTTCAAAGGGTATTGCAGAAGGGAGGCACACCTCATGCTTGATACAGCGCCGGGCGCTGAGCAAATGACCGCCTTGGTCGGGGAAACTTTGTATGCGGCCTGGAATAAACTATGCGAACTGATCGACGAAAAATATGATATGGAGCGTTTGTGGAGCAGCGGCGGGAAGGCCTGGACATATGAATACAAATACCGTCGGGGCGGCAAAACCCTGTGCGCGCTGTACGCAAGGGAAAACCGCATTGGATTCATGATCATTCTGGGAAAAGATGAACGCTCCAAATTCGAAAACGACAGGGCGAACTACTCGGAGCAAGTTCAAAGGCTCTATGATGAGACCCGCACTTACCACGACGGAAAATGGCTGATGTTCGAGCCGGAGGACACCTCCTTGTTCGACGACTTCATCAGACTGTTGGGCATCAAAAGGAAGCCGAACCGTGGGTGATCACCGGCGCGCCAATGTATATTGCAGAAAGCTCCGCCGCTCGCAGTGGGCCGCGGTGGAAGCTGAGGGAGGATGACGCGAAATGGAAGAATGTCTGATCTGCAAGGCGCCTCTTGAATACCTCGTACAGGACGAGGTCATGGAGTGCGCCGTCTGCCATAAAAAAGAGCCCAGCAAAACCCGCTGCGTGAACGGCCACTATGTCTGTAACGACTGTCACACCAAGGGTATGGACAGCATCTTCGGCCTGTGCCTCTCGGAGACTTCAACAGACCCCATAGCGATCGTCCGCCGGATGATGGACCTGCCCTTCTGCCATATGCACGGCCCGGAACACCATGTGATGGTGGGAGCAGCCCTGCTCACCGCCTACAGGAACGCCGGGGGCGCTCTGGATCTGGAGAAGGCCCTCCGTGAGATATACAGCCGCGGCAAGGCCGTTCCGGGCGGAGCCTGTGGTTTTTGGGGGGCCTGCGGCGCAGGTATCAGCGCGGGTCAGTTTCTGGCCATCGCCACAGAGTCTACGCCCCTGGCCCGGGAGCCCTGGGGTCTGAGCAACAGGATGACCGCCCGCGCCCTGGACAGCATAGGCAGCGTGGGCGGCCCCAGGTGCTGCAAACGGGACTCCTTCCTGGCCATTCTCGCAGCCGTGGACTTTGCCCGTGAACACCTGGGAGTTGAAATGCAGAGGACGGTCCCAGTCTGCTCCTACAGCGCCCTGAACAACCAGTGCATAGGCAGGCGCTGCCCCTTTTCGGCGGCGGGCCGCTAGGACCCCGCCGGACATGGTTCAGCGCCCGCGCCCGTGGCGCTTGCGCAGGTCCGCCTCTATGGCGTCCTTCCAGTGCTCATCCAGCGGGGCGCGTCCACGGACGGCGGAGACCGCCTGACATACGACCTCGTAGTTGAGGCGGGTACCCTCGCCGTCGCAGCGGTAGTTCGCGGCCCGGTCCGGCGCTATGCCCAGGCTTCCGGCCGTTTCCACGGCGTCTATGTTGGCGCCGAGGAAGAGGAATTCCCAGCCGTATTTCTCCTTTTCGTGCTCTATCATGCGCCTCACCTTGTCGGCCGTATACCGGCGGCTGGCGTTTTCCATGCCGTCCGTGGTGATGACGAACAGCGTGCGCTCCGGCACGTCCTCCGGCCTGGCATATTTGTGTATGTTCCCGATGTGGCGGATGGCCCCGCCCACCGCGTCCAGCAGAGCCGTGCAGCCGCGGACGCAGTATTCCTTTTCGGTGATGGGACGGACCTCGCCCAGCTTCACCCTGTCGTGCAGCACCTCGATCCTGTCGTCAAAGAGGACGGTGGAGACCAAGGCCTCGCCGGGCTCCTTTTTCTGCTTTTCCAGCATGGCGTTGAAACCGCCGATGGTGTCCTTCTCCAGTCCCTGCATGGAACCGCTGCGGTCCAGGATGAATACCAGCTCCGTCAGATTCGTTTTCATAATTAGAACCCCCTATTCTGTGTTGTCCGGTTTACAAGCACAGTATAGGGGGTTTCCTATCCTCATTGGTCGCCTCGCAGGCGACAAATCTTTCGCCGGGCGCTCTCCGCGGTCTCAGCCGCCGAGCAGGCTCTGGTCGAAGGCGAACAGGGCCTCGTTTATCTCAAAAATGTTATAGTTTCCCCGCGCGATGAAGTATTCCACGATGATGTCGAATTTGCTCGCATGGGAAAAGGCAAAGCCCGCCTTGCCGAGCAGCTCGCGCGCCTCCTCAAGCGGCAGCTCCAGAGCAACGGCAAAGGCCATGGCCGTCGGCTTGGAGGGCTTGTAATGGACGTCCGAGCGTATCTTGGAAAAGAGCTTGCGGTCTATGTTGGCCTTCTTGTAGCACTGCGCGTCCGTCATGCCGCGCTCGTCTATCTTCCGAAGCAGCATCTGCGAAAAACTCTCGTCCAGCTTCTCCAGGGCCTCGTCCAGGCTCATGGGAGCAGCCGCACAGGGCGCGGGCAGAGCCTCAAGTGCCATGGCCCGGCGGTAACGCTGCTCGCGGCTGTCCGAGTGCTCGGACACATAGACGTCGTCTATATATGCGGCGATGTCCGCAAACAATTTGCCGCCGATGTCATAGGCGGCGCGGTCAAACACCACGAGATAGACCGTCATCTCGTGTTCCAGCAGGAAGTCCCCGATGGTATCGACCGCGGTCTTGAGCGCCTGGTCTTTGGGGTATCCGTAAGCTCCGGACGAGATGAGCGGGAACGCCGCCGTCCGGCATTTGCGCTCAAAGGCCAGCTCCAGAGCGGAGCGGTATGCCGATGCCAGCAGCTCACGTTCCCCGCATCCCCCGCCCCGCCAGACGGGACCCACAGCGTGTATCACATATTTGGCCGGCAGGCGATATGCCCGGGTGAGCTTTGCCCCGCCGGCCTTGCAGCCGCCCAGAGCGCGGCACTCGGCCAGCAGTCCGGGTCCCGCGGCGCGGTGGATGGCGCCGTCCACGCCGCCCCCGCCCGTCAGGCTCTCATTGGCGGCGTTGACGACGGCGTCCACATGCATGGCGGTTATGTCGTTGCGCACGATATGCAGGGGCATGTCGCCACCTCCCTGCACACCATAATAACATGACTGAGCCGCGTCTGCAATCGCAGCAGACGCGGCTTTCCGTGAATATCAAATCGCCTATCTCTTGCAGCTTCCTCTGCACCCCGCTCCGAAAGCGCCGGAGAGCAGCCAGCCGACCACGCCCATATACAGCATGGAGCTGAAAGGGTTGGAGGTAATGGCGCAGGCTCCGGTGGAGCAGCCCACCAGGTAATAGTAGCCCAGGCCGGCAAGCGCCCCGCCCAGTGTGAAAAGCGCCGGACGCAGCCATCTCTTCAAACGTTCCTTCATGTCATTCGCCTCCTGCCAGATATTCCTCCGCCATGTGGACCGCCGCGGCCCCGTCGGCCACGGCCGTCACCACCTGACGCAGGGCTTTGGTCCTCACGTCGCCCACGGCGTATACGCCTGGGAGGCTGGTCTTTGTCGTCTCGTCTGCCGCTATATAGCCGTTTTTGTCCAGCTCCAGCTGGCCTTTCACCAATTCCGCAGCCGGCTTCCTGCCGACGCTGATGAAAACTCCGTCGCAGGCAAGCTCCGTCTCCTCGCCGGTATTGACATCCCTCAGCCGCACTCCGCTGAGCTTGTCCCCGTGCAGGAGCTCGACGACTGCGCTGTTCCAGCGGAATTCAATATTCCCAGCCTGCGAGAGCGGCCTGTCGTATGCCTTTGTGGCCCGCAGCTTGTCCCGGCGGTGGACAAGGATCACCTTCTCCGCAATGCGGCTCAGCGCCAGCGCGTCCCCTGCCGCGGAGTTGCCTCCGCCCACCACGACCACGGTCTTGCCCCGGTATCTCATGCCGTCGCATGCGGCGCAGTAGGCGACTCCGCGTCCCACCAGCTCGGCCTCGTCCGCGAGGCCGAGCTCCCTTGGTCCCGCTCCGGTGGCCAGCGCCACGGTCCTGGCGTAAAACACGCCCTCGCTGGTCTCCAGGACCTTGGGTTCGGCGGCGAGCTCCATGCGCTCCACCTCTGCATAGACCGTCCTTGCGCCAAAGCGTTCAGCCTGCCTCTGCATCTTCTCCGCCAGCGTGTATCCGTCTACCCCTTCCTCGAAACCGGGGTAGTTATTTATCTCTTCGCTCAGAGCCATCTGGCCCCCGGCGGAGAGTTTCTCCAGCACGAGGGTGTCCAGCCCGGCGCTGGCGGCGTAAATCGCGGCCGTGTAGCCTCCCGGGCCTCCGCCCACGATTATCATGTCGTAAACATGCGCCTCGCTCATGCATCCCGCCTCCTCACTCCGCCAGGACGTTCCGGATAAATCCGTCGATAGCAGCCTTGGACCCGGGGTTCACGATGGAATCCACGGCCTTTCCATCCCGGTACATTATCAGGGTCGGGACCACCTCTACCCGTTCCGCATCTGCCAGCGGAGCTTCTTCGTCTATGTTGACCTTTGCTACCACGAGCTTGTCCGCATATTCCTCCGCGACCTTTTCATATGCCGGTCCGAGGCGGCGGCAATAGCCGCACCACGGAGCCCAGAACTCCACCAGGACGGGCCTGTCCATGCTCTTCACCCGCCTGAATTCCTCACTGTTTATGTTGACAGCCGCCATTTAAGTCAGCCCCTTTCTCTTATCTGTGCATAGGATACCCCAAAGAGGCTTCGTTTTCTGTGATGAAATCACACGGCGGCTGACTCTTGTCCGGGCGAACATTCCTTATAGGCATTTGCTATTATTCGCTCCAGGTGATACAATCTAAATGCGCAAAGCGGCCCGCGCAGGCGGGCTCTCATTGAAACAGGAGGCATGAATATGGCGGTAAAGCAGACGGCCGGCAGGGAAAGCATGGGCGAGTTCGCGCCCAAGTTTGCCCAACTGAACGACGACGTATTGTTTGGGGAGGTCTGGAGCCGGGAGGACAAGCTCTCCCTGAGGGACCGCTCCCTCGTCACCGTAACGGCCCTGATGGCCCAGGGCCTTGTTGACTCGTCCTTCAAGTATCACCTGGAGGAGGCAAAGAAGAACGGCATCACGCGCCTGGAGATCTCGGAAATACTGACCCACGCGGCATTTTACGCCGGCTGGCCCAAGGCCTGGGCGGCCCTGCGCGCCGCGAAGGAGGTCTGGTCCGGACCCGAGTCCGAGTTTGAGGACGCCAAAGCCCGTCACCAGAGCGAGATGGTATTCCCCATCGGTCCGCCGAACGACGCATATGCAAAGTTCTTCATCGGCCGGAGCTACCTGCAATATGTCTCCACCTCCCAGGTCGTGGCCTACAACGTCACCTTTGAGCCCGGCTGCCGCAACAATTGGCACATCCACCACGCAGAAAAGGGCGGCGGACAGATCCTGCTCTGCCTCGCAGGACGAGGCTATTATCAGGAGTGGGGCCAGGAGCCGCGCGAGCTGCATCCGGGCGACGTTGTAAACATCCCGCCCAACGCAAAGCACTGGCACGGCGCTGCGGCGGACGGCTGGTTCTCGCACCTCTCCCTGGACGTCCCGGGCGAGGGCTGCAGCAACGAGTGGCTTGAGCCCGTCTCCGAGGAGGAGTACTCCAAGCTCGCTTGAAAACTCAAAGCGGATACGGAAAAAGGCGCGGAGCAGTGCTCCGCGCCTCAGCTTGTCGAAAAAGGTCACCAACTGGTGGCCTTTTTCTCGTATAGAGA
>ENA-OZIL01000447-OZIL01000447.1-human-gut-metagenome-genome-assembly--contig:-NODE-447-length-19668-cov-8.846785_pt1 | contig 19668 bp, 17 predicted proteins | sample MGYA00244057_ERZ653706 | MGnify/ENA primary metagenome ERZ653706 (study PRJEB26926, sample SAMN06165266) | human gut metagenome | biome: ENVO:00009003; feature: ENVO:2100002; material: ENVO:00002003...
CATCCGGACCCCTGCTCTGTGCTTTGGCATCTGCGGCAGCCCCTGGCCAGAGCCGTCAGAGCTGCCAATCCCCAATATTTATATTTCAGAAAACGGAGGAAGATCATGAAAGAGCTCTATGTTGTGAATTGCTGCAGAACCGCGATTGGTTCCTTTGGCGGCGCGCTGAAGAACACCCCTGCCGTCGATCTGGGTGCCATCGTCATCAAAGAGGCTCTGAACCGTGCCGGCGTGAAGCCCGAGCAGGTGGATGAGGTCATGTTTGGCTGCATCCTGACCGCCGCCCAGGGCCAGAACGTGGCCCGCCAGGCCTCCATCAAGGCCGGCATCCCCTATTCCGTCCCCGCTTACACCGTGGGCATGGTCTGCGGCTCCGGCATGAAGTCCGTCATCGAGGCCGGCCGCGCCATCCTCGCCGGCGACGCCGACATCATTGTCTGCGGCGGCACCGAGAACATGAGCGCCGCTCCCTATGCCTCTACCGACGCCCGCTGGGGCGCCCGCATGGGCGACAAGAAGCTCGTCGACACCATGATCAAGGACGGCCTGTGGGATGCGTTCAACAACTACCACATGGGCACCACCGCCGAGAACATCTGCGACGTTTGGGGCATCACCCGCGAGGAGCTTGACGCCTTCGGCGCTGCCTCCCAGCAGAAGACCGAGGCCGCGCAGGCTTCCGGCCGCTTTGATGCCGAGATCGTTCCCGTTCCCGTCAAGGTCAAGAAGGAGATCGTCGAGTTCAAGAAGGATGAGTTCCCCCGCGCCGGCTCCACGCCCGAGGGCCTTGCCAAGCTCAAGGGTGCGTTCCCGGTCGGTCCCGAGGGCGTTGAGGACCAGATCGTCCACACCTTCCAGCCCACCGAGATCCATGAGGCGGATACCCGCAAGCACGTTCAGCGCGTGACCGCCGGCAACGCCTCCGGCATCAACGACGGCGCTGCCGCCATCGTTCTCGCCTCCGGCGAGGCCGTCAAGAAGTATAACCTCAAGCCCATGGCGAAGCTCATCGGCTGGGGCCAGGGCGGCGTCGATCCCAAGATCATGGGCGTCGGTCCCGTTCCCGCCTCCCGTCAGGCCATGGCCAAGGCCGGCGTGACCATCGACGACATTGACCTCGTTGAGGCCAACGAAGCCTTCGCCGCGCAGTCCATCGCCGTCGCGCGTGAGCTGCACTTCGACATGAGCAAGGTCAACGTCAACGGCGGCGCCATCTCCATCGGCCACCCCGTCGGCTGCTCCGGCGCGCGCATCATCGTCACCCTGCTCCACGAGATGCTCAAGCGCGAGGACGCCAAGAAGGGTCTTGCCACCCTCTGCATCGGCGGCGGCCAGGGCGTTGCCACCGTGTTCGAGAAGTGCTGAGAAGCCGAAAGGGCATTAAGCTATAAAGATAAAAGTGTCTGCCGCGAAAATCGCGGCAGACGCTTTTTTGCATGACGAAAGCGGGATTTTGTCCGTATAGCCGCGCTTGCTTTTTCCCGCTCGGCGTGCTACACTGATAAACAAGAGGAAATCAGCCTTTACATCATTTTCTCTTGGAAAGGATACCATATACGATGGATGTGAAAGAAATTCTCCGTCACGTTGACCATACCCTGCTCGCCCCCACCGCCACTTGGGAGGAGATCCGCCAGATCTGCGACGACGGCATCAAGTACGGCTGCGCGAGCGTCTGCATCCCGCAGACCTACGTCGCCCACGCCGCGCACTACATCGCCGAGCAGCAGCACTACGGCTTCGGTCAGCTGCCCGTGTGCACGGTCATCGGCTTCCCCAACGGCTACGTTCCCAGCGGCATCAAGTGCATGGAGACTGAGTCCGCCGTAGCCGACGGCGCGACCGAGATCGACATGGTCATCAACCTCGGCTGGGTCAAGGAAGGCCAGTACGATAAAATCTTGCAGGAGATCAATTCCGTGAAGATCTCCTGCCACGGCAACATCCTCAAGGTCATCATCGAGACCTGTATGCTCACCGACGAGGAAAAGATCAAGCTCTGCGAGGTCGTTTCCAACTCCGCGGCGGACTACATCAAGACTTCCACTGGCTTCGGCGGGGGCGGCGCAACGCGCGAGGACGTAGCGCTCATGGCGGCGCACATGACGAACGGCAAGAAGATCAAGGCCGCCGGCGGCATCGCCAATCTGCAGGACGCCGAGGACTTCCTCAAGCTCGGCGCGGACCGCCTCGGCACCTCCCGCATCGTTAAGGCCGCAAAGGCCATGGAGAAAGGAGAATAATATGTCAACACCCCACAACAACGCAAAGCCCGGCGATTTCGCCAAAACCGTCCTCATGCCCGGCGACCCCCTGCGCGCAAAGTTCATCGCGGAGACCTTTTTGGAAAACCCGCAGCTCGTCAACAATGTCCGCGGCGTGCAGGGCTACACCGGCACCTACAAGGGCGTGCGCGTGAGCGTGATGGCGAGCGGCATGGGCATCCCGTCCATCGCCATCTACTCCAACGAGCTCTACACCCACTACGGCGTGGAGAACATCATCCGCGTCGGCTCCGCAGGCGCGATGCGCGCGGACATGGAGCTCGGCAGCGTGTGTGCCGGCATGGGTGCCTGCACCAACTCCAGCTTTGCCGACCAGTATGAGCTGGGCGCCACCTACGCTCCCATCTGCAATTATGACCTGCTCGCCGCCGCAGTCGAGAGCGCGAACGAGCTGGGCGTGAAGATGCCGGTCGGCAACCTCTATTCCTCCGACACCTTCTATGACGCGGCGGGCCGCAACGCCCGTTTCGGCAAGATGGGCATTCTCGCGGTCGAGATGGAGGCCGCCGGTCTCTACTGCACCGCCGCCTACGCCGGCAAGCGCGCGCTTGCCATCTGCTCCATCTCCGATAACCTCGTCACCGGCAAGGAGCTTTCCGCCGACGAGCGGCAGACCACCTTCACCAACATGATGAAGATCGCGCTCGAGGTCGCGGTCAAGATGGAGAACAAAGAATAAGGAGCGTTTTCCCCATGCGAGTCATCGACATTGAAAACATCACCGAGGCCATGCGCGACGACACGCGCTTTGTCCTGCGCTGCGAGGAGGTCTTTCACGACAAGATCAGCGCCGCCGCGGCGAGCATCCTGATGAACAAGAGCAAAAAGCCGCTCGTCTGCCTGACCGGCCCGAGCGGCAGCGGCAAGACCACCACCGCCATGCGCCTGAAGGCGTATCTGGAAAACCTCGGCGTGAAGGTGTGCCTGCTGAGCATGGATAATTTCTTCCTGCCGCTCGACCAGCGCCCGCCGGAGGCGTCGGACTGGGAATCCCCCCTGTGCGTGAACCGCGACCTGCTCATCGACTGCATCCACCGCCTGTCCGAAGGCGAGGAGGTCGAGCTGCCCGTCTATGATTTCAAGAGCGGCACCACCGGCAGCTGGGTGAAGATGCAGGGCGACCGCGACGCCGTTATCATCGCCGAGGGCATCCACATGCTCAACCCGCTGATCTTCGACCGCGTGCGCGACATGGCGACCGGCGTTTACGTCGCGCCCCGCACGCGCATCATCACCGCGCACGACAAGATCGTCCGTCCCGAGCAGCTGCGCGTGGCGCGCCGCATGATCCGCGACTATCAGGGCCGCGGGCACTCCCTGCGCCAGACGGTCGAGCGCGCCGAGAGCGTGGACCGCGGCGAGCGGAACTATATCATGCCCAATAAGCCCAACGCGGGCATCCACATCGACACCTTCCACGACTACGAGCCGTGCATCCTCGCGCGCTATCTCAAGGAGATCCCCGAGTTCTACACCCAGCTTGACGACGCCTTCATCGACGAGCACGGGCTGACCGACCTCTTCGAGGTCGTCAACTCCGTCCCGCCGCTCAAAACCGATTACGTCCCGCGCGACTCCATCGTGCGCGAGTTCGTCGGCGGCAGCATTTTCCAATACTGAGCAAAGAGAGACCGCGTCTGCGGTCTCTCTTTGTGCGCTTTCACCATGAAGCTTTTGCCAAAAATTCACACTTTTCAGCAAATATGACTTGCCCTTTTGAAAAAATCTTGCTATAATACGCTCGAAGTCATGTCCGTGATATGATTTCAAAAAATTGTAAGGAAGGTTTGCACCATGAAGAAGTTCTTTGCTCTTCTTCTCTCCCTGGCTATGGTCCTCGCGCTCGTAGCCTGCGGTCAGAAGGACCCCACCCCCGACACGCCCGATACGCCCGACGATCCCCAGACTAAGGTCGAGTACAAGGTCGCCATGATCACCGACTACGGTGACATCACCGACCAGTCCTTCAACCAGACCACCTATGAGGCCTGCAAGGCGTTTGCCGAGGACAACAGCATCGAGTTCAGCTACTTCAAGCCCGCCGGAGATAACACCGCCGACCGTGTCGCCATGATCGAAAAGGCCGTTGACGAAGGCTTCAACGTCATCGTCATGCCTGGCTATGCCTTCGGCGGCGCCATCGTTGAGGCCGCTCCCGAATTCCCCGATGTGAAGTTCATCGCGCTCGACGTCGCCGCCGGCGATCTGCTCGAGACCGCCGTTGCCAAGGCGGGCGAAGCCTACGACTACACCCCCGAGAATTGGGACCTCAACAAGTACGTTGACATGAGCAACGTCTACTGCGCGGTTTATCAGGAAGAACTCTGCGGCTACATGGCCGGTTATGCGGCTGTGAAGCTCGGCTATAAGAACCTCGGCTTCCTCGGCGGCATGTCCGTTCCCGCGGTCGTCCGTTACGGCTACGGCTTCGTGCAGGGCGTTGACGCCGCTGCCGCCGATCTGGGCCTCACCGATGTCAAGCTCAACTACATCTACGGCGGCCAGTTCTTCGGCGATGCCGACATCACCGCTGTGATGGATACCTGGTATCAGGGCGGCACCGAGGTCGTCTTCGCCTGCGGCGGCGGCATCTACACCTCCGCGGTCGACGCTGCCAAGAAGGTGGGCGCCAAGGTCATCGGCGTCGACGTCGACCAGGCAGGCGTCATCGCCAACTATGCCGGTGTGGACGGCATGACCGTCACCTCCGCCATGAAGGGCCTCTATCCCGCGACCTACGATACCCTCACCGATGTCATCGTCAACGGCAACTGGGAGAAGTACGTCGGCAAGATCGAGACGCTGGGTCTTGTTTCCGGCACCGATCCCGAGGCGAACTACGTTCAGATCCCCATGGGCGACGGCACCCAGTGGTCCGACAGCTTCACGCAGGACGACTATAAGGCCATGGTGAAGGATATGTTCGACGGCAAGATCACCGTCAGCAACAACACCAGCAGCGATGTTAGTGCTGCCGACTTCGCCACCGTCATCACGGTCGACGATCAGGGCTCCATCAAGGGCTAAGCGCTTTATCGCAAGTACATACGGAGAGACGGGCAGCCGCCCGTCTCTCTTTTTTTGCCGAAAAACGAAAAAATCATACGATTTTGCCAAATTGACTTTGCTTTATGGAAGCGGGTATAGTATACTGTAAGATATTCATGGTTTCCGTCCCCGCACATCCCCAACGCGGCGGGCCATCAAAACGGAAGGAGGGCGAAACATCTTGGGATCACCGTATGCCATTGAGATGCTCAACATCACCAAACGATTCCCCGGTATTATCGCCAACGACAACATTACGCTTCAGCTCAAAAAGGGCGAGATCCATGCCCTGCTGGGCGAAAACGGCGCGGGCAAGTCCACGCTCATGAGCGTGCTCTTCGGTCTGTACCAGCCCGAGGAGGGCGTCATCAAAAAGGATGGACAGGTCGTGTCCATCAAGGACCCGAACGATGCCAACGCGCTCGGCATCGGCATGGTCCACCAGCACTTCAAGCTGGTGGAATGCTTCACCGTGCTCGACAACATCATCATGGGCGTGGAGCCCACGAAGCACGGCTTTCTGCAAAAGGCCGAGGCCCGCGAAAAGGTCCTCGCCCTGAGCGAGAAGTACGGCCTGCACGTTGACCCCGACGCGCTCATTGAGGACATCACCGTCGGTATGCAGCAGCGCACCGAGATCCTCAAGATGCTCTACCGCGAAAACGAGATCCTGATCTTCGACGAGCCGACCGCCGTCCTCACCCCGCAGGAGATCGACGAGCTCATGCAGATCATGCGCAACCTCGCCGCCGAGGGCAAGAGCATCCTCTTCATCTCCCACAAGCTCGCCGAGATCATGGCGGTCGCGGACCGCTGCTCGGTGCTGCGCAAGGGCAAGTACATCGGCACGGTCGAAACGGCCAACACCACGATGGAGGAGCTGTCGGCGATGATGGTCGGCCGCAATGTCAGCTTCCATGTGGACAAAAAGCCCGCCGAGCCGGGCGAGGTCGTCCTCGAGGTCGAGGGCATGACCATGGCCTCCAAGCTCCACAAGAACAATGCCGTCAAGAACGTTTCGCTCAAGGTCCGCCGCGGCGAGATCGTCTGCCTTGCCGGCATCGACGGCAACGGCCAGACGGAGTTCGTCTACGGTCTGACCGGCCTGGAGCCGCTCGTTTCCGGCTCCGTCAAGCTCTGCGGTAAGGACATCACCCATGCGTCCATCCGCCAGCGCAGCGTGATGGGCATGAGCCACATCCCCGAGGACCGTCACAAGCACGGCCTTGTGCTCGACTATTCGCTCGAGGACAACATGGTGCTCCAGCGCTACTTTGAGCCGGAGTTCACCGACAAGGCGGGCTTCCTGCGCCGCAGGAACATCCGCACCTACGCCGAAAAGCTCATCGACCAGTACGACGTCCGTTCCGGTCAGGGCCCGATCACCATTGCCCGCAGCATGTCCGGCGGCAACCAGCAGAAGGCCATCGTTGCCCGCGAGATCGACAAGGATCCCGAGCTGCTCGTCGCCGTGCAGCCGACCCGCGGTCTGGACGTCGGCGCCATCGAATACATCCACCGCCAGCTCGTCGCGCAGCGCGACGAGGGCAAGGCGGTCCTGCTCGTGAGTCTGGAGCTGGACGAGGTCATGGACGTGCCCGACCGCATCCTCGTGATGTACGAGGGCGAGATCGTCGGCGAGCTCGACCCGAAAAAGACCACGCAGGAGGAGCTGGGCCTCTACATGGCAGGCGCGAAGAGAGATGAGGTGAAGGCATGAAAAAGAATATTTTCAAAAGCGGCGGCTTCCAGTCGCTGCTGGCCTCCCTCCTGTGCATCGTGCTGGGACTGTTCCTCGGCTACCTCGTGCTGCTGCTCATCAATCCCGCGGGTGCGGGCGAGGCCATTCTTACGGTCATCAAGAACTTTATGACCTACAACCGCCCCGCCTCGCAGCTGAAATATTTCGGCAACACGCTCGTCAAGACCGCGCCGCTGCTGATGTGCGCGCTGGCGATCCTGTTTGCCTACAAGGTGGGCCTCTTTAACATCGGTGCAGCCGGACAGTACTGCGCCGGCGTGGCGCTGAGCCTGTACGCGGCGCTCGGCCTCGGCTGGAGCTGGCTTCCGTGTATGCTGCTCGCCATTTGCGGCGGCGCGATCCTCGGCGGCATTTCCGGCCTGCTCAAGTCCTACTGCAACGTCAACGAGGTCATTTCTGGCATCATGCTCAACTGGATCGTGCTGTATCTGACCAATATGCTTCTCACCACGGTGAAGGAGGACGCCAGCCCCTACACCAAGGTGCTCGCACACATCAACGAATCTGCCGTGCTGCCCTCGCTGGGGCTCGGCGCACTATTCAACAACAACCAGTACGTCGGTCTCGCGATCCCGCTGTCCGTGCTGATGGCGATCCTCGTGTGGGTCGTGCTGGAAAAGACGAAGTTCGGCTATGAGCTCAAGGCCACCGGCTACAACAAGAATGCCGCCAAATACTGCGGCATGGCCGAAAAGCGCAACATCATCCTCAGCCTCATGATCTCCGGCGCACTCGCCGGCATGGGCGCGGCGATGCTCTACCTCACCGGATATGAGCAGTGGCAGTGCTCAACCTCCTCCGTCCCCGCGATGGGCTTCAACGGCATCGCCGCGGCCTTCCTCGGCGGATTGAACCCCATCGGCACCGTGCTCGCCTCGTTCTTTATCCAGCACATCACGGCGGGCGGCGCGTATGTGGATAAGTCCATGTACTGCGCGCAGATCTCCGATCTGATCTCGGCGCTCATTATCTATCTCTGCGGCTTCGTGCTGTTCATGAAGCACGCGATGAATTCCTACGCGGCCAAGCGTGAGGAGAAGGCGGCATTGAAGGCCAGGGCAGCCGAAGCGCAGGCCCGGGCCGAAGCCGGGAAAGGAGGCGATCAGTAATGGTACTGCTGCTGCAATACACCCTGATTTTCGCTTCCGTGCTGATCCTGGTCGCCCTCGGCGGCTGCTTCGCGGAGCACTCCGGCGTCATCAACCTCGGCCTTGAGGGCATTATGATCATGGGCGCCCTCGGCGGCGCGCTGGCGATGCGCTACATTTCGCCCAATGTGCCCGCCATCGTGATGATCCTCGGCGTTCTGGCTATTTCGGCGTTGGTCGGCATGATCTATTCCTGCCTGCTGGCCGTGGCCTGCATCAACTTCAAAGCGGACCAGACGCTTGTCGGCACCGCGCTGAATCTGCTCGGCACCGCGGGCGCGACGGTCATTGTCAAGGCCATCAACACCGCGGCGAATCCCGACGACGTTTCCTCCATCGTGCAGTATGCCGGTGCGAAGAAGGCGTTCACCGTCAACCTCGGCTCGTTCGAGTTCAGCTGGTTCATGCTCGTGACCGCGCTGCTGCTCGCCGCGTCCTACGTCCTGCTCTATAAGACCCGCTTCGGCCTGCGCCTGATGGCGTGCGGCGAGCATCCGCAGGCGGCGGACAGCGTGGGCATCAACGTCTACAAGATGCGCTGGGCGGGCGTGCTGATCTCCGGCTTCCTTGGCGGCATCGGTGGCATCGTGTTCATCACCGCCGGCGTTTCCGAATGGCGCTTTGAGTACGGCGTGGCAGGCTTCGGCTTCCTGTCCCTCGCGGTCATGATCTTCGGACAGTGGAAGCCGCAGCGCATCGCGCTCGCGGCGCTCCTCTTCGGCCTGTTCCGTGCGCTTTCGAATGTCTACATGGGCTTCGGCTTCCTCACGGCGATGAACATTCCCAGTCCGGTGTACAACATGATGCCTTATATCATCTCTCTCATCGTGCTGGCGTTCACCTCCAAGCGTTCCCGCGCTCCCAAGGCGGAGGGCATCCCCTACGACAAGGGCCAGCGCTGAAAACATATAACACGGCAAAAAGCAGCGGCTGCGATGCAGCCGCTGCTTTTTTATCGGTCGACTTTTACCATGCGTGCTTGGCACGGGATTGTGCCTCGGTCATGCCGAAGAAGCTCATATCCACGCGCGTGCCCTGATCGCCCCAGGTCGTGTCGATGTGATAGGTCTTGCCGTCGAGCTCCGCGACGGTCCAGATGTGGTCGGCGTTCATAAGCGCGGTACACTCGATGCCCTCGAGCCGCAGCAGGAGGTCATATGCTCCCGTGTAGCCGTCGCAGACGGCCACGCCGTCCACCAGCGCGCTGTACGCCAGATGACTCAGGGAGCTGCTGGAGACGGTCCCCTCATCGTAGACGCAGTTGTTGCACAGCCAGACGTAGTAGGCCCGCGCCAGCTCATACTGTGTCATGTCGCCCGTCAGATAGCCGCTCTCCCACAGCGCGTCGTGGACGAGGATCGCGCGGGCGAGCGTCTCCTCACGGTATTTTTTGAGCTGCGCGCTGTCGCAGGCTGTGGAGGAGAAGGTCAGCAGCACCTTGCCGGAGGAATAGCTGCGGCAGGAGGTGGAGTTGTACATCTGCTCGCAATGGCGCTTGACGCCGACTGTAAAAGCGCGGGTGAGCTTTGCGACCTCCTCGTTGGTCAGCGTACGGTTGTATTGCAGAGTGATGCTGTCGGCGCCGTCGTGGAGCATCTTTCGGATCAGCGCGTCGATGGCGTTGGCGTCGTCGGCTGCCGGCGCGGCGGAGACCTCGGCAGGCGCCGCGATCAGGTCGCCCCAGGTCGTACCGGCGGCGGAGCGATAGGAAAGACTTTGCCACGAGAGCGTCAGGCGCGCGGACGGCTCGACCATGCGCACGACCAGCGCCGCGAGCTCGCTACGCTTGAGCGTATCATTCGGATGGAAGGAGCCGTCTTCGTCCACGCCGCCCACGATGCCCCATTTGTAGAGCCGGAGAATATCGCTCTGATAGGGCGTGTAATCGTCCACATCGGTGATGCGGCGGTGCGAGGCATAGCCGACGGTCACGGCCTCGGCGTTGCGCTCGTCGTAGCACTCCGCGCTGAGCGCGGAGGCCAGCACGCCTGCCATCTGCGCGCGTGTCGCGGCCTCCGGATAGTGGCCGTCAAGCTCGTCGCCGAGGCATTTCTCAGCCTTGAGATAGCGCACATAGGGCTGGTACCAAGCCTCGCCGGCTGCTGCCGCGGGGATCGCCGCACCGCGCTCAAGCGCGTGCAGCCGCGCGGCAAAGGTCACCAGCTCGGCAATGGTGACGCTCCCCTCCGGCGCGTAAGCGCTGCTGCTCACGCCCTCGGTCAGACCGTATTCGTACAGCGCAGCGACGGCGTCGTGATACCACGCCGAGGCGTCCACATCCGTGAAGCGCCCGTCGTAGCTTCGCGTGCGCGCAAAGGGGGAGAGCGTGTCCGCCTTCTCCGCCGAAGGAGCGGGCGCGGGGACGTCCGCTGTCACGTCCTCCGCCTGCGCGGCGGTGGAGAGCAGCAGGGTAAAGATGCAGAGGAAAAGCAAAAGCCGTTTTTTCATGGTGCTTACTCCTTATCTCGTCAGGGGACGAGGATATCCATATCCTCCAGCGTGAGCGCCTCATTGTAGGGATTGAGGGCCTCGTTGACCAGGTCGCAGGTCGCCTGCGCGTCGAGCACATAGACCGACTGCTTGTTGTAATAACCGGAGCCGTCGCCGGGGAGCGTGGCAAAGTGGATGTTTTCGGTGCCGATGTTCAGCGCCTCGTTGCCGAGCCAGACGAGGTTGCCGGTCGTGAGGTCGGTCTTGACGTAGGTGTAGAAAATATCCACCAGCGCGGGGATGTTCTTGACGTTGCCGATCTGCAGCAGCTGCTTGGCGACCGCCTTGAGGAAGGCCTGCTGGGTGCCGATGCGGCCGATGTCCTCCGTGCCGTAGCCGGTGCCGTCGTTGTTGTGGCGGAAGCGGACGACCTCCATCGCCTCTTGCCCGTTGAGATGGCGCGGGCCTTTGGTGAAGTGAATGTGCAGGTCCTGATAGGGGTCGTCATAATCCATGTTGATGGGAATGTCAAAATCCACGCCGTCGATCTGATCGACCAGCGCGATGAAGCCCTTGAGATTGACCGTGACATAGAAATCAACCGGTATGCCGAGCAGGTTTTCGATCTGCTCCATCAGCAGCTCCGTGCCGCCCTTGGCGTAGGCGAAGTTGAGCTTGTTGTTGCGGTATTCATTGTGCAGCAGCGTATCGCGCGGGAGACTCACAAGGTCGATGCGCTTGTTCGGCACGTCGAAGCGGACGAGGATGTTCGTGTCGCTGCCGCCGTTGTCGTCGTCAAGCCCGGAGACGAGAATGTTGTAGCAGTATTTGCGGCGTGTACGGCCCAGAGCGTCGGGCTCGTCCGTGCCGGTCCGGTCGACGTCCGTGCTTGCCGTGCCATCCGGCGTTACAACGGGCTTGTCCGTGTCAAGCTCGGGCGCGCGAAAGACATATTTGACCGTCGCAAACACGGCGGTCGATAAAAAGAGCAGGGATAACAGTGTGACCACAAGGCGCTCGGGGCGGCGCTTCGCGGGATTTTTTTTCTGCATGGCGGGATACGGTCCTTTCCGTTATTGTCGAAAACAGGGGAATACTGCCATTATACTCATTATGTCAACAAACTACAAGAGGGAAAAAGAGCTTGCGCGGCCGGCGGAAGAGAAAAACCTGCCGGCCGTGCGGTGTTTGATCGGTTTCTGCTTTTATTTGACGAAATTCAGAGGAAAAAGTTTCAAGCTCCCTTATATTTTTTTCTCGTGGCGATGCCGCCGCGAATGTGCCGCTGGGCTTTGTTGATCTCAAGGATCTCCTTGACCTGAAGGTAGAGGCTGTGGTTGATCTGCGGAAGCCGGTCCTGAATGTCCTTGTGGACGGTCGATTTACTGACACCGAACTTCTTGGCTGCGGCGCGCACCGTGGTGCGGTTTTCTATGATGTAAACTGCCAGATCGCAGGCCCGCTCTTCAATATTACCCTTCATGAATGAAACACTCCCTATTCGAGTTGCTTCAATCTATGCACCGCGGGGAGCGAATATGTGCAAAGACGCGCACGGCGCTTGAAAAGCGGCGCACGGTCTGCTACAATGGGCAAAAATAATCGCGGGAGGGCGTGTATGGGCGAAAAAAAGAGGACGCTGCGCGGCTTTTTGTGCGCGGCGCTCGGCGGCGTGTGCTGGGGCGCGTCCGGCACGGTGGGACAGTATCTCTTCACCTGCCAGGGCGTGGACAGCGGATGGCTGACCGTGGTGCGGATGTTTCTGGCCGGCGTGGTGCTGCTCGGCGGCGCGCTCGTAAGGCACCGCCCGCAGCTTCGGGCCATCTGGTCGGACCGGCGCGACGCGCTGCGGCTCGTGCTCTTCTCCGTCGGCGGACTGATGACCTGCCAATATACCTACCTCGCCGCCATCCGCTACTCCAACAGCGCGACTGCCACGGTGCTGCAGTATATGGGACAGGCGCTCATTTTACTTTGGGTGTGCCTGCGTGCGCGCCGCCTGCCGACGCGGCGCGAGGGCGCTGCGCTCGTGCTCGCGCTCCTCGGCGCTTTTTTGCTTGCGACCCATGGCAGCTTGACCGCGCTCGCGCTCTCGCCGCAGGCGCTCTTCTGGGGCCTGTGCGCGGCGGTGTCGCTGATGCTCTATACGCTCCTGCCGGGCGATCTGCTTCGGCGCTATCCCGTGAGCGTCTGCACGGGCTGCGGGATGTTCATCGGCGGCGTGGTGCTGCTCGTGCTCACGCAGGCGTGGCGGATCCCGGTCGCGCTCAACGCCGCGGTGGCGCTCGGCACGCTGGAGATCTCCGTTGTCGGCACGGCGCTTGCATTCACGCTTTATCTGCAGGGCGTGAGCGACGTCGGCGGCGTGCGCGCAAGCCTGCTCGCCTGCACCGAGCCGGTCAGCGCGGCGCTGTGTGCGGCGCTCTGGCTGCACACGAGCTTCGCGTGGCAGGATCTTCTCGGCTTTGCTGCCATTCTGGTGATGGCAGTGCTCATCGCGCTGCCCGAGCGCGCGTCGGAAAAATCGACGGAGAAGGCGGAGAATTGAAAAAAGAGAGGGCCGAAAACCGCGAAGCTACGGTTTCCGGCTCTCATTTTCTCGCTGTGTGCAGGACTCAAAGCAGCAGCATCAGCACCGGCGTCACCACGAAGCAGGCGAGGGTGGAGATCGCCGCGCCCTGCGCGGCCAGCTGCTCGTCCGCGCCGTATTCCGCCGCGGCGACGACCGTCTGCGTCACGACCGGCATGGCCAGCTCCACGACGTATACGCTGCGCACCAGCCCGCCGATGCCGAGCAGCGCGCAGAGGGCTGCGCCCAGCGCCGGAGAGATGACAAAGCGGAAGACCATCATCACGCCGAGCGTGGGCGTCAGGCGCAGACTGCGCAGTCCGATCTCGTGGATGATGCAGCCCGTCAGCAGCAGCGCCAAAGGCGTGACGGTGTTGTTGATGTATTTCGCGTAGCTCATCACAAGGCTCGGGAGATGAATGTCCAGTCCGACCAGAAGGAGACTGAGAAAGACAGAAACGACCGTCGGCGCGCGCAGGAATTTCCACACCATCTGCATGGAGAAGCCGCCGGCTTCGCCCGACCAGCGTACCAGCGGGATGCCGATGAGCTGCGTAAAGCAGCTGCTGACAAGATAGAAGAGCATGACATACGGCGTTGCAATGTCGCCGAACAGCTCTATGCACATGGCAAGGCCGATAAAGATGGTGTTGCCCATGGCAGCCATCATTACAAAAACGCCGAGCTGACGGTGCGGCAGCTTCATCAGGCGGCCCGTCAGCAGGCTCAGCACAACGCAGCATGGAATGACGAGCAGCGGGATGAGCAGCAGGCGCGGCGCGGCGAGCACGTCCGCGCGCGTGAGATTGTTCTGCATCCCGTAGATCAGCATGACGGGAATGCCGACGGTCATCAGATAGCGGCTGATGAAGGTCTTGACCTGCACGGTCATCCAGCCCTTGACCGCGCAGAAATAGCCGGTCGCCGTCAGCAGCAGGATAATGGTGACGGATGCAACGGCGTGAAGAAAGGTTTCCATCGCTCTGTACCTCAAAAAAAATATTTACGCAGACAGTATAGCAGTTTGCCGCCAAAAAACAAGGCTTCGACGGAAAAGAAGTTGAAAACCGAGGGCAAATGGGCTATGATAAAGAAAATCTCAACGCACGAGGAGGAACGGCGATGAAGGCGGCATTGGTCATTATGGCGGCGGGCATGGGCTCGCGCTACGGCGGCAGCAAGCAGGTGGACGGGATCGGTCCCGACGGTGAAATTTTGATGGAATACTCCATCTACGACGCGATCCGCGCGGGCTTTACCAAGGTGGTGTTCATCATCAAGCCTGAGATGCGTGAGCTGGTGGAGACGCTCTGCGGCAGGCATGTCGCCGGCATGACGGCGGCGGACGGTTCGCCGGTCGAGGTCTGCTATGCCTATCAGGACTTTTCCAGCGTGCCGGCATTCTATTCCATTCCGATGGAGCGCACCAAGCCCTTCGGCACGGGGCACGCCGTGCTCTGTGCGCGGAGCTGCGTCGGCGAGCCGTTTATCGTCATCAACGCCGACGATTACTATGGTGTGGACGCCTTCCGCGTAATCTACGAGGAGCTTGGGAGGCTCAAGGCCGAGGGCGAGGCGACCATGGTCGGCTACCGCCTGGATAAGACCGTCAGCGAACACGGCAGCGTGACGCGCGGCGTGTGCCATGTGACGGACGGGAAGCTCGACCGCGTTGTGGAGACCTTCAAGCTCACGGTATTTCCCGACGGTACCATCCGCGACGTGGACAAAAACCCGGAGGGCGACGTCTACGCGCCCGATACGCCGGTGTCCATGAATTTCTGGGGCTTTACGCCGTGGATCTTCACAAAGCTGGAGGAATACTTTAACGCATTCCTCCGCGCGCTCTCCACGGGCGAGCTCAAGAAGGAATGCCTGCTGCCGAGCATGGTCGGCGAGCTGATCGAAAAGGGCGAGCTGCGCGTCAGCGTGCTGCACTCCGACGCGAAATGGTTCGGCATGACCTATCACGAGGATAAGGACGCGGTCGCCGCGGCGCTCAGGGCGCTGCACGACGCGGGCGTGTACCCGCCGACGCTGCACGGATAAAACATAAAAGGGATCACCTGCGGGCAAGATAGCCCGGAGGTGATCTTTTTTATGAGCAAGGAAAAGAAGGAGCGCACGCACGATCCCTTTCCCGACGCGCCGTTTGCCGACCCGGTGTTCGGTCAGCCGGAGAGCTGCGCCGACCTGGTGAACAAGTACGGCACCTACAACATCCAGCCGACGGCGGACACGGAGAATGTCTTTCCGCTCATCTCCCACGCCCTGCCCGAGCAGTGGAAGGACATGGCGATCGGAAAGGACAAGCTGGAGCAGGAATAAAGGAAGCGCGCGGCACGGCCGCGCGCTTTCCTTATTCCTTAGGGACCTGCTTCATGGAGAGAGAAATACGGTGCTTCTTTTCGTCCACGTCAAGCACCACGACCTTCACCACGTCACCGACGGCGACGGCCTCGCTCGGGTGCTTGATGAACTTATTGCACACCTGCGAAATGTGGACCAGACCGTCCTGATGCACGCCGATATCCACGAACACGCCGAAGTCGATGACGTTGCGCACCGTGCCGGTGAGCACCATGCCGGGCTTTAAGTCCTTGATGTCCAGCACATCCGTGCGCAGGATGGGCGCGGGCAGTTCGTCGCGCGGGTCGCGCCCGGGCTTTGAAAGCTCTTTTGCAATATCGCGCAGCGTCGGCACGCCGACGCCGAGCGCCACGGCGGCCTTTTCCGCGCCGTAGGCATTGAGCCTTGCGGGGAGGTCGCGCGCGTCCTTCGGCGTCGCGCCCAGCAGCTCAAGCAGCCCCTTGGCGGCGTCGTAGCTTTCGGGGTGGACGCCGGTGTTGTCGAGCACGTTTTTGCTCTCCGGCACGCGCAGAAAGCCCGCGCACTGCTCAAAGGCCTTGGGGCCGAGCTTGGCGACCTTCAGAAGCTGACGGCGCGTGGTGAATACGCCATTCTCCTCGCGGAAGGCGACGATGTTCCTGGCGATGGTTCCGTTGAGCCCTGCCACGCGCGTGAGCAGCGAGGGGGAGGCGGTGTTGAGGTCCACGCCGACGGCATTGACGCAGTCCTCGACCACGGCGTTCAGGCTCGCATCCAGCTCCTTTTGCGGCATATCGTGCTGATACTGCCCCACGCCGATGGCCTTGGGGTCGATCTTCACCAGCTCCGCCAGCGGGTCCTGCAATCTTCTGGCAATGGACACAGCGGAGCGGAGGTTGACGTCGAACTGCGGAAATTCCTCCGCGGCGAGCTTGCTTGCGGAGTAGACCGACGCACCTGCCTCGCTCACGATCATGTAGCTGAGGCCTCCGCCGACCTTGTGAATGAGCTCGACGGTCATCTGCTCGGTCTCGCGGCTCGCCGTGCCGTTGCCGATAGCGATGTGCTCCACGCCGTGCTTTTTGACGAGCTGCGCGAGCTTCGTGATGGCTTCGTTCTTCTGCCGTTCGCCGTAGGTGGGGTAGACCACCGTGGTGTCGAGCACCTTGCCGGTCGCGTCAATGACCGCGACCTTGCAGCCGTGGGCATAGCCGGGGTCGAGGCCCATCGTCACATGGCCCTTGACCGGCGGCTGCATCAAAAGCGGCTTGAGGTTGAGAGCGAACATTTTGATCGCGCCCTCACTGGCCTTGTCCGTCAGCGCCGCGCGCATCTCGCGCTCAAGCGAGGGGTAGATCAGGCGGTCGTAAGCGTCCTCGGCGGCGGCCTTAACGAACTCCATCGCGGCGGAGCCGGGCTTTACCACCGCGCGGCGCAGCAGCGGCAGCGCCAGCTCGCGGTCAAGCAGGACGGTCGCGCTGAGCATTTTCTCCTTCTCGCCGCGGTTGATGGCGAGGATCTGGTGCCCCTGGAGACGGCTGAGCGGCTGCTCGAAATCGTAGTACAGGCGGTAGACGCTGTCCTCCTCCGTCGCGGCGAGGGAGCGGAGCGTGCCGCGCTTTTCCAGCAGCTCGCGCAGCGACCGGCGGATAGCGGCGTCGTCGCTGATCCACTCGGCCACAATGTCGTTTGCGCCCTGTAGGGCGTCCGCAACGGTCTCCACGCCCTTTTCCGCGCTGAGATAGTCCGCGGCGGCTTCCTCCGGTCGGGGGCAGTCGCGCTCCTGCGCGAAGAGCAGCGCCGCGAGCGGCTCAAGCCCCTTTTCCTTGGCGACGGTCGCGCGGGTACGGCGCTTGGGCTTGTAGGGACGGTAAAGGTCCTCGACCTCGGCGAGCGTCTGCGCCGCGTCGATGGCGGCGGCAAGCTCGTCGGTCAGCTTCTCCTGCTCGGCGATGCTCGCCTTGACGCTCTCCTTGCGTTCGGTGAGATTGCGCAGATAGGCAAGACGCTCCTCGAGCGTGCGCAGGGCGGTGTCGTCCATCGAGCCGTGCAGCTCCTTGCGGTAGCGGGCGATGAACGGGATGGTGTTGCCCTCGTCGAGCAGTCTGACGACATTTTCAATGTGCTCGGCGGGACGGTTCAGCTCGCGTGCGAGCTGTTCAATGATGGTCATGGATATTGGCTCCTTGTCGATTCGGTTTTGGGGTGACGAAAAGAGGGATATACTCCCCCTTTTCGCAGCGTTACTTATGGTACAACTTTTTGACCTCGTACCTCGGCTCGCAGGTCACATGGATGCCGAGGCGCTTGTAGAGCTTGACATCCTCCTCCGAGATGATAACGGAGAAATGCGCGTCGCAGCCGCGCAGGCTGCCGAGCTGCTCCTGCGCGAGCTGGGCGATGGGATTCGTCAGCGCCGAGATGCACAGCGCGATAAGCACCTCGTCCGAGTGCAGGCGCGGGTTGTGGTGCCCGAGGCTTTCGATCTTGAGCTTTGAGATCGGCTCGATGACCTGCGCGGAAATGAGGTCGAGCTTGTCGCTCACGCCGCCCTGCGCCTTGAGCGCGTTGAGCAGCAGGGAGGCGGAGGCTCCCAGCAGCGAGCTCGTCTTGCCGGTGACCACGCGGCCGTCGGGCAGGACCATCGCGCCGGCGGGCTTGCCGGTCTCCTCGGCCTTCTGCAGTGAGGCGGCGACGGCGGGGCAGATATCCGGCGTGACGCCGGCCTGCTGCATCACAAGCTCCAGCTTGCGCAGCTGACATTCGTCGGCCTCACCGCGCACGAAGGAGACCTGCGCGGTGTAGTAGCGGCGCAGGATCTCCAGACGGGACGCCTCGCGGCAGACCTCGTCGTCGATGATGCAGTTGCCCGCCATGTTCACGCCCATGTCGGTGGGGGACTGATAGGGGCACTTGCCCTGGATCTTCTCAAACATCGCGCGCAGCACGGGGAAGATCTCCACGTCGCGGTTGTAGTTGACGGTCGTTTTACCGTAGGCCTCGAGGTGGAACGGGTCGATCATGTTCACATCGTTGAGGTCGGCGGTCGCCGCCTCATAGGCGAGGTTGACGGGGTGCTTGAGCGGCAGGTTCCAGATGGGGAAGGTCTCGAATTTGGCGTAGCCCGCGGCGACGCCGTGCTTGTGCTCGTGATAGAGCTGGCTCAGACAGGTCGCCATTTTGCCGCTGCCCGGGCCGGGCGCGGTCACGACGACAAGGGAGTGGGTGGTCTCGATGTAGTCGTTTTTGCCGAAGCCCTCATCGCTGACGATATGCGCCACATCGGAGGGATAGCCGGCAATGGGATAGTGGCAGTAGTGCTTCACGCCCAGCGTGTCGAGCCGCTTCAGGAAGGCGTCCGCAGCGCTCTGACCGGCGTACTGCGTCACCACGATGCTGCCGACGTACAGCCCAAGCGCGCGGAAGGCATCCATCAGGCGCAGGCAGTCGTCGTCGTAGCTGATGCCGAGGTCGCCGCGCAGCTTGTTCTTTTCAATGTCGTTCGCGCAGACCGCGATCACGATCTCCACATCGTCGCGAAGCTGCTGGAGCATACGGATCTTGCTGTCAGGCTGAAAGCCGGGCAGCACGCGTGAGGCGTGGTAGTCGTCGAAGAGCTTGCCGCCGAATTCCAGATACAGCTTGCCGCCGAACAGCGAGATGCGCTCGCGGATGTGTTCGGACTGCATGGATAGATATTTGTCGTTGTCAAAACCGAGCTTCCCCATCGAAAGTATACCTCTTTACACAAAATTCAACTTATTATACCCGAGCCCGCACGGCTTGACAAGGAAAGCGCAAAAAGAAAAATAGCAGAAAATGCGGCGCAAATTTCTGCTATTTTCCCATCTTTACAATTCACCCTTGCCGTCGTATGCTATGAATAGTCTCCCCTGCGGAGGAAGGAACAGCGCCGGAGATAAAAAATTGTCTGCTCCGCGAAAAAAGTGTTGACAAATGAACAGCAGTGCGGTAATATAGTCACGTTCGGTTCGCGCGGTTAGCTCAGCTGGTAGAGCACATGCTTGACGTGCATGGGGTCACAGGTTCGAGTCCTGTACCGCGCACCAGAGAAAAACCTTGAAGCTTCATTGGCTT
>ENA-OZIL01000451-OZIL01000451.1-human-gut-metagenome-genome-assembly--contig:-NODE-451-length-19517-cov-8.570702_pt1 | contig 19517 bp, 19 predicted proteins | sample MGYA00244057_ERZ653706 | MGnify/ENA primary metagenome ERZ653706 (study PRJEB26926, sample SAMN06165266) | human gut metagenome | biome: ENVO:00009003; feature: ENVO:2100002; material: ENVO:00002003...
TGCCCCTGCACCCCGCCACCTTTGAAAAGGTGGACGAAACTTTCAAACGCGCGCGAAGCGCGCAGCGCGCAAAAAGGCCCGTCTCGTTAGAGGCGGGCCTTTACTCATACGAACCAGATATCGGTACAGAACAATATGAACAGCACTGCGGCAACTGAGAACACCGCGGTGACGAGCAGCGCGGCCTTGACCGCGCCCCAGGCGAACGCCCGGGACTCCTGCCGGCTCAGCCGCACGGGTTCGTCGGAGCCTGAGCGCTCCGGCGCGTCCGCGCTCCGCTCCACATACCAGGGCATGCCCTCCACGTTCATCCGGGCCACTACGCGCCCGTCGTCGTCCTCATTCCGCTTTCTTCGGCTCATCTTTCACGGGCTCCTTCACGACCCCGCCCTTCGCCTCGGCCACCGCGGCCTCCGCGCGCTTTGCGCGCGCCTCGTCGTCGTACAGGTGGCAGGCGCACCAGTGCTCGGGCTCTATCTCCGCCCACTCCGGCGCCGCGTACTTGCACACCTCCATGCACTTGTGGCAGCGCGTGTGGAACTTGCAGCCCTTCGGCGGGTTCGCCGGGCTGGGCAGGCTGCCCTTCAGGATGATGCGCTTCATCTTCACGTCCGGGTCCGGTATCGGGATCGCCGAGAACAGCGCCTCCGTGTACGGATGCAGCGGGTGCGAGAATATCTTGTCCGTGTCCGCGTACTCCACCATCGAGCCGAGGTACATGACGCCCACCGTGTCCGAGATGTGCTCCACGACCGAGAGGTCGTGCGAGATGAAGAGGTACGTGAAGCCGAAGTCCTTCTGCAGCCGCTTGAGCAGGTTGATTATCTGCGCCTGGATGGACACGTCCAACGCGGAAACGGGCTCGTCGCAGACTATGAAGTCCGGGTTGAGCGCCAGCGCGCGGGCGATGCAGATGCGCTGCCTCTGGCCGCCGGAGAACTCGTGCGGATAGCGGTCCTTGTGGTATTCCTGCAACCCGCAGGCGCGCATGATGCGGCTGATGTAGTCGTCAAACTCCTCCTTGGGCACGATGTTGTGCTCGCGGACCGCCTCGCCTATTATCTCGCCCACGGGTATGCGCGGGCTGAGGCTGGAGTACGGGTCCTGGAAGATTATCTGTATGCGCGGCCTGAGCTTTCGCAGCTCCTCGCGGCTCATCTTGAAGATGTCCTGCCCGTCGAAGATGACCTCGCCGGAGGTCTTTTCGATGAGGCGGAGTATCGTCCTGCCCGCGGTGGATTTGCCGCAGCCGGACTCGCCGACGAGGCCCATCGTCTGCCCGCGCTTTATGTGGAAGGAGATGCCGTCCACCGCGCGCACGTTGCCGATGGTGCGCCTGAAAAAGCTGCTCTTGATGGGGAACCACTTTACGAGGTTCTTGACCTCGATGAGGTATTCGCTTTCCGTCCCGGGAGCGTTCTTTTTGATGTCTTCCATATCAAAGCTCCTCCACGTTCACGGATTTGGGCCAGCGCTCCACCGTGCCCTTGTCCTCAAAGCGCCAGCAGGAGACGACGTGCGTGTCGCTGACTCGGATCTCGGGCGGGTAGACGCCGTGGCATTTCTCCACGCACTGCTCACAGCGGTCGCGGAAATAGCAGTAGTCGGGCATGTTTACGGGGTTCGGCACGCTGCCGGGGATGTTGTAGAGCGCGTCCACCTTCTTGCCCACGACGGGCTTGGACTTCATCAGTCCGATGGTGTAGGGGTGGCAGGGGTTGTGGAAGATGTCCTCCGTCGTGCCCTTCTCGACAACGCGGCCGGCGTACATGACGACGACGTAGTCCGCCATGCTCGCAATGACGCCGAGGTCGTGGGTGATGAGCATGATGGAGCTGTTGATCTTGTCCTTGAGCTCCTTGAGGAGGTCGAGTATCTGGGCCTGGATGGTGACGTCCAGGGCCGTGGTCGGCTCGTCCGCGATGATGAGCCCGGGGGAGCAGGCCAGAGCCATGGCTATCATGACCCTCTGCCTCATGCCGCCGGAGAGCTCGTGCGGGAACATGCTGTAAACGCCCTCGGCGTTGGCGATGCCGACGAGCTTGAGCATCTCGATGGAGCGCTCCCTGACCTTGTCCTTGTGGAGCTCGGGGTTGTGCAGCTTGATGACCTCGTCTATCTGGTAGCCGCAGCGGAACACGGGGTTCAGGCTGGTCATCGGCTCCTGGAAGATCATCGAGACGCGGTTGCCGCGAATCTTCATCATCTCGCTGGTGGGGGTGTTGACTATGTTGTAGGCCTTGCCGTCGCCCATGTTGAGCCTTATCTCGCCGCCCACGGTCTGGCCCTGGGGGCGCTGCAGCAGCTGCATGAGCGAGAGACTGGTGACGCTCTTGCCGCAGCCGGACTCGCCGACTATGCCGACGGTGGCGCGGCGGGGCACGTCGAAGGACACGCCGTCCACGGCCTTTACGGTGCCGACGTCGGAGAAGAAGTAGCTGCACACGTTGTCGAACTCGACGATGTTGTTGTCGTCGCGCATGGTGGTCGTGTACTTGGCAGGGTCGGCCGACTTGTTGGCGCGCTCCTTTTCCAGCCTGCGGGTGAGGCGGCGGTTGAAGCGGGTGATCTCGCGGGACTCTTTGCCCGAAATGTAGGATGTATTCTTGCGTTTTGACATGGTTCCCGCCTCCTTACTGCTTCATCTTCGGGTCGAAGGCGTCTCTGAGACCGTCGCCGACGAAGTTGAAGGCCACGACGGTGAGGCAGATGAGCAGGCCGACGGGCACCCAGATGTAGGTGTACTTGAGCATGCTCTCGGAGGAGCCAGTGACCGAGTTTATCATGTTGCCCCAGGTGGCCAGCGGGTGCTTGACGCCGAGGCCGAGGAAGCTCAGCGTGGCCTCCGTGATGATGACGGAGCCGAGGGACATCGTGGCGTTGACTATGAGCTGAGGCATGACGTTGGGCACGAGGTGCCTGAATATGCGCCTGGAGGAGCGGATGCCTGTGGCCTCCTCGGCGATCATGAACTCCTGCTCGCGCAGGGAGAGTATCTGACCGCGGACCAGACGCGCTATACCGGCCCAGCCCAGCAGGCCGAGCGCGGCCATCATCCAGACGAGTCGCACATAGGGGTCCATTTTGAGCGCGTCGAAGAGGGCGCCCATGATGATGAGTATCGGGTAAGTGGGTATGCAGTAGAAGATGTCGACGAGGCGCATGATGAGCGTGTCGACCCAGCGGCCGAAGAAGCCGGCCAGGCCGCCGAGGATGACGCCGATGAGCGTCTCCAGGAAGACGACGACGAAGCCTATCATCAGGGAGATGCGGCCGCCGTACATCATGCGGGCGAGGATGTCCATGCCGTCGCCGTCGGTGCCGAACCAGTGCTCGGCGGAGGGACCGGCGTAGATGTCGATGAGGTAGGTGGTCTGGTCGCAGCTGAGCACATACTCGCTGGTCTTGCGCTCGACGGTTATCTCGGTGTCGACGAGCACGGGGTTGCCCTCCTCGTCGTAGACGGGGCTGGACTCCTCATCGGTCTGGGGTATGGCGTGGACGAAGGTGGTCTTGGTGACGCCGTCGGCCTCCATCTGGGCGATGACGTCCTGCGTGGCCTCCTTGAAGTCTATGGGCAGGGTGTCCTGGCCGGAGTAGCGGCGCACGACGAAGGTGCCGAGGGAGACTATCTCGTTCCCCGCGGCGTCGGAGATGCCGCCGCTCTCGCCGTCGAAGCTGACGGTGTAGGTCTGGCCGTCGTACTCGAACTCACCGTCGCGCCCGGCGGCGAGCAGGGCCTCGGCCTTGAACTCGTCGGAGTACTGCACGGAGGTGTCGTAGGAGTCGAAGACGAGCGTGGAGCTCACGAGGGCGTCGGTCGGCTCGCCGATGGTGCAGAGGTAATAGGCGCCGCCGCTCTCGGCTATGCGGTAGCTCTCGCCGTTGTAGCTGATGTTGGTCTGGCCGTTCTCTATGGCGGCCTCGACCTCGGCGGTCATGCTCTGGTCGGGCACAAAGCCGTCGATGCCGAGCAGGACGGAGCTCTCGCGGGTGATGCTGTACTTGTTCTTGACGGTCATCTCCACGGAGTAGGTGACGCCGTCGCTGGTGAAGGTCTCGTCGCCGGCCTCGATGGCGGCCGCGGCGGCGGCCTCAAAGTTGGCCTGCTGGGCGGAGACGGCCTCGGTCTCTACGGGCTCCTCCCCTTCCGCGGCGGGCTCCTCCTCCCCGTCCGCGGCCTCGGCCGCGAAGGCCTCGGCGTCGGTGTAGGTGAAGGCCTGGTGGATCTTGTCGTAGCTCGCGATGAGGGTCACGCCGCTGTAACGGGCGACCTCGACAAGGTCGTCGGCGGCGAGGGTGTAGATGTTGTCGGTCAGCTTGCTGACGGTGTACATCGTGCCCTCGGAATCCGTGACCTGCATCTCGTCGAGCCCCTGAGCGTTCATGTCGCGGATGTAGGAGTTCATGCTGTTCTTGACGGTCTTGGAGACGCTGATGTCGTCGCCGAGGCTGTAGGAGACGTACTCCGTGCGCTCGGTGGCGCTGGCGTAGTTGGAGTTGAGCGTGCCGTATTTATAGAAGATCTGCGTCTGCGTGTAGGGGTAGAACAGCGGGAAGATGAACGCGAACACGAACATGAAGATGAGGATGGCAAGCCCGACGATGGCGAGCTTGTTCCTGAAAAAGCGCTTGGCGACGAGGCGGCCGGGAGAGAGCACCTTTACGCGCTGGGTATCGTCCAGCGCGAGGGGCTCGCCCTCGTGGTGAATGTGCTGTTCACCGGCGGCTTCGCGGCGCTTGAGGGCCTCGTTCAGGCTGTCTGAGCGTCTTTCGTTGTTAGCCATGTGTCTGCCTCCCCTCTCAATGCACGCGGACGCGCGGGTCGACCACGGCGTACAGCACGTCCGCCAGCAGGTTCGAGAGCAGCGTCAGGATGGAGATAAAGGCGAGGTAGAACATCGTGAACGGGATGTCGCCGTTTATCATAGCGTAGTAGGACGTGTAGCCTATCCCGCGGATGCCGAAGAGCGTCTCGGTGATGAGCGCGCCGGAGAAGAGGGCGGGCAGGGTGGTGCCCATTATCGTGATGAGCGGGATAAGTGTATTTCTGAAGGCGTGGCGGTTGATGACGGTCCTCTCGGAGAGGCCCTTGGCCCGCGCGGTGCGGATGTAGTCCGAGTTGAGGACCTCCAGCATGTTCGTGCGGGTGTAGCGCATCAGGCCGCCTATGCCAAGCATAGTCAGAGTTATGACCGGCAGGACCATGTGATGGCAGAGGTCAAGGAATTTGCCAAAGTCGGAGAGCAGCATGTAGTCGCGGCTTTGCATTCCTATGAGGTCGAACCAGCCGAGCTTTATGGAGAAAATCAGCTTCAGCAATGTAGCCAGGAAGAAGGTCGGCATTGAAATACACAGCAGCGCCACGACCGTAACGGTGTAGTCGGTGATGCTGTACTGCTTTCTCGCCGCAGTGACGCCCAGATAGACGCCTATGACCGTCTCAAAAACAAATGCCGCGAGCGACATGGCCACGGAGAACCAGATGACGTCGTTGAACTTCTGCACGACGGGCAGGGTATAGTACCAGCTGTCGCCGAACTCGCCCTTGACGACGCTCCCCAGCCAGGTGAGATAGCCGCCTACGATGCCCTTGTCGAAGCCGTAGGTCACATTCAATTCCGCGAGCCACTCCTGGGCGCTCTTGGTGCTGCCCGGCTTGGTCGCGAGCTCGCGGGCCATGGTATCCACATAACTTGTGGGCAGGGAGAACATAAGCGCATACACGATAAACATCACGAAGAAGAGTATCAGTATGCACAGAAGCAGGCGTTTGATTATAAACTCGCCCATATCTTCACCACCAATAGTAATAGGGCCTGCACCGGGCGCCGGGGGCGCCCGGTGCAGAGGGTATTATGCGGGAATGTGCTGGGTCAAATCACCTGCTCAGGCAACGAACTTGCCGGAGGCCTCGTCCCAGTTCAGGCCGGCGGCCTTGAAGAAGCCGATGGCGGCCTGCAGAGCGGCGTCATAGCGCTCCTGCTCGGTCATGTCGTCGGTGTAGATGGGGTTGCCGTCCACGTCGACGGAGTAGGCGATCTCATAGCCCTCGTCGGACGGACGCGGGGCGGCCCAGGAGGTGTTGGAGATCGGGTACTGGATGACGCTGGCGGTCTCGCCGTAGTAGCTGTTCACGACGGTGTCGCGATACACGGCGAAGAGGGTGGCAAAGCCCTTGCGGAGGTTCTTGGAGGCGTCGCTGGCGGGGTCGCCGTCGACGCAGACGTTGTTGGCGCACATGGCTATGTAGCCGTAGCCGAGGTTGTCGACCGCGAAGGTGGTCAGCTTGTCACCGGTGAGCTCGCCGTTGGAGTTGTAGCTCTCGATATCGCTGGCGGTGTCAACGGTGAAGTTGGGGTCGGTGATGTCGAAGGTGGCGGCATCGGAAGCCACGCCGCTGAGCTTGTCGGAAGCGGCGGTCTCCTGGAAGAGGATGTACTTGGTCACGGGCTCGCCCTTCCAGTAGTTCTCGTTGGCCTCGAAGGTGACGACGCCGTTCTCATAGGAGACGAACTTGTAGGGGCCGGCGCCCATGGGCTGGGTGGTCTTGGCACGGACGGTGCTCAGGTCGCCCTTGGTGAAGCCGAACATGTTGTTGTCGTAGTCGTACTTGGAGACGTCGCCGTAGTAGTGCAGCGGGGCGACGGTGACGCCGAGCTGATAGATGGCGGCGGCGTCGTACTTGGTCATGTGCACGGTCATGCTGTAATCGCCGGTCTTGATGATGCCGGTGATGTTGGGCACGGAGCTGCCGGTGGCAACGCCGGACTGATACTCGGCGGCCTTGTCGCCGAGCTCGGCGTAGATGAAGTCGGTGATGGAGGTGCCGGCGGTCTCAGCGTTGATGCCGTTGTCGCTCAGGTCGTAGCCGTAGTTGTCGACGATGGCCTGGAAGAAGTCGGCGGCGGTGGCGTCGGCAGCCAGGTCAGGGTAGTTCCAGGCAGCCGCAGCGCCGGCGACGTCGCCCGCCTCGGCGTAGCCGGCGTCGACGCAGTAGTCAACTATCTCCTGGGCAAACTTCTCGCCCGCGGGCCAGAAGGCGTCCCAGAAGGCGGTCTGCTGCTCCTCGGTCCAGTTGGTGAAGTCGGTGTTGTCCGGGCCGGCGGCCACGATGAGGTTCACGAGCAGCTCCATGCCGGAACGGTACTCCGTCATGCCCTCGATGGGCAGAGCGTAGAGGGTGGAGCTGCCGTCATAGGTCGGGTCGCAGAGAACGTACATACCGAAGATGACGTCGTCGATATCCGCTGTGGTGCCGTCGGAGAACTTGATGTCATCGCGCATGGTGACGTTGTAATCGACAGTGCCGTCGTCATTCTGGACGACCTCGATGTTGGAGATGCCGGTGTAGGTGTAGTCGGTGCCGTTGTAGCTGCGGGTCTCGCCCTCGATGCCGTTCAGGACCGGGTTGCCCTCGCGGTCAAGGCCCATGAGGTACTGGGTGGTCATGTCGCCCACGTCGACGTCGTACTGGGTCTTGCCGAAGAAGGGGCTGAACTTGGAGGAGAAGTAGTCGTAGCCGACGACCAGCTGGTCGGCGCCGTTCGTCTCGATCTTCTCTATCTCAGCCATCCAGCGCCAGAACGGGGTGATGTCGGGGGTGACGGTGTCTATGTTCACGCGCTCGGTGCTCATGATGACGGCGTTCTGCCTCTGGTAGACGGGGACCTCAACGGCCCAGTCGATGATGATGTCGAGGCACTGCTTGTAGGTCGCCTTGCGGAAGGCCTGGTCGGAGCTGGTGCGGGCCTCCATGATGAGCTCGTCGAGGGTGTCGTCGGCTATCATGTAGTGGTTGGACTCGGTGCCGCCCTTGCCGTTGCCGTTGGTGCTGTAGTAGACCTGGTACATATCGGGGTCAGCCGTGGAAGACCAGGCGGCGCACCAGAACTCAGCGCTTATCGGGTTGGACTCGATGGCCTGCCAGATCACGTTGGAGTCGCTGGGGTCGTTTATCTGCAGGTCGATGCCGATGGTGGCAAGGGCCTCCTTGGCGTTCGTCAGGATGCCGTAGGCCGGGTGGTCGCCCACACCGTCGGCCGGGATTATGACCTCATAGCTGAGGGCGTACTCCCCGGTGTCCGCGCTCTCGCTCGGAGCAGCGCTCTCATCCGGCGTATCGCTCTCGGTCGGGGCGGGTTCGCCGCAGGCGGCCAGAGCGAAGACCATGGCGAGCGCAAGCGCCAGAGCCAGGAATTTCTTCAGATTTTTGCTCATTTTCACTTTTTCCTCCTTGTTTTGGGTCTCTTTTTATTAAACGCCGAAGCGCATAATAAACTAATCCTCTTCCCCGCACTCAACTGTGCGGAGTCTCTCTCTCACGGCAAAGCCGTACCCCCCCAGCGCCGCCATTGCCGCGGCGCAGAGTCCGAAAATGACGTCGTACACGTTCACGCTCTCCGGCGCGGCCAGGGCAGTAACGCCCAGCCCCAGCGCCGAGACGCCTGCCAGCAGCATGAGCCAAAACGCGCACACAGGCAGCCGCTTGGAGAGCTTTTCCGCCTCCGAGCGTATGAGCCGCGCCGCGCCGCGCCTCCGCCACAGCAGAATGGCGGAACCCGTCATATAGCCCAGAGGCAACGCGGAAAATGCAAAGGGCAATATGACCCACATGAGCTTTGAAGCCCCCGTCCTCGGCAGGAGCGCCCCCAGAAACAGCAGCCAGGCCCCGCAGCCGCCCCACAACAGAGGACGCGCGCATTTTTTGGCCCCGGCCTCGTCCGCAAATTCGAAATGCTTCCCCACATAAACGGCTTCGGTGCGTATACCACCCCGCTCCGTCACGCTTTCAGAGAGCTTGTAATCCTTTATGTACTTCCGCGTGACCATTCTCAGTCAGTCCTCAAACAGCCGTGAGACCGGCACTTCCAGTTTCTCAGAGATGAGAAACAGAGTCTCCAGAGACACGCCCTTCACGTCCGCCGCATTGTTCGCCTCAATTTGGCTGACAAAGCTCACACTCCGGCCTATCGCCTCCGCCAACTGCTCCTGAGTCATGCCGCGCAGTTTCCTGTAATACGCTATCTTCAGGCCAAGCACTCTGAACTTTTCTCGGAATTCCTCGCGCATCTGCTTACCCCTGTAAACCTGCCTAACACTGCGGTATTCATTGTCCGAAAAGCTGCATACACCCCCGGATTGTATAATTTTATACAAATTTCACCCCTATTATAATAATCCACCAGTGTTTTTTCTTTCGCTCACAGTGAAAGAATCTTGAATTATAGCGAAATCAACCTATTTTTGCCCAACCCATCGTACAAAATCAGGAAAAAGTGAATAATTCAAAATCAAAAAAGCGGGCCTAAGCCCGCTTTTTTGATGGATGCTCCGGTATTTTGACGGAGCGCTGTGTTAAATTTTGTGCTTTTTTGCCAGCGATCAGGTGAGCGCCTTGCCGCTCTCCTTATCAAACACATGGACGACGTTCTCGCTGAAGGTGAAGCTGACTTCCTCGCCGTAGCGGTAGCCGAACTTGTGGTCCTCCGGCAGGTCGACCGTTGCGATGACAAGGACGACGTCCTTGCCGTTGGCATTGACATGCAGGTGGATGGAGGAACCCATCATCTCGGACACGTCCACAGTGGCCTTGACGCTCGTCGCGCCCTTGTCGCAGAGCATGATATGCTCGGGGCGCACGCCCAGCACCACCGGACCGGCTGCCGCGCCGTGGGCCCTCAGGCTGGCCTGCTTCTCCTCGGAGATGGCGAACTCCGTGCCGTACAGCATCACGCTGTATTTGTCGCCGGTCTTTTTGAGCTCGGCGTCGAAGAAGTTCATCTGAGGCGTGCCGATGAAGCCCGCCACGAAGAGGTTGGCAGGATGATTGAAGACCTCCTGCGGAGTGCCGATCTGCTGGATGAAGCCGTCTCGCATGATGACGATACGGTCGCCCAGGGTCATGGCCTCGGTCTGGTCGTGGGTGACGTAGATGAAGGTGGTGTTGATCCTCTGGCGCAGCTTGATTATCTCGGCGCGCATCTGGTTACGGAGCTTTGCGTCGAGGTTGGACAGCGGCTCGTCCATGAGGAAGACCTTCGGCTCGCGGACGATGGCGCGGCCGATGGCGACACGCTGCCTCTGGCCGCCGGAAAGCGCCTTGGGCTTACGGTCGAGGTACTGGGTGATGTCCAGGATCTCGGCGGCCTCGCGGACCTTTTCGTCTATGGTCTTTTTGTCGACCTTCTTGAGTTTGAGCGAGAACGCCATGTTCTCATAAACAGTCATGTGGGGGTACAGAGCGTAGTTCTGGAACACCATTGCGATGTCCCTGTCCTTGGGGGGAACGTCGTTCACGACGCGCCCGTCTATGATGACCTCGCCCTCGGAGATCTCCTCAAGGCCGGCGATCATACGCAGGGTGGTGGACTTGCCGCAGCCGGAGGGGCCGACCAGGACGATGAATTCCTTATCCGCGATGTCTATGTTGAACTGCTGCACCGCGACAACGCCCTTATCGGTTATCTGGAGGTTGGACTTCTTCTCCTCAGCGGGGGCCTCTTCGCCTTTTTTGACCTTTTTCTTCTTGGTGTCTCCCGCCGCGTTGGGGTAGATCTTCATTACGTTTTTCAGGACTACTTCTGACATTTTCCGGCTTTAGCGCACCTGCCTCCGCAAGAGTGCGCCTCGCTGCCGCCAAAACCGGCGCGCAGCATTACGCCAGGTCTCCACACTGACGCACCGCAAGCCTAACGGACGTTCTGTTCCTCCTATCTTTATGTACGTGCGGACATGGTAATGGAGTGCCCGCGCGCCATGGATTCACTATATTTTACAACATCTCCGTTCCACTGTAAATCCGGGATATTCCACAATTTTCTGCTTATGTTTTAAGCATCCTGCACAGCCTTATTTATCGACGCTCCGAGTGAAAGAAACGCCGTCCTTGTGCAGGAAGATATCCAGCTTTACCCGGTCCGCCCGGATGAGGCTCTGCGTGAACTCATAGACGACGCCCGCCTCCGTCCGAGTCCGCCGCTGGACCGAAAATGCGCAGGAGCCGGGGCGGCAGCCCAGCAGCTCCGCCTCCCTCCTGCCCAGGGTGACGGCCTCATAGGAGTCCACCGCGGAACAGGGTACGATCCCCTCCTCATAGAGCAGACTGTAGAAGCTGTGCGTCTCCAGCAGCTCGCGCGTGAGCTTGGGGTATATGTAGGTCGGGTAGAACGAGGTCTCCAGGATCAGCGGCTGGCCGTTCACGTTCCTGATCCTCGTGAACTTATATATCTGAGTCTTGTGGCTGCCCATGTCCAGCATCGATACGATATCCGGAGTCGGGTCCATGATCTCAAACTCCAATATGGTGGAGGACGGCGTCATCCCCATCGCGCTTATCTCGCTCGTGAACGAGTACACGTTCTCGGTCCTGCGACGCATCTTCGGCTCCGCGACGAAGGTGCCGCGCCCCTGCTTGCGTACCACCAGCCCCTCCGCTTCCAGGGCGCCTATCGCCTGGCGCACCGTACTGCGTGAAACGTCAAATGTTCTGCAAAGCTCCGCCTCGGAGGGAAGCAGCGCCCCGGGCGGCAGCGTCCCCGCAGATATATTGCGCTTTATTATGCTCACAAGCTGCGAGTACAGAGGTATGTCGCTGTCCATCGACAGTTTGTTCAAAAGTACCGGGTTTGTGTCCATCTTTTGTCCTCTCATTATTTCCAACTTGTACTAACGTCTCATACGTTACTCTTATTATAACTGACCCTGACGATTTTTACAAGGGGCAAGTTCCTTGTGAAATTATTGTTCATTTTCGTGTTCTCTGTTCAGTTTTTATACATTAAAACTTCAAAATGTAGTTTACATTTGGGATTTTATGCTTTACACTGGTAATACGAAAGGGGGTTGCGCCATGGCACACAGCATTCTTGACAACTGCATAGGCTGCGGCGCCTGCGCCCGGGCCTGTCCTGTACACGCCATTGAGGGCGCCTTGAAGTCGCGGCACGCAATAAACGCGAAGCGCTGCATAGACTGCGGCGTCTGCGGCATGAGCTGCCCCGCCGGGGCGGTGATGGACGCCTCGGGCAGGGTCTGCGCGCGCGTGCCTGTAAAGGAACGGAGGATACCGGTCATAGACGGGGAGCTTTGCAGCGCCTGTCAGATCTGCGTGACCTTCTGCGCGGCCAAGGCGCTGGCCATCTCAGAGCCTCGGGCCCGCGGCGATGTCGAGGCACACTGTGTGCTGGCAAAGCCTGAAAAATGCGTGGGCTGCGGCGTCTGCGAGCTCGAATGTCCCCTGCACGCCATAAGGATGGAGGCGAGAACATGAACCTGCCGATCTATGCGAAAGTCGACCTCACGGCCGGGCGCTGGGAGCCCTTTGAGATACCGCGGGACTACTTCAAAAAATACGTCGGCGGCAAGTGCCTCGCGGCGCGGCTGCTGCTCGACCTCACGGAGCCGGGCCTTGGCCCGCTCTCCGAGCGCGCCGTCATCATCATAAACACGGGGCCGCTCAACGGCACGGGCGCGCCCTCGTCGAGCCGCTTCAACCTCAGCTTCAAGAACGTCATGACGGGCGGCATCGCGTCCTCGAACTGCGGCGGGCAGTTCGGCGTCATGCTGAAAAGGGCGGGCTTCGACGGACTCATCATCACGGGCCGCGCTGCGGAGCCGAGCGTCCTGGAGATACTCGACGGCGAGGTACATATTAGGCCCGCGCCGGAGCTCTGGGGCCTGGACGCGGAAAAGACGCAGGAGCGCTTCCCGGAATGGTACGGAAAACTGGTAATAGGCCCCGCAGGCGAGAACGGCGTGCTCTACGCCTCAGCCATCTCGGGTGAGCGCGTGGCGGGCCGCTGCGGTTCTGGCGCGGTACTTGGCTCGAAGAACCTCAAGGCGCTGGTCGCCTACGGCTCGAAGCGGCCGGAGGTGTATGATCGCGAGGGTTTCGACAAGTTCATTTTGAAATGGATAAAGTTCATAAAAAAGCACCCCATGACGGGGCAGAGTCTGCCTCGCTACGGCTCTGCCGGCCTTGTAAACAAGGCCAACGCCACGAACGCCCTGCCGACAAAGAATTTCCAGAGCGGCCACTTCGACAAAGCCGACGCGGTCTCCGGCGAGACGCTGACGGAGACAAAGCTCATCCGCAACAGCGGCTGCGTGAGCTGCCCCATCCGCTGCGAGCGGCGCGTGCCTGTGGACGGGCGTGAGCTCAAAGGCCCGGAGTACGAGACCCTGGGCTTCTTCGGGCCGAACATCGCCGCCTCGGACATGGACACGGTGCTCCGCATGAACTGGCTATGCGACATCTACGGCGTGGACACGATCTCTTTCGCCTCCTCGCTCGCCTTTGCCATGGAGCTTAAGGAGCGCGGCATGGCGGACTTCGGTCTGGAGTTCGGCCGGACCGACAACCTGGAGGACGTGCTTTTGAAGGTCGTGCGCCGGGAGGGCATCTATTCCGACATAGCGGACGGCACGAAGCGCATGGCCGCAAAGTACGGCGGCGAGGACTTTGCTATAAACTCCAAGGGCCTGGAGCTGGCCTCCTACGAGCCGCGCCGGAGCGTGGGCATGGGTCTCGGCTACGCCGTGGCGAACCGGGGCGGCTGCCACCTGAACGGCGGATATCTTGCCCTGCTCGAATCCGTGGGCGTTCTGAGCATGGACGCTCTGACGCCGAAGGGCAAGGCGCAGTTCACAGCCTTCATGCAGGACGCGCTTGAGGCGGTGTCCTCGGCGGGCTGCTGCCTGTTCTCCGCGCAGACCTTCGTGCCGGGGGTGTTCTTCAAGCTCGGGCCGAACAGCGCGGTGACGAGGCTGGTGGGCAAGGTGATGCCGCACATGGGTCCGATGGTGGCGCTGCTGCTGAATATCACGCCTGTCATCGCCTTCAACTCCCTGCTGCTCCTGCCTCACGCGGAGGCACTGCGGCGGGCAACGGGGCTGAGGATGTTCACGGGTTCTTTCCTTGACCTGGGCGAGCGATCGTACAACCTTGAACGGCTGTATAACCTGCGCGAGGGTCTGACAGCGAAGGATGACAGTCTACCCAAGCGCCTCACCCGGGACCTGCAGGACCCCTCAAATGAACGGACCAGAGTCCCGCTGGAGAAGATGCTCCCCATTTATTATAAGGTGCGCGGCTGGGACAGGGATGGTCGGCCGACAAAGCGGAAGCTCCGCAGGCTCGGCATAGAGGAGGCAGCGAAATGAAAGTCGAAGTCACATACAGGGGCGCCCTGCCTGAGCTCCTCGGCCGGAGTTCGGAGACGGTGGAGGCCCGCACCGTCTCGGACATAATGGCGCACATCAAAAGTTTGTACCCGAAAGAGGCATACCGCGAGGCAAAGCGGATGCTGATAGTTATAAACGGAGAGAGCATACAGCTCCGTCAGGGATACAGGACGGCTCTGTCGGAGGGAGACCGGCTGAGTTTCCTGCCCATCTGCGGAGGAGGATAACACAAAGGGGGAGGAGAAAAATGGCGGATATCGAGAAAATCAAGCGGGCGTATTACCGGAGCTTTCAGGGCGTGTTCGGCGTGGGAGAGAAGTTCATGTCCTGGCGCAAACCGGAGCTCGTGACCGGCCCCGGCAGCATCAGGGAGATTCCCAGGCTCTTGGCCGACGCAGGCGTGACGAAGCCCATGCTGGTCACGGGGCCTAACATCGTAAAGACCATAGGAAAGCGCATCATGGAGCTGCTGGACGAGGCGGGGATCGGCTTTGCCGTATACTCCGAGGTCGAGGCGAACCCCTCCGTCGTGACTGCGGAGTGCATATACATGCGCTACACCGAAAACGGCTGCAACGGCTTCATCGCCCTGGGCGGCGGCTCGCCCATGGACGCGGCCAAGGCGGCAGCGGCGCTGTGCGCAAGGCCGGATAAGCTACTCACGCAGCTCGCGGGGCTTTTGAAGGTGGGCCGTCCCATCCCGCCTATAATAGCCATTCCCACCACCTCCGGTACGGGCAGCGAAACCACCGTGGCCGCCGTCATCACCGACAGAGAAACGAACCACAAATACGCCATCATGGACCTGCACCTCATCCCGCGCTATGCCATCCTGGACCCGGAGCTGACGCTCGGCCTGCCGCCCAGGACAACGGCGACGACGGGCATGGACGCCCTTACCCACGCCGTGGAGGCCTACCTCTGCTGGACCTACAATACGCGCGAGAGCATACGCGATGCCGAAGAGGCCGTACAGAGCGTGTTTGTAAACCTTGAAAAGGTCTATAATCACCCGAACGACATAAACGGACGCCAGGAGATGATGCTGGCCGCCTTCAAGGCTGGCTTTGCCTTCACTCGCTCGAGCGTGGGCAACGTGCACGCGATAGCGCACACCCTCGGCGGATTCTACAACACGCCGCATGGACTGGCGAACGCCGTCATTTTGCCAATCGTGCTTGAGGACTACGGCGAAGCGGTCTATGTTAAGCTAGCAAAGCTGGCGGAATTGGCAAAGGTAAAGACCTGCGGCACGACGGAGGAAAAGGCAAAGGCTTTCATAGCCGAAATACGCGCGATGAACAAACGCATGGGCATCCCGACGGGCTTCAGCTTCATAAAGGACGAGGACATCCCAACCATGGTGAAATACGCGCTGGCCGAGGCAAACCCCGTCTACCCCGTCCCGGTCGTCTACGACAAGGCGCGCTGCACCGCCGTCATACACAGGATTAGGCGCGAGGCCTGAACCCCGCAGAGCCTGCCGCCCCCGCCGTGGGCGGCTCTCTTTTTGCTCTCTGGTCCTGGTCTATAGCTGACCAGTTGGTTTTCAAACGCCGAGGACGATAAATGTTTGACAAGCTGGGCAGTTTGTACTATAATTTTGACACATAAGAGCGGGTTTGTTGTGCATTTCAAGTTTTTTATTTGACAAAAAATAATCAAGGGGGCTGCAAATTGAAGGATCTGAAACACCTGATCTACTTTGAAAACCTCCTGCAGGAGGCTCAGAACGAGCTTGTGACGCAGGCGGTGGGCGAGGGCAAGATCGCATTGGGATATAACTGCTACTATATCCCTGAAGTCCTGCTCAATCTTCCCGGCTGCTTTTCCTCGCGCCTGCGCGCGCCGCGTTGTTCCTCCACGGACGTCGCTACATACTACATGACCAACCGCAACTGTCCCTATGTCCGCTCCATCCTCGAGCGCGGCATCGAGGGCGGCTACAACTACCTGAGCGCCCTCTTCGGCGCCGAGAGCTGCGCCGCCATGGAGAGAATGCAGGAGCATTTCTTCCTCATAAATCCCGTCAAGAACGACAATTTCTTCGTCACCATCATCGACCCGCCGATGAAGGGCGACAAAACCTCGCTCGACTACTACAAGGCCCAGCTCAAGCTCAAGGTCGTGGACGAGCTCGAACGCCGCTTCGGCATAGACACCTCGGAAGCCGCCATGCGCAAGGCCGTCGCGGACTTCAACGAGCTCTGCGACGCGATAACCGAGATCGGCAACTTCCGCAAGCTCGACAATCCCCCGGTGACGGGCTATGAGTTCCACGTGATCCAGCTCGTCAGCCAGGTATGTCCGCACGAGCTCATCCTCCCCTATATCAAAGAGACCCTCGAGGAGATAAAGACCCGCGAGCCCGAACCCAAGTTCCCCTTCCGCGCGAGGCTCGTCATGGTCGGCTCCGAGATAGACGACCCCGAGTTCACCAAACTCGTCGAGATGTGCGGCGCCATGGTCGTTGCAGACCGCTACTGCTTCGGCAGCTTCCCCAGCCGCGAGCGGATAGAGATCCGCGAGGGCGAGAGTGCCTACGACGCCATCTGCCGTCACTACCTGCACTGGAACCAGTGCGCAAGGTTCATGTCCGGAGACAAGATCGACCAGAGACACACCGAGGTCAAGCGCCTCGTGGACGAGTTCAAGGCCGACGGCGTGGTCTACGAGAACATGAAGTTCTGCGAGTTCTGGAGCTATGAGAAGGTCCTCGGCTCCTTCGTCCTGCAGAGCGAGATGGGCGTCCCCTGCTGCACGATAGAGAAGGAATACGCGCTCGGCTCCGTGGGCCAGCTGCGTACCCGCTTCCAGGCCTTTGTCGAAAGCCTGGAGATCAAAAAGATCAACGCCTGAGAAAGGGGGAGAAACATATGAAAAATCCGGTGACAGCGTTCATAGACAAGAAATTGCAGAAATTCGACCCCAAATGGCAGGCGGAACACGGCACGGGCGGCCTGCGCAGCCGCTTCTACGACAAGACCGGTATCGCCAAATACCGCGAGTGGCGCGGCGTTCACGACACGATGGTGGACTACCTCGCATGGCTCAACAACCTCAAGAGCATGGGCCTGATGGTTGCAAGCGCGCCGCTGCCGGTGCTCAAGGGTATGTGGGAATACCGCTGGATGGGCTCCTATCTCGGCACCTTCTGCTTTATCGACAGGCTGTTTGAGGGTTTCCGCGGCCCCGAGCTCAGGATAGCGCATCTGAATATGCACGCCATAGTTCAGAGCCTGACGAAGAAGATCGCCCTCGTGCTCTCTAACGACCGCCGTTTCGGCGGCGGACCGCTGACCGATAAGATAGTACCCATGGACGAGGTCATGCCGCCCCTGTTCATGTGCGGCTTCCCGAACCTTGTTCCCATCCCGCTGCAGACCCTGCCGGAGTTTATCATCTGCGACATAGACCAGCACCTGCAGCCGCACTACATCGACGTGGCGGAGAGCTTCGGCCTGCCGGCGGACGTCTGCTCGCGCTGCGCGGCCGAGACGGGCGTCACCTTCGAGGACGACTTCCCGCTCATCGGCAAGGCCCTGCTCTCGACGAACATGCCCTGCAACGCCAGCGAGGCGACGAGTATGTTCCAGCGCCGCAGGATCGGCCTGCCCGACTTCCCCATCACCATGGCCATGATCCACAACGAGCCCGGCGCGCACCCGTACTCGACCCAGGTGCTAAAGGACGCCATCGCCTTCATCGAGAAGGAATACGGCGAAAAGTACGATTGGGATGCCCTCTTCGCCCGCGCCAAGCACATGAACGAGCAGAACACCATAGAGCTGGAGAAGTGGGACATCTTCAAAACCCCGTACTCCGCCCTCTGCGGCATCGCAGAGACGCTCTACAGGCTCTACTCCTGGGCAAGTGTCAACGGCCAGGAGGACTACTTCACCAAGACGGACCGCAAGGTCATCAAGATCATGCGCCGCTGCTACAAGAAGAAGTACGAGCCCTTCGGCGGCAAGACCCGCCACCGCGCCTTCCTCTGGGGTCCCTCCGCTGTGTACTACACGGACTTCCCCACCTGGATACAGAACTGCTGGGGCGTCAACATCGTCCTGAACATGGACTCGACGATGGGCCACAACATGATCAGCACGGACGACCCGGAACAGGCCATCAAGGACCTTGCGCTGTTCTCCGAAAAGGGCGTCATGCGTCACCATGCCGTCGGCGGCTGGGACAACGTCAACGCTATCTGGGACTGGGCGAAGAACTTCAACTGCGATATGGTCCTCATGAACGACAACGTCGCCTGCAAGGGCATGAACGGCGTCCACGCCATGATGGAGGAGCAGGCGCGCGACCTGGGCTTCTACTTCATCTTCGTCGAGCACGACCTTGAGGACTGCCGCACGATCTCGCGGCGCGACATGAGGAACATCGTAAACAACTACATGTCCGTCGTCGTCGGTGAGGAGCCGCTGGACGAGACCCTGGTGGACTTCGACGACTCCGAGGCGTGGTAAGGAAAGGCAGGTAAAGCGAAATGAAGAAAGCAAAAAAGGCAAAACTCCCGGCGAAGAAGCGCGCGCTGAAGATAGTCGGCAAGCTGACCCTGTTCGGCTTTATCACCTTCCTCGTGACCTTCGGGATCTATATGTTCAACCTCGAGAACAAGCTCATCTACTACGTCATCCGGCCCTTCCTCAACAAGCACTACGACAGCCAGAAGAGGGACAGAAGAATAGTATAAGAGAAAGATCAAAACCGCCGGCCCATTACAGGCCGGCGGTTTTTGACGCTATATGCGGGAACTCCGATAGAGCTGCATCGCCCTCATCAGGGCTTTCACCCGTGCTCAGATACAGTTCTTCACATTTTCGCTGGGCATCTATAAGTATTTCAATGGCCCGTTCGCTGGCTCGAAATAGCTTGAGATACATCTGCTTATAGTCGTCCATTTTTACACCTCCAAGCCAAGGATAACCTGTTTCAGGTTAAAAGTCAATAATCTGTTTCAGGTTATGAAATACTGGCGCAGAGGTGAGGCGCATGTATCCAAGGCTCCGGGACCTGCGTGAGGATGCGGATATGACACAGGCGCAGGTGGCGAAGTATTTGCAGATGTCGCAGACGGGGTACTCGAAGTACGAGACCGGAGAAAACGACATACCGACGCAGGTTCTGATAAAGCTCGCAAAGCTCTACGCCACCAGCACGGACTATCTGCTGGGCCTGAGCGACAAGAGGTAAGTCCGGCACATGCGTGAAGCTATCCATTGTCTTTGCGCGAAAAAACAATAAAACGCCCCCTTTTGGGGGCGTTTCAGCTTGTCGAAAAAGGTCACCAACTGGTGGCCTTTTTCTCGTATAGAGAGAGG
>ENA-OZIL01000479-OZIL01000479.1-human-gut-metagenome-genome-assembly--contig:-NODE-479-length-18840-cov-5.849454_pt1 | contig 18840 bp, 19 predicted proteins | sample MGYA00244057_ERZ653706 | MGnify/ENA primary metagenome ERZ653706 (study PRJEB26926, sample SAMN06165266) | human gut metagenome | biome: ENVO:00009003; feature: ENVO:2100002; material: ENVO:00002003...
GCCTGTAACTAATGAATTAATAGAAGACGAGAACATCATATCTTCATACACCGGCAGTCTCCCTCAAGACATTCTGGTTATCGATGATGACCCGATGCTTCTGAATATAGTCAAAGAGATGCTGGAACGCAACGGGGTCACTTGCACAATTTGCACGACTGCCAAAGATGTGGTAAAGGCGATGCGCAACCAAAACTATGACCTGTTGTTGTCAGACATACAAATGCCGGGAACGAACGGATTTGAATTGCTGGCCCTGCTACGTAACTCGAATATAGGCAACTCCCGCACAATACCTGTCGTTGCCATGACTGCACGCGGAGATCGGGATAAAGAGGCATTCTTGAGCGCCGGCTTTACCGATTGCATCTATAAGCCATTCTCATCTTCTGAACTGCTCAGCCTTATTTCCGGCATAAAAAAGCAACAGACAGATGACGGGCGGCATAGCGTTGATTTCAGCACAATGTTATCGGAGGTCAGCGATGGCGTAAAACTGCTCCGTTCCTTCATCGTCCAATCGGAAAAAGACCGGGATGAACTCGAAAGTGCGATAAAAAAGAGTGACCGGATGAAATTGCGTGAAACAGCACACCGTATGCAACCGTCATGGGATTTATTGCATACAGGCGACCGGTTGATGGCATACCGCACCTTGTTAAAGGACGGCGCACAAGATGACACTGCTGTCAAAGAACATACCCGGCAGATAATAGATTACATCTCCACTCTTATTGCGGAAGCGGAGGACGAAATAAAAAGACAAACGAATGAAACGGAAAATACTGATAGTTGAAGACAACATGAGCTTGTCACAAATGCAGAAGGACTGGTTCTCCCAAGCCGGCTATGATGCTATGACAGCCATGAGCGAGCCGATAGCCCGCGCATTGATACGCAAGACACGATTCGACCTGATACTTTCGGATGTGCGCTTGCCGGAAGGGGACGGAATTTCCCTTTTGGAGTGGTTGCGTAGAGAGAAAAATGAAACGCCGTTTATCATCACCACCGAATATGTGTCCGTGCCGGATGTGGTGCGTACAATCAAATTGGGAGCCATAGATTACCTGCCCAAGCCGGTGCATAGGGAACATCTGCTGGAACTGGCGGAAGAGGTGTTCCGGCCGATAGCCACTGTGCGGAAGAAAGAGAAGACATTATTCCATCGTACAAGCCCCGGAATACTGCAAGTGGAGAAATTCGCCAAGCTGGTTGCCCCATCCGACATGTCAGTAATGATACTCGGAGCCAACGGAACCGGAAAGGAGTCAATAGCGCAAACCATCCATTGCAACAGCGAGCGTTGGAATACGCCTTTCGTTGCCGTGAACTGCGGGGCATTACCTCGTGAACTGGCCGCCTCGCTGTTCTTCGGTCATGAGAAAGGGGCGTTTACCGGGGCAGATACGGCGAAAACCGGTTATTTCGATATGGCAAAAGGCGGAACGTTGTTCTTGGATGAGATTGGTACCATGTCATACGAAATCCAATCCCTGCTGCTTCGGGTATTGCAAGAGAACGTTTACACCCCGATAGGCAGCGGCAAGGAACGGACAGCGGATGTCAGGGTGATTGCCGCCACCAATGAAGACCTGCAACAAGCCATCAAGGAAGGACGGTTCAGGGAAGACCTGTACCACCGTCTGAATGAATTTGAAATCAGACAACCATCACTGGCGGAATGTGCGGAGGACATCATCCCTTTGGCGGAGTTTTTCAGGGAACGCTATTCGAAAGAACTGAAACGGGAAACGCAAGGATTTACAGAGGATGCCATTCACCGGATGCTCGCTTATCCATGGCCGGGTAACGTGCGTGAACTGCAAAACCGTATCAAGCGTGCCGTGTTGGTCGCGGAAACACCGATGCTGGATGTGGAAGGGTTGGATATCGAATTTAGCCGGTCTATGGAGAACTCCGGTTCAAAAGCAGTAATCCTGCCGTTAAAAGACGAATCTCTGGAGAAAGAGAGCATTGTCAATGCACTCAAAGCCTGTAACGGGCACAGAGAACAGGCAGCTAAAATATTAAATATCAATCCGGCAACACTATACCGGAAAATGAAGAAATATGGACTGAAATGAATTTGGTAATCGAAAAATGCGGAAATATCACGGAATATGTGTACTTTTGCATTTAAATAACGAAAAATGCGGCATACTGTCTATGAGGCAGTTGCCGATTATATATAGACATAAGACCGCAAGCGTCCTAATGGGAATCTGGAAAATTAACATTGGAAGGAACTATTGCGTGATTGCTTATGCTATGCCTTGGCATAGCGTGCATTCACCTATTCCTTTCAAGGGCATTCCAGAGCCTCCATTAGAGATAGCGTGTTTGCACGCTTCTTTTTTAGACGGCTGCCGGTCCGGATTTAATACAGAATTAATATGTCAAAAATCCAAGCAGTAACGGTAATGACACTGGACGGCTTCCTGCCGGAAACCGACAACGTGCTGACGCAATGGGTAATGAACCACAGAAAAGGGTTTGTTCATTGGCGGGTACGCTGCAATGCCCGGATTTTGCCTCATTCCATACTGGACCTGCTTTGCGAGAAAGACAGCAAAAGTGCCTCCTTTACCTATCTGGCAGAAGTTCATGATGCTGAATCCCTTGAGCTTCTGCGTGGATTATTCCACTACAACCTTGTGGATGAATTCATCGTTTATCTGTTTCCTTATTCTACCGGAAAAGGGAATTCCGTACAGGATATTCTTCCTCCCCGGCAATGGCAGTTGCATAAAGTCACGACTTTTTCCAACGGTATCTGCTGCCTTATTTACCGTAATCCTTGCAGGATGTGACTCCGAATGAGTGGATTTCTCTTTTCGTATTAGCATAAAAAGACAAGAATACAGAGAGAAAATCCATCATAAAAGCCCTGCGAATATGCAACGGGCATCGCGAACAGGCAGCACGGTTGCTGAAAATAAATCCCTCAACATTATACCGAAAAATGAAAAAATACGATTTGTGATAGATTGAAAACACGAATAAAGTTCATTCCCTTTTCCGGCGGTGGCCATTTCTTGAGAATCGGTCTGTATATAAAAGCGGCTTATTTTTGTTTTTTTGCTTCTGTTTTTCCGCTTTCAGGCGCAACGACTTCGGAGTAGAGCCCTTCCCGAGCCTTCAGGCGAGCGGCAAGTTGTTTTGGGGTGCCGGAAATAATTTCGGGTGCCCCAAAACACAACTTGCCATGTTCGCTTGAACATGAATTTTTCTTCCGAAAAATCAAAATATGGTGGCTAAACTGCTTCCTGCCAATAAAACCCTTCCGCCGCCATCTTTATGACTTCTTGAATACTCAAAACCGGAGCTGTCGGGACACTTGGGCGGTGTAACAGGATGACACACGGTGTCACAGACCGCCAACAGGTCGCCATGATAGTGGCAATACGGAATTTTTATCGTTATTTTGCCGCATGTCTGAACGTATCCGCTCACGCAAGTATCCAAGTGCGCGTCAGGTACGGGGTGTATTATTACATCCGACCATAGGGTAACGGGTGAACGAAAACGTACAAGAACATAATAGTGTGACCGTCCGTCCATGTGTGAATGCGTGACCGGCTTAATGCCGGACGGAATACGTGGGAGATTGGATACGTGGCCGACTTACTTAGTGTATGTACATATCCGTTCGGCGATATACGCATACAGGAATGGCCGTATTTTCGCATTCACGACGTGAGGGAAATGCCAGACTGCCGGAAAAGAATTGTCCAACTATCTAAAATATGGAATTATGGTAAAGAGAAAAGAGGTTAAAATCGACGAGGAACAGATACGTAGCATGATGACGGGGGACGTTCCTGCCGCCGTCATGGAAAAAATTTATGGAGACAACGCTGCCGGCTTCAAAAGAGAAGGAGACAAGGGTTCGGAAACGGAAAACCAATCCGATATTCCTGCCGTACCTGACAAGGTGGAAGGCTCCGGTATATCCACCGATGAAGAAGTACCGCCCCCGGTCCTCCGGGAAAAAACACGCCGGAAAAGGAACGGTTTGCAGGAGTATCCCGAACATCTGTTTAACAACAATGTTGTGAGGGAGCGCCGCCAGACCTATGTCAGCAGTGACAACTACGAACGGGTGCGTACCCTGCTTTCCGTGATTGCACCGACAGTCAGTATCTCCTGCTACATCGACAATATCCTCTCGGCCCATCTGGAACAGTACCGTGATGAACTGAACGCCATCTACAGCAGCCGTATCAACCTGAAGCCTTTATGATGTTCCGTCCACATGAGAAAAGGGACACCCGACAGCCGGAATATCTTCCAGCTGCCGGATGCCCCTGCTTTCCCTTTCACAACCTTGTGCCTATCTCGTACCGGTAACTCTCGTTCCTTTCGGTATCGGATTGTCGAGTATTATCTTGTAACAGAGTTTGCCGTCCACATTCACCGGCTCCCTTGCCACCATAAACCCGGCACATTTCTCCACCTTTGCGGCATCGAGTATCATTCCGGCTATGAAGCTATTGGAGAAACGGGCGCAACGCGGGTCATTCCATATCGTGAAGCCGTTCTCGTCATCCGATACGAACATGTACCAGTCTTTCGGCCTGTCGTCGTCCCTGGCGATTCCCAGCCAGTTGCCGGTGTGCAGGTTCAACTCCCTGCTCAATATCTTGCTCAGGTACATGCTGCCGTCACGACATACCGTGATGATCCGTTTGCCCTTGTAGGTCAGTGTCGGATGTGAATTACTCTTGTCATAAACTGTCAGTTTCATAATCAGTGCATTTTATAGTTATACATTGTCTGTCATTATACTTGTCAAGCCGCTTCGCCGGCCATAATCAGTCGTCTTCTGGCGATGAATCTCCGGTTCGCCCGGACGGATTCCATCATGGCCTGTGCCCTGCGTGTCACCACCGATGTTTTCTCGCCCATGTGTCTGGCGATGGTACGGAACGAGCTGCCGGTCTCGTAAAACCGAAGCATGAATATCCTGTAATCCTCGTAGGAGAAATGCCTCCTGAGGAATTTCCGTATGTCCCTTACCAGCCTGTCGCATCCGGTAAGCATCTCTTCCCGCTCCTCAGTCTCTTCCGTGCAGTCCGTTTCACCCAGTCTTGAGAAATATTCGTCTCCGAGGTTGTCGTAACGGCTGTCATCCCTTGTTCCCGATTGCAGGATTCTCCGATAACACCCGAAGAAGTAGGATTCCAAGTCCTCTATTCCGTTATTTGAGAACATCACCTGCTTCCTGACTGCCAGATACGCATCGTGGAACGCGTCCTCGTTGATCTTCCCATAAAGGGACACACTCTCTTTCAGTCTCGCGTATGAACGGTTGAACCATCCGTTGAATTCTTTCACATCTTTTGTTGCCATATCCTTTGATTTTTATCTGTTAGACATCCGGCCTGCGGTGCAGGCACTCTTGTTTCTTTGTATGCCTTACAGCCGTTCTCCCGCCGGAAAGGTGTCAAGGCTCGGCAGGAAAAAATACCGGAGCGCAGCGAGGATGATTTTTTCCCCGCCGACCCGCAGGGCCCGGCCTTGCGCCCCGGTGGGGAACGGCTACCTTTGCTTCAAAGAAATGAGTGTGTCCTTTTCTGCTTTTTACCGCCTGCAATTATCCTCTTGCGGTGAAAAGGAATGTCTGACGGTGACACATGCCGTCCGGTTTGCGGACTGTTTCCGTTTTTTTGTTTCCTTCGCACAGGAAACGGTAGGCACAGCCTGATTCCGCCGTTTCGTTTTGCATGAAAAATCAATGTCAAACTTAAAATTACAGGAATATGGAAGTAGTGGTTATAGACAAGGCGACTTTCGAGAGGATGCTCTCGGGGTTTGAGAATTTTGCAAGAAAGGTGGAACGGCTCTGCCGGGAACATGGGGATTTGGGAGAGAGGGAATGGCTTGACAGCGATGACGTGTGCAGGCTGCTCGGTATCAGTCCGAGAACCCTACAGACGATGCGGGAGAACGGTACGCTGGCTTACACCAAGATTAGCCACAAGGTGTATTACAGGCCGGAGGATGTGAAGGCTGTCTTTCCCGTGGTGGAAATGAAACGGCGTATTGGTGCCAATAAAGGAAAGGAATACAATATCAACAACCTATAAATACCGGGCTTATGAATGACAATGGCAATATCCGGTTGCTGACACCGGAAAACGACATGCGTGTGAAGGCCTTTTTCTCATCGTTGGAAGACCTTTCAAATAGGGTGGAGAAAATACGCGACAATAATAAACCGTCATTGGACGGGGAACGCTATTATACGGACAAGGAACTGGCGGTGAAACTGAAGGTCAGCCGCAGAAGCCTCCAGGACTACCGAAACAACGGCATACTGCCATATACCCAGGTAGGCGGAAAAATCCTGTATAGGGCTTCTGACATAGAACGGATGCTGATGGACGGATACAGGGAAGCGTACAGGTTGAAAGGAAATACATAAACATCAAATTTGCAAAGTTGCTTTTAATCTGCAAAACCATCCTTCAAGTATGGAATATGCGGATAAAAGCAACTTTTATCATAACATGATGTCAAAATGAAAAGTGGGGAGAAAAATGTAAAAAGTAGGGAGAAAGCAATAAATAGGTGGGGAGAAAAACGTATCTTTGCGTTCAAAGAGAAAATAGTATGCAAACAGAACTCGAAAAACTTGTATCTCTATACAGAGAATTGGGAATAGACAGGCAGATAGATTATGACAAATTCTACCTGTATTCCCTTATAACCCATTCCACAGCCATTGAAGGTTCTACCATTACCGAACTTGAAAATCAGATTATGTTCGACCTGGGAATCAGCCTGAAAGGAAAGAGCATTGTGGAACAGAACATGAACCTTGATTTGAAAAATGCGTACGAGCATGCCATAAGGCTGGCCAGTGTCCACACTGACATAACCATTGGCCTGTTGAAAAGCCTGTCAGCCCTTGTCTTGAAAAATACGGGACAGGAGTACAAGACCGTATTGGGTGATTTCTCATCGGCACGGGGTGATTTGCGTTTGCTGAATGTCACTGCCGGGCCCGGCGGAAAATCGTATATGAACTACAGCAAAGTTCCTGCAAAACTATCGGAATTTTGCACCCGACTGAACAAGGAGCGTGAAAATTATACCGCCAAAAGCATGGCGCGGTTATACGAAATCAGTTTTGATGCCCACTATAATTTAGTGACCATACACCCTTGGGCGGATGGAAACGGCAGGATGGCCCGCCTGCTGATGAACATGCTGCAATTCGAGTTCGGATTGATACCGGCAAAAATTCTCAAGGAGGACAAGGAAGAATATATCAAGGCATTGGTGGAAACTCGCGAGAGTGAGGACCTGAATGTTTTCAGGGAATTTATGACAGTCACCATGATTAAAAATCTCACCCATGACATAGAGGTTTACCGTAAATCCATTGATGAACCTACCATAAGTAGGGAGAAACCGACAAAAAGTAGGGAGAAGAAAGTAAAAAGTAGGGAGAAAATCATCGCTTTGCTTTCACAGGACAATGCACTGAGCGCAACGGCACTTGCCGAACGGATAGGAATAACCCCCAAAGCCGTGGAAAAACAGATTGCCAGACTGAAAGCGGACGGAGTGCTCCAACGAATCGGGCCGGACAAAGGTGGATATTGGCAAGTGGTCGAAAAAAAGGATTGATTTTTCTGGAGGGAGCGCAGTTTGCCGTCTGCCCGCTTCATTTAACTTTCAAAAAATATCCCTTCTTATAGAATATCAGAACAGCATACAGACCGGTAGTATTCTACTGTCTGTATATTGTTTCCCTTTGGGTTGTTTTTATATCGACTTTTCCGTCAGTCGCTTGTTTCCGCTGCCGTCGGCCTCCATTGTACAGACGTGAAAGGGGAAAGGTTTTCGAGCTGAATACCCTTTGCTTGCAAAGGAAGATTCTGCCCGAAACGGCACTGCCGCCTGACCTTTTCACTTTCAGGAAAGTCTGTACTAACTTCTATGGACGAGCAAGGAGACAGGCGACTGCGAAATTGTCATTGGTTGTCATGACCGGAATATGCGCGGTTTTCACTTCTCTTTTCCATCAGTTTGTCCATTTCCTTTGAGATTTTGTCCTCCGTTATCCTGGCATATCCCTGAGTGGTGGTGATATTAGAATGCCCCATCATCTTGGCTATGCTCTCGATTGATATGCTCTCCGAAATGAGGAGAACCCCGAACCCATGCCGAGCCTGATGGTAGGACAAGTCATCGTTCCTGCCCAGAATCACTCCGATTTCCCGTATCTCGTGCCAGATGGAATCCCGGCTTGGCAACGGGAACACGAGATTGTGCATGTCGGTGGTGTTGTACAATGCCAATATCTGTTCGGCTATCGGGTGTAAGGGGATAACCGCCTCCACACCGGTTTTCTTGCGGTTGATGCGGATGAACCGCCTGCCATCCGCTGTCGTCTCGATATGGCGCGGATGAAGCTGTTTGATGTCGGCATAGGCAAGTCCCGTCAGACACGAAAAGATGAACGACCGTCTGCCCAGTTCCGCGCGTCCGTCATTCAAGGGCATGGCCATGATCCTTTTCATTTCCTCACGGGTGACGTACTTGTGCTTGGGGGCGGGCTTCTTTTCATATTCGACATCCTCCACCGGATTGGTACGCAGTATCTCGTTATCCACGGCAAGATAAAGCAACCTGTTCAACCAACAGAGGCAACGGTTGGTCTGTGTGGAACTGAAATTCTTGTTCCGTACAAGAAATGCCTTGTAACCTTTGCCGAAGTCTTCCGTTATATCCCCCAAAGCAATGTCCTTCCTGCCTAAAGAGGCAAGGTAGTCAGTCAGGTATTTCTGGAAATATTGGGATTGCCGGTAGGTGGAAACAGAATTTATCTCTTTGCTCCGTATTCTGAGACGTTCACGCTCTATCTCGCCCATTTGTAATAAATGGGTTGGAACCACGAACTGTCTTGTCACTTGTGTCTTGATTATCTCCGCGCTTACAACGCCTTGTGCCCGTAAAATATCCTCGTATGTCCGTTCGATATACTTGCGGTACTCTTGCAGTCTGGCACTTTCCCTTACCGTGCGTATTGTTCCGGTTTTGGCGTTCCAGTCTTCCGGCTTGCAGTATATCCCGGTGGTGATGGCAGTGTTCCTGCCGTCAATGGTAATACGGCACATGACAGCCGTTGTCCCGTCAGCCCTTACCTTGCTGCGGTTGATGTAGAATAATATGGAAAATGTACTTCTCATGATGTCCGTTATTTGGTGGTTATAAAACAAGTTTGAAATCCTTGGTCGCCTCGATGAGCCTGTCCATGTCCTCGAAGAGTTTCTTCGGTGTCACGCGGGCATATACCTGTGTTGTCTGTATGTTGCTATGCCCCAACATCTTGCTGATGGTCTCAATCGGTACACCCGCTTCAAGGGTGACGAGCGAGGCAAACGAGTGGCGTCCGGCATGGTAGCACAGGTTCTCCTTTATCCCTGCCAATACAGCCAGTGCCTTCATGTGGTTTCTCAGGCTCGGATAATGGATCATCGGAAACAGAGTGTCTCTTTCCTCGTCATGATATTTCTCTATCAGGTCAACGGCTTCCGGTAACAGTTTAACGCTTGCGCGGAGTTCGTTCTTTTTCCGGCGGTATTTCAGCCACAATTTCCCGTCCTCGTCCGTATGCAGGTTTTCTTTGGTGATTGTCACGGCATCGCTGTAGGCTACCCCGGTATAGCAGGCGAAGAGGAACAAGTCCCTTGCGAGGCGGTGGGTCGTGCGGTGCGGGGCTATCTCGACATCCCGTATCTTCTCGAAGCTTTCCCGGCTCAATGCCTTTGGTGTCTTGACGGTCTGTTTCGGGAGGACATAATGCTGGAACATGAACCGCTCGGAATATCCTTCCTTATAGGCTTTCCTGCAAGACTTCTTGACAATTGCCAGGTAATGCCGTGCGGTATCCACTGCATATCCTTTCTCGTCAAGTATAAAATTCTCATAATCGTGGATGAACTGTTCGGTGAGCTGTCCGAAGGCCAGATCCTTTGTCTTGAACCTGGCTTCAATGAACTCCCGCATGGTACGGCAGGTATGGTCATATGCCGGATACGTCCCTTTGGCCCGGTCTATCCCGATACGGCTCTTTACTTCATCCCTGACGGCTTCCAACATTTTCATCAGGGTCATTTGGGTGTTCATGCTGCCCTGAAAGGCATCCTTGAGTGCCGTTGCATCAAAATCGGCCTTGCGTTCAAGAAGGGAATCGAAGGCGGCATTGACATCAAGCAACAGCTTGTCGATTTTTGCATTGGTTTCAACGGCCTCCCTGCTTTTGCCGTTCAACCGGCTTTCGCGGGGGTTCCATAGTTCGGGAGTGCAGGAGAGCTTGCAGCTGAACTGCGCCATCGTGCGGTTAACGGTGATGCGTCCCATTATCGGGGCTTTGCCCGACTTGTCCAGTCCGCTCTTTTTGAGGTAGAGCAGAACCTTGAATTTTTCTACTTTCATACGCTTATAATTTTAGTGGCAAATTTACCTGTTTTACAAGCGTTCTTTGGTATGCAAAACTATGACAACCAGTGTGATATATCGTCGTTTCAAATTATCTAATCCGCTTCGCGTTACCTTGATTCTTTTCGGTAACTGTCCGGCTAACGGTTTGGTAACTGAACATCTGCAATAATCCTCACTTTCTTGCTTTTTGCTCATTTGGAAGAATATAGAGAAATGCTTAATTAGCAACAGATTACGTTACACTTTCTTCTCGTTTCCATTGCTCATATCGCTTTTCTGTTTCCACATGAGGCGACACAATTTCGGAACTCATATAACTCTTTCAATGGGCATTCCAATTGAAACGGTCGGTAAAATGATGGGCCATATGCGAATTGAAACTACGCAGCTTTATGCTAAAGTCACCGACAAGAAAGTAGATGAAGACATGAAACGTCTGAAGGCAGCTGGTCTAAGCCAAACATCCGGCTTATATGAGGAGGATATTATAGTAAGGAAACAGAGACGAAAATCCCAAAGCCAGCTATCAGAAAATAAAGAAACGACCTTGTAACGAGGCCGTTTCTTTTGCATTGTTTCATACCCATCGCTGTTCTTCCCTGCATCTTTTATATGCGTCGTCAAGAACTTTCTGTATGTCTGACTCTTTGTAAAGGGCTTTTCCCTGCACAAGGTAGTAAGGTATCACACCGAGGGTCCGGTATTCCTGCAAGGTACGCCGGCTTACTTTCAACAGCTTTGAAAGTTCCTCGTCCGTGAGGAAATAATCACTGTGGAATGCGGGTCTCGGAGCCGTCCTTATTGCGTCTATCATACGCTCCATGTTTTCCAGCCCTTTGAAAATAGTATCAATCCGCTGGTCCTTTCTGTCTATAAGATCGTAACTCATGGCTTTCTTTTTTGTGGGTGATAACTTGATTCCAACATGTTTTGCACATCTTCCGGCTTGTAGAAGAACTTGTTCTTGACCCGGGTGAAAGGCAACAGCCCTTTCTCACGATATACCTGAAGCGTTCTCTTTGATATGCGGAGAATCCCGCATACCTCCTGATTGTCCATCCATTTTTTCAGTCCTGCATCTTTGGCCGGATTGCATATACCAGTGACTTTTTTCTCTATCATGCTGAATCGGACAACCAGTTCGTCAAATGTCCGTTTGTCTATACATATAATTTCCATACTGCCGTTTTGTTAGAATTGAATACCGAGTTCCTTTTTAATTTTTGCCGGAAGTACCTTTCCTTTCCTGCTCAGGAAGTCCTGGACTTCCGAAGCCTTGTAATAGGTACGTCCGTCAATCATGTAGTAGGTGACGAGTTTCTTCTGGCGGTAGCGTGCAAGTGTACGCTTGGTAACACCAAGGAGCTCGCACATATCCTGGTTGTCAAGCAGCTTGTCACCCTCAAGAGCGGCCGTCTGCCTGTTCATGCGGTTCAGCCTGTCATCTATCCTGTCAAACCGTTCCATTATCTGATGGAGCATCATCTGGAATGTCTCCCTGTTTATCTGTATCATAATGAATTCTGTTTTTAGTGTAATAATTCCATTTTTTACACCGTGTTGCGCAACAGGTTTCATTATGATATAGGCCAAAACATAGACCAACGGAACATATCGCCACATAAAAGCATGACAAGTCATTGAGTAATAGGAAAATAAAAAATCAGCCCCATAAAAATGAGACTGATGGAAGTATTGCAAATGCAATATGTTGCAATGCCTTATTGCAATGTCTTGCAATAAACCAGGCGACAAATTCCGTTTTTGAATGTTTTGGATTTTACGGTTTTCCACTCTCCACGTGGCAGATGTTTTGAGACGGATTTATGGTTCGGACGAGTGGAAGGAAACAGGAAAATGATCATTTCATCTATGAGATGATAAACTGAGAGACCACGCAAAAGTTCTATGCTTTCTTCGTCATGTATCTCGGCTTGATAAAGGATGGATGGGTCTGACATGTCTTTCTCGCACATGAAATCCACAAGCGGATAACCCGGATAGAGCCGGCGGGTACATTTGTCGCGCCCGTATGAGAATCCGTCCTTGTCGTCTCTCATCCATTGTAATAAGGGGTCGTCTTCCGCCGGAATGGAACCGTCTAATGTCATTGCTATCAGAACCTGTAACTTGGCCATACCTTTTTTCCTCTAAATGAAAAGCGTGAAACTCACGCACTATCAGGTAGAGGCTCTGGTAAGCCCATTGTAGAATCATGCATGAGCTCACGCTATAGGACATAGCATAAGCTACACGCAAAAGCCTCTACAATATCAATTTACCAGATTTCTACCTGAGACGTCTTGCGACTTATGTTGTAATGTTCGGCAAGGCTTAAAGCAATGCCGATATTTTCTCCTTATGTTGTGACTGTCATTCCTATATTACAAGGATTTCCAATCATATGCAAATGTAGGCATTTTATTCCAAACAGAAATATGGAATGACGGTTATTTGTCATTCAATCCATATTTTTTCATTTTCCGATATAGTGTGGACGGATCAATATGCAGTATGCCTGCTGCTTGTTTGCGACTCCCATGGCTGGTTTTCAATGCCTGTATTATCGAGTGTTTCTCTTCCGCATCGTTTTCAGGAAAAAGATTGATTTCCTCGGTCGCCGCTTCCAGTTTGATATTCAGGTCGGCGGTTTCAATGAGCGGCTGTTTAGCCATAAGTACCGCCCTTCTTATCCTGTTATGCAGTTCCCGTACGTTCCCAGGCCAGCGGTAAGAGAGAAGCAATTGTTCCGCTTCAGAACTGAAGCCTTCTGTCGGTCTTTTCAGTTCTCCGGAAAACTTTTTTCTGAAATGATGAGCCAAAGACAGAATGTCATCGGGGCATTCATGCAAGGAAGGCAGGACAATCTCAAATTCGCATAGCCGGTGGTATAGGTCTTCCCTGAACCGTTTTTCTTGTATTGCAAGTTGGAGATCTTCATTGGTGGCGGCTACAATTCTTACATTAGCCCGCTTTTCTTTGTTACCACCTATTGGGATGTATGTGCCTTCTTGCAAAACCCGCAGCAGCATGGCTTGGACGTCCAGGGACAAGATCCCTATTTCATCCAGAAAGAGTGTTCCGCCTTTTGCCACTTCAAAATATCCGTCCTTGTTGGCGTCGGCACCGGTAAATGTTCCCTTTATGTGCCCGAAAAAGAGGGAGGGTGCAAGCTCCTTGGGTATGACTCCACAATTCACGGCGACAAACGGCATATCCTTCCGCTCTCCTATATAGTGGATACGCTGTGCAACCGATTCTTTTCCGGCACCGTTAGGACCAAGTATAAGCACAGAAATGTCAAATGGGGCGACTGTACTGACCAGATGTTCGACCTCCTGCATCTGAAGGCTGTTTCTGGGGAGCAAATCCTTGTTTTTGTCGCATATCACAGATTTGGGACGGAAAATATCTTTCAGTTGTCTTTGCAATTCGTCCATCTGTACCGGTTTTGCCAGATAGTCTTTGGCTCCCAGTTTTATGGCTTGTACAGCATCCGGTACTGAAGCATATCCGGTCATGATAATGAAAGGGATATCCATCCGTTCCTTCCGCATCCATTCGAGCAAAGATATACCGTCCCCTTCCGGCAGGCGTACGTCGGACAGCACAAGGTCGAAACTTTCTTTCTTGAGCAGTTTTCGTGCCCCAGGTTCATCTATTGTTATCTCTGCTTCATAACCGGATTTTTCCAACCTTTTTTTCTGTTGCCCGGCAAGCATGATGTTGTCTTCAACTATCAGTATTCTGTATTTCATTCATGTTTTCATTTAATTATGTCCGTCCATTTACGATAATCGGCTTTTTGTCTCAGATATCAGCCGGTCTATTCTTCTGACAATTCTTTCCACATCATTGCGGAATGCTGACTCATCCGTATCTTCCACATACTCTTCATAGCTGTACGATTCCAGCTCATGGGCTATTCCCAATTGCTCCCACATCGGGTACATCCTGTGCAGAGTTTCCCATATCCGCTTCCGGTCGAGCTTTTCCTGACTCAAAGAATCCAGCAAGTCAGAACTGTTCCTATTGGATTCCTCTATAAGAGTCTCCAAAGTCCAGCGTTCGTCTCCTGTAGTGACATACAGAGCCTCGAAATCTGGAGAATGATTATCCATTGTTCTGTTCTGTCCAATGAGTGACGAGAGAAATTCGAGCAGGTCCCTTGTATAGAACGGTTTGTGGATACAGCCGGCAAATCCGGCTTGAATATAGCGGTCTGCATCGCCGTCGTTACGGGCGGTCATTGCAGCTATGGGAATTGTCCGTGAATTTCCTATGTTGGAAAGGCGTAGCAGATGCAACAGGTCAAAACCTCCCGTACCACGCATCTGTATATCGGTCAGCAATAGGTCGTATTCTCCGGTTCTCAATGCCTTGACCACTTCCTGTGCATTGGTACAGGCTCGGCATGAGATACCGTTCCGTTCCATCATTTCAACTGTGTTGCGCAATTGTATCGGATCGTCATCGACTACAAGAACCCGCCGAGGAAGTCTGAGGTTTCCCGTATAAGTTTCTGGCTTGTCTCTTGCAGGCTCATTGGTCTGCCTAAGCGGAATTTCCACCTTGAATTCGCTGCCTTTACCGATCTGGCTCGAAACAGAGAGTCTTCCTCCGAACAGGTTCACCAGCCCTTTCGTAATGGAAAGTCCCAGTCCGAAGCCTTCTGAATCCAAATCAGGAGCAGCCCGTTCAAAGGGCTGAAAAATGCGTTGTGTTGTGTTCTCGCCCATTCCTATCCCCGTATCTTTGACCTTTACTGAAAGAGTATCTTCTTCATAACTTGCCAGAAATTTGATATAACCTGTACGGGTGAATTTTACAGCATTCTCCAGAATGTTGACCACTACCTGCCTTATGCGGTCTGCATCGCCAAGGACGGTGATGCCGCACCCCATAAAAGCCTTGTCAAACATCAATCCTTTGTCGTTCGCCTTGCGTGTGTATTCTTCAGCGATACTTTCCAGAAAGGATTCAAGATGGAAAGGAATTTCGTTCAGGGTTTCTTTAGCATCGTCCAGACGGGAGAGGTCAAGCAGGCTGTTGGCAAGCCGGGTGATATGACGGGATGATTCAAGGATGTTTCCGAGATAGGCATTGCGGCGTTTCCGGTCACGAGTATCCATGGCCAGTTCAGCACTGCCACTGATGGCATTGAGAGGTCCTCGTATGTCATGGGAAAGTGTGATGATTATTTTCTTGCGCATGTCGGAGAGTGTACGGTTTTGTGTTGCCGTATCTTCCAGTTCAGCCTTGTCCCTTTCCCTGCGGTTAAGGTCACGCATGATGATAAGGTGCGAAATGATGAGCAGGATGATGGCCATGCCGATTACTCCTGCCATTAAAAAGAACGACATTTTCTCTGCTTCTGCCATTTTTAACTCTCTTTGTGAGAAGGCAGTCTGTGCCTGTTCGTCAAGGTCGTTTATCAGCTTGTTCAATGTCCTGTTCAATTCCCTGTTGCGCATACGCAGGCTGTCGGCATAAATGTCCATTTCGTTCGCCTGTCTTTGATGTATTGCTATCAGGCTGTCGCTGAAATCATGAAGTTCTTTTTGGGATGGCATTACTTGTATTTCTTCTTTTTTCCCGAAGAATCCTGCAATCCCTTTTTTCTTTTGTTCTATGGTACGGATATGTGTTGCACGCCTCGCCACTTCCGGCAACTGGTTTACCAGCACGCTGTCCGCTTCAGTTCGCCGTTCAAACATTTCCATTATGTGCAGCAGGTGTGTCTCCTTTTCGGCAAGCAGAGCACGAAGAGTGTCTATCTGTTCCGGGCGTACATATTCACGGCAGTGTCGTTTAAGCGAGTTCAACAAACTGTCGGCTTGAAGTCGGTGGTTACGATAGTACAGATAGTCCGCTTTGTTCCAATTTACCACACCCTCACCCAATGTGGCGAGCCCCGTAATACGGCGATGAGCCGTGTTGATACCACGACGTACAAGGTTTATGTTTGCCGTCTCTGCCTCAATTTCGCGCATCCGCTGCCGTTCATATATCAAAATGGCGGCCATGCTACCGATGACCGCCATAAGTATGGCATAGCCGAAAAATATTTTATATCGCAGCGACACTGTTTGTTGATGAAAAATATAATTGGTTAACTAAATTTCCAATATCACAGGATAGTGATCCCCACCCTTCATATGATATCTTCGTACACATGTTCTTAGCTGTAATCTGCTATCGATAAGGAAATAATCTAATTCTCGACCTGAAATATGTGTTGGCATACCACAACAAGCAAAATGAGCACTATTTCCCGGCCTACTCCTGACACCTGTGGTCATTATTCTTAAATTTTCTGATAATTCGCTTGGCGTTGAATTCATATCTCCGCCAATGATGAAAGGAGATACTGCATGATGTACTAAATCTCTTATATCTCCTACAGCACCAGACCCAGATTCGCAATGAAGGGTATAAATGTTATATCCATTATAATTTAAACAAATTGCGGATCGGCCTGTTCCTGATATCAGATAATGTATTGATGCTACAAAATTCAAATCCGCAATGATACAAGTATTACCTCTATAATTATAAGCACCTGCTTGTTCTACCACAACATAGTGGTAGATACCACTAAAATGTGCAGGCAGTATGAATTTACCACATTCTTGTATCATAACGACATTACATTGTTCTATTGTTAACAGATGATTCAATATGTTTAATTTAATAGCATCATTAAGAGGATTTCCTTGGGAATTCCATGTACAAATTCTCATATGGCTATTTTTAGATGTTTGATACATTTATTATGTTTTCATAATAATTATTATCAAATTTGAACGGGACTTTATCCATCCCGTTCTATATGTTTATACTCTATTTACTGCTTTCTGTATTTATAGGCTCGATACAGGAAGCCATTATATCCATCTGTTTTGACAGACCTTCGGTCTGTGGTTGCTGGCTGGCCGAAACATGTATCTGGTATTTTGCCGTTTGGTTGGTCATGCGGGTGTTCTCGCGGGCGGTCGTGACTTTGCCGCTGATTTCCGCATTTATAAACCAACGTTTTGCAGAGGCTTTTGCCTCTACTTCTGCGTTGGTAGTGCTTTTTACGTTTGACGTATCGGTAACCTCCATCTGGAAATCGACATCCACGCGATCTATGAGCAGGGAAGGAATAGGCACCAATCCTATAAACGGAGCCTTGACACTTTGTGACATTGTTGTCATTTTTCCATCCTGCTGTATCGGTCTTTCGACATCGAATTCCAATATACGCGCTTTATTGCCGCTTTTACCATCAAATGCAATTTGCTGGTAGAAATTCCATGCTGTCGCTGCCAATTCCTGTTGTGCTTCGGCTGCTGCAATAAGTGGAGCTGCAATAAGTTCCCGCATGGGAAGCCCCTTGAATTTGTCAGTCACGTTTGAATCTGCTTTAAGAACTGGAGAAGTTTCTCTGTTTTGAGTCTCTTCCAATGCAGCGGAGATAATTTCTTTCGCCTGTCCGCTTACATTTTCATTCAAGTTTTCCGCATTTTCTTGTTGCCCTTGGTTTAATATTTCTTCTGCCATAACATTTGAATTTTAAAATTGTTAGATGTTTTTTACAAAATCGTCAATAATTCGGGAAATGCTCTCCGGAGTCTCCTGAACCTTAAAATTGACGCAAACCTCCATGACATCATCCGCATCCGGTTTTATGTTGCTCATCTGCATCTGAAGATTGGCTCTTTGTGGGCTGGATAACAATAAGTTGTTTTCTGGAATCTGTGATTCCACGCTTCCGACCTTCGCCTTGAACTTTATCTGCACATTATCCATCGCAAGATAATGATGGGATATCAAAGCTATAAGTGGAATATCAATAGTCTTGTCTCCAACCATGATTTTTTTCGATTGGAACGTATTTGCGTTATTTGCATTTGTTCCTTCAAAAAGTCTGGTCAGATTTTGTATCTGATGATTCTGCAATGTATCTTGTGCACAGTTTACGGCGTATTGCAAACCATTCATAATATCAGAGAATGAATTGGTTTGAACACTGTCCGGCTCATCGTCATTATTTTTCTTGTCTCTGTGAAAAAGTCCCATGTTTTTAATTTAATTACTTGATTTGTTGCCTTTAATGAGCACCAATCTTGACAATGTCCGGCTTACAGCTTCCATATTTACACTGGAGTCTATATTATTATTAACAATGCCTTGATGCCAAAACCTATATGGTGGATTCTCCGTGTGTTCCAGCACGTCCTCCTTTTTTTATTGGGGTTATACTTCGGTTAATGTTCGTTGCGGGCGGAACATTTCCGCCCGCAACGGCTTACTGTTTCCTCAAGGTAGGCAATGCTCCGTTAAGTTCGTAACGCCACTCTGAGCCTGCGTTCTGCAAGGCGGTGTTCATGGCAT
>ENA-OZIL01000491-OZIL01000491.1-human-gut-metagenome-genome-assembly--contig:-NODE-491-length-18630-cov-4.619004_pt1 | contig 18630 bp, 17 predicted proteins | sample MGYA00244057_ERZ653706 | MGnify/ENA primary metagenome ERZ653706 (study PRJEB26926, sample SAMN06165266) | human gut metagenome | biome: ENVO:00009003; feature: ENVO:2100002; material: ENVO:00002003...
ACTCCTACCCAGGCAACCGTGGCCAAGTCCTCCGATCAGATCTTTGAGGAGCGGCTGAAGCAGTTTATGTCTGAATCCGACAGTAAGATTTCCTCCTTGCGTCAGTACTCAGACCATCGCACCAAAAGCCGCCGGCGGTAAGGCAATCACATGAAACACAACTGGACCTGCTGCAAAGGCGGGCGAGTCAAGTTTCTCCCCATCAGACATTGCGCCAAACTTGACGTGACACGCAATGTCCCTGGGGAGCCCCCTTGACCGCTCCGCACTGCGGCAGGTCCTTCGTATGGGAGGAACCATATATGGCGTCGGTTTTGATTACCGGTGGTTCCCGGGGGATTGGCGCGGCAGCTGTCCGGGCCTTTGCCGCCCGGGGAGATCGGGTGACCTTTCTCTACGAAAAACATCACGCCGCTGCCCAGGCCGTGGCCGCAGAGACCGGTGCGACCGCCATCTGCGCCGATGTTGCCGATGAGGCCGCCGTGGCGGCGGCCTTTGCCGGGCTGGAAGAGCTGGACGTGCTCATCAACAACGCCGGAATCTGTCACTACGGCCTTCTCTCCCAGACGCCCCAGGCCGTTTGGGACCGGATCTTTGCGGTGAATGTGCGAGGCGCTTACCTCTGCACCAATGCCGCCATGCCCCTGTTCCTGAAGCGGCGCAGGGGCGCCATCATCAACGTGTCCAGCATGTGGGGCCAGGTGGGCGCCTCCTGCGAGGCGGCCTATTCCGCCTCCAAAGGCGCCATTTTGGCCCTGACCAAAGCCCTGGCCAAAGAGCTTGGCCCTTCCGGCATCCGGGTCAACGCCGTGGCCCCCGGCGTCATCCTCACCGATATGGTGGCCCACGTGGATCCGGAGGTGCTGGACTCCCTCCGGGAGGAAACCCCTCTGGAGCGCAACGGGCGGCCGGAGGACGTGGCAAACGCCATGGTCTATCTGGCTGGGGCCGAATTCATCACAGGACAAATCCTGCCGGTGAACGGTGGGTTCGTCATTACATGATATCAACTACACAGGAGGAACAAGCCATGAACATTTCCCTGGCATGCGACCACGGCGGACTGGCCCTGAAGCAGGCAGTCAAGCAGCATTTGGAGAAGCTGGGACACCAGGTGGAGGATTTCGGCACCCACACCTCGGACAGCTGCGATTACTCCGACTTTGCCGCACCGGCGGCACAAGCCGTGGCCCAGGGGCGCTGCGAGCGGGGCATCGTCATCTGTACCACCGGCATCGGGGTATCCATCACCGCCAACAAGATCCATGGAATCCGCTGCGCCCTGCTGTCCGACCTCATGAGCGCACGTCTGACCCGGCAGCACAACGACGCCAACATGATGGCCCTGGGCGCCGGCGTTGTGGGGGAGAAGCTGGCCCTGGAAATGGTGGACCTCTTCCTCACCACCCCCTTCGAAGGCGGCCGCCACGCCCGCCGGGTGGACAAGGTGATGGCGTTGGAGTAACGCAAGCCGTCCACACAACTATAACGGCTACATCTGCAACGTAGCTTCGCCGCTTCCTCTCGCTGTGGGGGCAAGCCCCGACTGGTCTTTCGGACTGCTTGGATGTATTGACTCCATGGTTCTGTTGCAAAGGAAACTTTGATATACTCCCCCTACAGGAGACAGTGAAACGCAAAACTGTCAACGATAGGGGGAGATATTTTATGTCCAAAAAGAGCCGCACAGAGGAGTACAACAGGCACATAAAACTTACCCTTTTTTCGCTAATGCGCTTGACAATGATAGGAAATATGCTATACTAATAGCAAACTAGACCCATATTCTGGAAAATGGCGGTCCAACGACTTCCAAAACGCAAAAGTAAACTTCTTGTTTTTGCCTCAAGTACGTTTTTTCTTATTTCATCCATCAGCCGTGAACACAAGCATTGTAACGACCCATTCCATGTTTGAGTCACGTTCTTTGGAGGGAGGGGGTGATTCCAATGAGCCGGTATGTGATCCCGCGGGGAGCGGATTTGCTGGCTTTGGCCCGCGACTCAGAGCTGCCCGGCTGAATCGTGGCATAGCCAGGTATGATCTATTTGGTATGGGCACATCACCAAACAGGAGGTACTAAAATGAAGCTGCTCAAAAAGTCATTTGCTTGGATCCTTGTCCTATGTATCTGTGTTTCTCTTTCCCCCGGTGGCGTGAGCGCTGCCACAAAGATCGACTCCGAACCCATGATATACTGACCATGCAGCTATCAGCGGACAGGAGCGCCTCAGTTTGAACGGGGAAACCTTCTCTGTGGCCGAGCTGTGCAAACATGTCCGCAGCTTTGAAGACATGGCGACATACTACCGCTACACCCGCTCTGCACAGAATATTACGCGGCGCCATTTCACTCTTGCCACCACCGTGCTGGATACGGAGATCGGCGCCGACTACGCAACCGTACAGCTGTACGCCCATATTACTTTCCAGTATGAGGAAGACGGCGAAACCACCGAATGCGGAGACCGGTACGAGGTGAAATTCGGAAACGTCCATGGCGTCTGGTGCATCGTAGACATCGTATCCGAAGAGATGATCGCCTACGGCATGACCCCGGACTCCTTTGACCTCGCTGCCTCCCTTGCACAGTTCGACCGCCTCCAAAAGCAAGACCCGGTGGTCCAAACGGTAGAGCCGGAAAACGGTGTGGAAGAAGGGGCGGAACCGGCTGCCTTGAACGATTCGGTCAATACATACTGGTATTACAATCGGGACAATGCTGCGGCATATGCTTATACGTACACGACAGATTCTTATACGGCAAGTAGTGGCAATAATCCGAACTTTCAGAATGACAACTTTTCGGACTATACTGAAGCTGGGGGAAACTGCCAGAACTTTGCCTCTCAGTGTGTGTGGGCAGGTTTAGGCGGAAGCGATACTTCCGATGATATTAATAACTTAAAGTTTCCGATGGATGCCAACGGTGACAATGTATGGTATGGTAATGGTTTATGGCAAGCAAATAAGTATTGGACAAATACTCAATGGTTTGATGATTATGTAAGTGCCTCAGCAAAAGAAAAAATCGGAACACGCATGAGTGCCAATACGTACATCTTGCCTGCAGGCCAGAATTTTTCCAGCATTTCCAACGCATCTACTCGCCTATTAGGTGCTGTATTGCATGTTTATGGAAATGGCACAAATCACGGTCACGCGATTGTAGCCACTGGTGTAACGGGAGTTGGATTTAGCAATATTACATTCTGCGCCAATTCCCCCATGCGAAAAGCAGCAAAACTTTCAGACTACAGCCAATTTATTTCACACTACATCTGTGTTATCATTCCATCAGAGATGATTCGGAGCAAAGTCTGTAGCAGCTCCGGTCATACCTATGCCTCTTCCTCTACTGGTACCTCTTGCTATTGCACCAGGTGCGGTGAATGCAAACTGACCATTACGGGCTCACTACTGAAGCCCTTGAAAGCAGGAACTACAAAGGCAATCACCGGAACAGCCAATGTGAAATGCTTCCGTATCGCCATCGGTGTTACAAAGCCTAGTGGATATACTTCCTGGTATGAGTTTACCAACACGTCCAGCGCAACAGTGAACTATACTTTCAGTGAGCGTGGCCTGTACACCGTGGTGGTGGCAGCGCGGGACGTGGCCACTACAGAAGCCCCTAGCTGTAAAGAAACCCATACCTTCAAAATCAGGATCTATTGATTGCACCATTTGGTTTATGGGAGGTTTGTTATGAAAAAACTTTTGCAGTTTTGTTCCCTGTCTTTGACCATCGTGATGTTCGCATCTCTGTGCGCATGCAATCCCCAAGGCGAGCCCTACCCATCGGATGAGATAATGACTTCTACTCCCACACAAACTTCTGAGCCCATGGTTTCTATTCCAGAAGAAACCAAACTCCCAACAGAAGTGCCTGTGGATAGTACTGAGCCCTACATCATCCACGATGAGAATTTTGAGGTTTACAATGAAGGCGATCAGCTTTATCACTACATTGGTCAAGACCAGACCGTCACGGTAAAAGATATAGGTCTGGAAATCCATCTTCCAGAGGAGTGGGTTGGCCAAGTGGAAGTGATCCGAAATGCATGTCCTGAACGTACAGAAATATATATCGCAAACGTCCAACTCATGCAGGCTTATGCAGAAATGAACCATGATGAAATCCAGGAAAGCTATGGATGGTTAGATTGGATTCTACGGATATTGGCAATTCGGAAAGACGATACGGCCACGATCGAAGAATTTGATCAGAGCGAGTATAAGATCTGTTTGGGGGAGAGTGAAAAGTACCGAATCTACTTCTCGTGTACAGATATGCACTATATGGACTGCGAAACATTCCTCACGTGCCGCACGAATATGATCCACAACCAAGGCCAGGAATATTATGACAATCTAGTAGGAGACCTGACCTGCACCGTGGAGCAAGCAAAGGAAATTCTCAAGGTCATATGACCACCTGTCTTCCGTACGGAGGCCCCCTCGCCAGAGTATAACGTATCCCCACACCCAGAATGCGGGGCAGTTTGCAGTTTCCTGTAAACTGCCCCTAGTACGCTGTAACTGCTCAAATCGGGTTACAATCAAGTCCATAGGAGCAACTACGTGTCCGCCCATAGTAGGCATTACGAATTCGCCGAACATAGGCAGGAAGAGCAGGTTATTTCTGCTGGGCGGACACATAGGTCCGCCCCTACGGCAGACTTGGAGGACAGGTGGATATTGGGGGCGTATTTCTCATAGCGATTTTCCTGCTATAGATGGCAAATCTGAACTATAACACCGCAGAATCTGTCTATGCACTGTGTTGATACTCATGGTAGGGGCGGACCTATGTGTCCGCCCAGCGGAGACATCCCATATCTCCTGCTCATCTTTGGCAAATTCGTAACGCCTATCATAAACGGATATATCGGTCCGCCCATGAGACGCCATCACAACGCAGGGTATAAACAAATCTATTTCAAAACACAGGTTGCCGACTGATTTCCAAATGTGCAGCGGAGGCGCGTGAAAGCAGGCACCTATGTGCTCCGGCCTGCAGCGCTTTTTTGCTTGCAAAAATTTCCTGGCATAGAGCTTCCGCCGCTTCACACAATACCACGGAGGTGGTTTTGTATGAAACGGCGGTTTTTGACTTGGATCCTGATATTGGCGCTTCTGGTAGTCCCGGTCCATGGGGCAGAGGATTACATCAAATGGGTGGATTTCAACGTCTCCTACGAAGCCATGGACAAGGCCCTCTCCCTGGACATCCGCTCCCAGGAGCAGGATATGCCCGTGAGCTGGATCGACCTGCTGGCCCTGGCAGCCTGCCGGACCGGAGGGAAGGTCACAGCAAAGTCCGTGGAGCAGGCATATCAAGACCTGCAGTCCGGCAAGAGCCCCCAGGAGCTTTTGGGAGAGCTCTTTAAATACTACGCCTATTACCATGACGCCTATGACGCGGCTCTGGGCGGCCTGGTGGGGAACTATGCCATTCTGGTGGAAGACGAGACCGGGGACCAGGTCTGGAAGGCCTCCTACGGCCTCAAGGCCTTCTCTCCCATTGCCGCCGGGTACGGCTACAGCCACTGCGACGACTTTGGGGTAGGGCGGAGCTACGGCTTTGCCCGAAAGCACCTGGGCAACGACCTTATGGGCGCCCTGGGCACCCCCATTGTGGCTGTCGAAGCCGGCACGGTGGAAGCCATGGGCTGGAACCAATACGGCGGCTGGCGGGTTGGCATCCGCTCTCTGGACAGCCGGCGCTACTATTACTACGCCCATCTGCAAAAGGACACCCCCTTCGCCCCCGGCCTCCAGGAGGGAGATCAGGTCCAGGCCGGCCAGGTCATCGGCTTCATGGGCCGCACCGGATACTCCACCCATGAAAATGTCAACAACATTGAGACCGTCCACCTGCACTTTGGCCTGGAGTTGATTTTTGACGAAAGTCAAAAGGAGTGTAACAGTGAAATTTGGATTGACGTATACCAAATTGTCCGCCTCCTGAGCCGCCATCGGAGCAGCGTGATGAAGGCTTCTGATGGAACCTGGCAGCGGGTCTATGCCTACCGGGATTTGGACGCCGACAACTGGGACATCACATCAGGCTCATAATAGGTCCCTATAAACAGGGGCAGTCCATCCTCCCCTGTGATTGCATAGAGGAACGGGCGCCTCACGTCAAATTCAATCGTTTCCTCTGGTTGAGTCGCGTGCGTACCTTCCATGCCCATGACGGTGTAGTCGGCTGCGCTGGATCCCTCCTCATCTACCACTACCTGGATCGCATAGCTGACCTCGCCAATGCAAATTCCATTCTTCTGTTCCGTCATCGGTGTAAAATCCGAAACCTGGGCATCAAATACGTCGGTAACACCCAGCGCCTGGAGCTCTTGGCGCAGATCCAGGTCTGATGTTATATTCATCTTGGGAATGATCAAGTCCACCATGGGATATGTACTGTTTTCCCAGATCTCCTGATTGAGAAGGAATCGGACCACCTCTCCACTGTTCAGCAATTCCTCGGGCAGACCGCCTTCCTCGGGGAGCATCAGCCACATGCCCCCACCTCCCTCCATGGGCAGAAATACCGCAGAAAAGTTTTCTCCCTGGTAATACTGTAGTACGCTCCTTTGCTTGATAAATTTGTAGTTTACCGCCCGCTTGAAGCCGTAAAACAGCATTCCCTGTGTCCTTTCCGGTGCAAAGGCCGACTGCCACTTTGCCCGGTAGTGCACCGTGGAGGCCAACGCCAGGACGGTGTCTACATGGAACTCCAGTCCCTGGGCCTGCTCCTGCAGCAGGCCGCCGGTTTGCTCGATGATCCACTCTCGCAAGGCCTGGTTGGTTCCTTGGGTCCCCATTTCCACCTGGTAGGAAGAGGTATGGTACGTTTCCGCCAGCCGATCCATGGTCTTCTGGACAAAATCCACATCCTCGCTCAGCCACAGGGAGGTGGCCAAAATGCGGGTGCTTGCCCCGTCATTTACATAGTTGGCTTTCCACACCGCCTGGGCCTGGAGGCGCAAGGTCTCCAGATCCGGCGCGCCCAGCAGACCTAACACCTGCTCCCGACTCTCGCCGTCTGTAATCTCCGCCAACATGGCCAGGGACATATATAGGCTCAAGGGAGAGTACATCCGGTTTTGCCCCTCGTGTCCCGCCAAAAGCTGAGGAATGGTGGTAGCCAGAAATCCATCCAGGGCGCCTTGGTACTGTTTGGAACAGGTGGCCCGGGCAACCCGATCATTCAGCCACGGTTTCATCCGCTCTCCATTTTCCGGACCGCTGCCCAAGAGATATGGACAGACCGCTGTCTCCGGATACACCGCCAAGCTCACCGCCTGCGCCGTGGGCATGACAGGCTTTTCTTCTTTCCAAAACAGGTTCCCCACAACCACCGCTGCGACAACCGCCACCGCTATGAGGCCCATCCACAGGGGACGGCGGTGCTTCCTTCGGAGCCGCACCGCTTCCACAACATGGATATCACTGATCTCTTCCATCACTTTCGTCCAGCTTTCTTCCTTCATTCCATCACTCCTTCCTGTTTCAGATTCTGCTTTCGCCATCTGCCTATGCGGTACCGCTGCACGGGGACATGGTTTTCCGTCATCCCCAGCTGCAGCCCCAGCTTGGAGCAAATCTGACAGTTGGTTTCCAGATTGAGAAAAAAGCTGCCGCAAGCCGAAACGGCCAGGAGCGCCCCAGCTGCATGCTGCATGGCGGATTGTCGCCATGCAGTGCGGCAGGGAAGTCCTGATTCGCTCGCATCTTGCAGCAGCTTCCTGTGTGCTTGTCAGTCGCAGTGGCAGTGCCCCTCGTGGCAGGCGGCACAGTGTTCGGCAAACTTCTCCTTGTCATAGGCGATGCCATTGCGGTCATAATAGTCCTTCACCGCAGCCCGAACGGCCTCTTCTGCCAGGACGGAGCAGTGGATCTTGTGGCTGGGCAGCCCATCCAGGGCCTCCACCACCGCTTTGTTGGATAGCTCCAGGGCCTCAGAAATGGGCTTCCCCTTGATCATTTCCGTCGCCATAGAGGAAGAGGCAATGGCGGAACCGCAGCCGAAGGTGTTGAACTTCACATCCGTAATGATGTCGTTTTCCACCTTGATATAGATCTTCATAATATCGCCGCACTTGGCGTTACCCACTTCTCCGACGCCGTCGGCGTCCTCCATCTTGCCCAGATTCCGGGGGTGGGTAAAGTGGTCCATAACCTTTTCACTATACAGCATAATGAATCTCTCCTTTCTCAATTGCCTCCCACACCGGGGAGATGGAACGCAGGTAAGAAACCACCTGGGGAATCTCCTGGAGCATATAGTCCACATCCTCCTGGGTGTTGGCTCCGCTGAGGGTCAGACGCAAGGAGCCATGGGCCACCTCGTGGGGCAGTCCCAGGGCCAGCAGCACATGGCTGGGATCCAGAGACCCAGAGGTACAGGCAGAGCCAGAGGACGCCTCAATCCCCTTGGCATCCAGCAGCAGCAGCAGCGATTCGCCCTCAATCCCCTGGAAGCAAACATTTACATTGCCAGGAAGCCGGTGCTCCCTGTCGCCGTTGACCATAGCCAGGGGAATCTGGCTCAGGCCTTCCAACAGCTGGTCCCGGAGCTTGGACACCCGAGTTCCAGTCTCTTCCATCTCCTGGCATGCCTCGGTCAGAGCGGCCGCCATGGCGGCAATGCCGGGGACGTTTTCCGTCCCAGCCCGCTTGCTCCGCTCCTGGGCGCCGCCCTCAATGAGGTTGGTAAGCCACACGCCTGTCCGGGCGTACAGCGCGCCAACTCCTTTGGGGGCCCCAAACTTGTGGCCGGACAGAGAAAGCAGATCGATGTGCATGGCCTGAACGTCAATGGGCACATGCCCCACAGCCTGGACGGCGTCCGTATGGAACAGCACACCATGCTTCTGGCAAACTGTGCCAATTTCTGTGATGGGCTGAATCGTTCCCACCTCATTGTTGGCAAACATGACGGATACCAGGCAGGTATCCGGCCGGATGGCCGCCTCCACCTGTTCCGCCGTCACCAAGCCCTTCCGGCCCACGTCCAGGAGGGTCACTTGGAACCCCTCCTTCTCCAGCCGCTTCAGGCAGTGGAGGACGGCGTGGTGTTCAAAGGCCGTGGAAATGATGTGCGTCTTGCCCTTCTTTTTCCCCAGCATGGCCCCAGAAAGGAGGGCCTGATTGTCGGCCTCGCTGCCGCCGGAGGTGAATGTGATCTCCCGCTCCCGGGCAGCATTCAAGCATTTTGCCACATCCTGCCGGGCCTTCAGAAGCACTTCTGCCGCCTCCTGGCCCGTCGTGTGGAGGGAAGAGGGGTTGCCCCAGGCCCGGTCCATAGTCTCCAGCAGAACCCGGCGGGCCGTTGCAGAAATTGGGGTGGTAGCTGCATTGTCCGCATAAATACGATTCATATGATCACCCTTTGTATAGTAAAATTGAGATTTATATCAAAATCGGGAGGATCCCGATTGCACCTCCGTCAATCTGAAAACAGACCGGTGGATAAATACCGTTCTCCGCCATCGGGCAGAATCACCGCCAGGACCTTCCCCTGGTTTTCCGGCCGCTCTGCCACCCGAACTGCCGCCGCCAGCGCTGCGCCGGAGGAGATGCCCACCAGAAGGCCCTCCAGCCGGGCCACATCCCGGACGGCCTGATAAGCCTCCTCTTCCGTCACCGGTATCACCTCGTCATAGAGGCGGGTGTCCAGAACCCGAGGGATGAAATTGGCGCCGATTCCCTGGATTCCATGGGGGCCGGCCGCGCCACCCTCCAGCAGGGGGGAGGCGGCGGGCTCTACCGCCACCAGCTTGATCTTGTAGTTTTGTTGCTTCAAATACCGGCCCGTGCCTGTGATGGTACCGCCGGTTCCCACGCCGCTCACCAAAAAGTCCAGCCGTCCGCCGGTATCCGCCCAGAGCTCCGGTCCTGTGGTCCGAAAATGGGCCTTGGGATTGCTGGCATTTTCAAATTGCCCAGGGATCCACGCCCCCGGAATTTCCTTTTGCAGCTGCCGGGCCTTCTCCACCGCCCCGGCCATCCCCGCCGGGCCAGGCGTCAGGACCAGCTCCGCTCCATAGGCCCGGATCAACTTCCGCCGCTCCGGACTCATGGTCTCAGGCATGACAATGATCACCCGGTAGCCTCTCGCCGCCCCAAAGGCCGCCAGGCCAATGCCAGTGTTGCCGGATGTGGGCTCCACAATGGTGCCGCCGGGAAAGAGGAGGCCGTCTTCCTCTGCCTGCCGGAGCATTTCCAGGGCCACCCGGTCCTTCACGCTGCCGCCTGGGTTCCGGCTTTCCAGCTTGCCCAGGATTTGCGCGCGCAGCCCCCGGCTGGCCGTAAACCGCCCCAGCCGTACCAGCGGCGTCCGCCCGGTTAGCTCCTCCACAGATTGATAAATCGCCATTGTCCGTCCTCCTCGACCATTCGTCATTTCTCGCTGAAGGCATTTTAGCACACAATTCCTACTAAGTCAATAGGAATTCCAGGATTCTCCACAGTAGTCGCTTTCCTTTGGGTCTCAGGAATCCGTGTTTACATGGACAGGCAGCGCTGTATATTCACACGGGTGTGTAGGGAACGGTCTTGACCGTTCCGCCCGGCAGGAAATGGAACTCTGCACAAGGCGAAAGGTTGTGCAGACGGAGCGGTCAAGACCGCTCCCTACGCATACCCGGTTCATCTCTCCACATGTTCCCCTTCGGTTGCATCCACCCGAAAGGCGCACTCTATGCGTCCCGAACCACCTTAACCTGTCATGCCCATGGGGGCGCATGCGCCCGCTTCTTTCTATTGCCCACATTTGCACACCGCAGCCGCGCCCGGATTGGCTTCTGGCTGTGGGCAAGGCAGGTCCTGGGGCAACTGCCCCTGGAGCAGGTCTGCCAAGGACACCCGCCGCAGGTAGCCGTCAATCAACTGGTCCAGTTGTCGCCACATGGGATAGGTGATACAGCGCTCCGACTTCTCACAGGCGCCGCCAGGCTCCAGACAATACACCGGCGCCATGCTGCCCTCGGTCAGCTGGAGAATCTCTCCCACGGAACAGGCCTCCGGCGGACGAGTCAGGCGATAGCCGCCGCCCTTGCCCCGCAGGCTTCGGACCAAACCGGCCCGGTTCAGCATGGCCACAATGCTCTCCAGATATTTCATGGATATATTCTGCCGCTGCGCCACCTCCCGGAGGGAAATGTACGCCTCCGGATCCTGCTGCGCCAAATCCAGGCAGACAATCAGGGCGTAGCGGCCCTTCGTAGATACCATCATCGTTCTCACCTCTTCCCATATAATACGATAGGATTACTAGGAATTCAAGACCCGCTTGCACTTAATATACCCGCCGTGGTATACTATATGCATCTCAACCAGGGGAGGAATCTGCATGGACCAGGAACATGCCATGCGCCGGGGCTATCTGGAAGAGGATTTCCGGCTGTTTCATCTGAAGGACGCCGCCATGGGACCTGTGGATTGGCACTACCACAGCTTCCACAAAATTCTGGTATTGCTCTCCGGGCATGCATCCTATGCCATTGAGGGCCAGAGCTACGCCCTGGAGCCTGGGGACGTGGTGTTGGTGCCCCGGGGCTCCATTCACAGGCCGGAGATTCCACCCGGACAGACCTACGAGCGATACATTCTCTATATTGCGCCGGAATTCCTCCGGCAGGCATCCTCCCAGGACACCGATTTGGGGGCTTGTTTTCGCCTGGCCACGGAAAAATACAGCTATGTCCTCCGTCCGGATCAGGAAGTGCGGATCATTCGGCTGCTGGAGACCATGCGCAGCTCCCAGACCGCCCCGGGCTATGGGCAAGAGCTGCTGGACCGGGCTCTGCTGACACAATTCCTGATTGCCGTCACCCGGGATCTGGAAGAGCGCCAGCTGCAATATGTGGCCTCCGCCTCCTGCGACAAGAAAATTGTCGCCATCTTGAAATATCTCAACCTGCACCTGTCCGAGCCCCAGTCCATCGACAACCTGTCCCGTCAGTTCTACATCAGCAAGTACTACATGATGCGCCGGTTTAAGGCGGAAACCGGCTACACCATCCACGGTTACCTCAATGAAAAGCGGCTCCTCCTGGCCCGGGAGAAGATTGGGGCAGGGGAGCCCCTGATCCGGGTCAGCGAAGATTGCGGGTTCCAGGATTACTCCACCTTTTCCCGGGCCTATAAAAAGCGGTTTGGCGCCAGCCCCAACACACCCATCTCCAAACATCGGGATCTGGTACCCGCCACTCCTCTGGACTGAAGCGCCATGAAAGAGACGATTGCATCTGGCCTCTCCCGGGAGGGCCTGCGCAGAATTGCCGCCTGCACCATGCTGGTGGATCACATTGGGGCCACCTTATTTCCCGGCGTCCTGTGGCTCCGGTGCGTAGGGCGGCTGGCCTTCCCCATATTTGCCTTTTTCCTGGGGGAGGGCTTCCGGTTCACACACAGCCGGCGGCAGTACCTTTTGCGCCTGGTGCTGTTCGCCCTCCTGTCTGAGCTCCCCTTTAATCAGATGGTCTATGGCCGTTGGATCGCTCCATCCGGTCAGAACGTCCTGTGGACCCTAGCTTTGGGCCTGTGCGCCATCGCTTGTGTCCAGCGGGCGCCCAGCGAGCCGGGCCTGAACTCCCTATTCTGGTATTCCGCCGCCGCAGGCTGCTGCCTCTTGGGCCAGCTGCTGCGCACCGATTATGGCGCTTTCGGCGTGCTGCTGTGTCTCCTGTTCTACTGTACCAGAGGCCTGCCCGGCAGGTTCTGGATCTGCGGGGGAATCTTTCTCCTGATGTGCTACGCCTTCCAGTTTGTCTTCCTCCCGGGCATTCCCATTCCCTTGGAGGCCCTGGCTCTTCCGGCCTTCCCTCTCCTGGCGACCTACCACGGCCGCAGAAGCCACCGCCAGCTCCCTATTCGTTACGCTTTCTACTGGTTCTATCCCCTGCACATGCTACTTTTGGGACTCCTTGCCCACACCACCCCATAAAACGGTACAGATTTTCCGTTTCCACGGAAAGCTGCTATTCTGCAAATTCCCGATAGAGGAAGGTCGCCACCTGCCCACGGGTACAGCTTTGGTTGGGCCTAAAATGGGTGGCGTCCACTCCCGTGGTAATGCCCGCCTTTGCCGCCCACAAAACGGCATCGTAATAGAACCGTCCCCGCTCCACATCTGCAAAGGGATTTGTCCCAACTCCAGCCGGGCAACCCTCTGCCCGCCAGAGGAAGGTCACCAGCTGTCCACGGGTCACCGTTCTGTCTGGGGCGAAATGGGTGGCGTCCACCCCATCGGTGATCCCCTGCTCCGCCGCCCACAGCACCGCCTGATAGTAGTAGCGCTGGGGTGAGACGTCTTCGAAGGGACATTGCGCGGATTGCGGCGCCGGGCAGCCATAGGCCCGCCAGAGGAAGGTCACCACCTGCCCCCGGGTGCAGGTGCTCGCTGGGGCAAAGTGGGTGCTGTCTACTCCGGCGGTGACCCCGGCATCAGCGGCCCATCGAACCGGCGTGTAATAATACCGCTCCTGTGTCACATCCACAAAGGGGTTGGGCCAGGGGCCGATGGCTTCGGTCCGGTTGTCGCCGCACCGGGTGCAGAGCCAGATCCGCACCCCAGACGCCGTCTCTGTGGGTGGAGCCGTCACTCTGCCCCGGTCCCAGCTGTGGCCCCTCGAGTTTACATAACAATCCACATACTGATCTCCGCAGACAGTGCAGGTGTGGGTGGTATAGCCCTCCTCCGTACAGGTGGGCGGCGTGACCAGCTCCCCATAGCGATGGGGCAGGGGAGGCAGCGCCTCGGTCTCTTGGCTGCCGCACCGGGTACAGGTATACGCCTTGATCCCGGGGCTGGTGCAGCTGGGCGCTTGGGTCACCGTCCCCTGGTCATAGGCATGGCCCAGAGCCTCCACCGTCTCCCGCTGGCTATGGCCGCACCGGGTGCAGGTCCGCACCTGCACCCCTGGTTCTGTGCAGGTGGGCGGCTGTTTGCATATTTCCGGTCCGTAGCTGTGCCCCAGGGCAGGGGTCACAGCGTCCCGGTAAGAATCCTCGCAGAGGGTGCAGGTATAGGTCGTGTACCCCTCCTCCTCACAGCCCGGCGGCGTCACCACCGATTCATACTGGTGGGTATGGGGTGCTGGGGTCCACTGGGCATACAGGGTGTGACTTTCTCCCACCGTCACCTGGGTATCCTCGGTCACCGGGAGCTGCACAGCGCCTTGATCCAGATACCAGCCTGCAAATGCATAATCCAGCCGCACCGGCTCCGGCAGCGGGCCATAGGCCGCCCCATAGGTGACGGTCACCGTCGTGGGGCTGACCGTACCGCCCCGGGGATCCAGGGTCACCGTCACCTGCCCATTCAGACATTCCACCTGGCGGGTGTCCGGGTCCAGCCGGTAGAACACCGGCCCGCCCCCGGCGGTGCAGTACCACCACACAGCCCCCTCCATCACCACCGGACGGCAGTCCGATAGTCTGCCGCTGGCATGGTAAATCGTCCCCTGTAGCTTCCCCGTGCCGTCCAGGAACCCATACTGCAGCTCACCCTGGGCCTCCCAGAGCAGCAGCAACCGGTCTTCCCCCAGCTTCACCAAGTACGGATTGGACGCTCCGCCCAGATCCTCTTCCTCAAACGAAGTCATCCAGCGAACCTCCGTGGCCGCCTGGGTGAAGTCATTTGCCGGAGTACTGGTGACAAAAATATTCCGCACACCGTTTTGATGGTTCTCCCCCATCTGGTCCACAGAGCAGCCCGCAACCAGGTAGGACGTAGCAGTCGCCTCCAGGCCCCCCACGCTGACGCCGGTCCGGTTGTCCCCAATCTCCCCCTGGATGGGAAGGACCTCCACCGTATCTGCATAACCGGAAAAGGTCTCCTCACCCCCGGGCTTGGCACACCGAGACAGGACCACCGCCCTGGGATACGCATCCCCATGATCCACCGCCAGAAGCGTTGTCCCCCTGCACGTCAGGAATTGGTTGAAGGAATGGCTCACATATCCAAATCCGAACCGGCTGACTGCTGTGTGCTGGTCCGTCACCTCCATGGTGGAAATCTTCACAGAGAAGGTGAGGTTGGCCTGATGGTGCAGGCCGTCATTCTGGGACCGATACATTTTGTGGCTGGTGCGAATGTACAGCATATCTCCGCACTGTACCATAGAGAGGCTCCCGGTATGAAAGGGCGTCACCGTGTTGGCTCCCAGAAGCCTGGCGTCGTCCATCCGCTTCCAGTCCTTGCGATACCGGACCACCCGGATGACCTCTCGGCCGTTGTCTTCCTCAGGGTTTTCCTGGCCAAACACCAGAAAATTGTACTGCTCTCCCGAGTAAAATCCCCCAAACAGCGGCAGCTCCACCGGCAGATTCTGCTGGGACAAAATATCCCCGGTCCTGTTGTAAGCTTCCACCGTGATTTCCTTGCCTGTGTACTCCACTCGGGTCATCCCGCCGCCCTCTTCCTCCATCAGGTAAGAATACACCGGCTGGGCTGCATCGCCCCGGTAGTCGTGCTTGCCTCCATTGTCCGAAGGGACCGGTGCGGGACCTGCTGCCCCGATGCTCCCGGAAAGGATCCCCCACAGGAGCGCTGCCAAAATGAGCCCATGCCAAAATCTCCGCATAATCCGCCATCCTTTCTCATGTGTGCACCTTTTTCTCCATTTTACCATCTACTTCTACATATTTCAAGCAAATTCTTCCATATTCCTCAGCGCTGTATCTGCGCTTGACAAGCGTAGACCCAGGCACTATACTTGCAGGTACGAAAAACAAAGGAGCGTTTCACCATGTGGTTTGACGAAGCAGTTGTATATCAGATTTATCCCCTGGGCCTATGCGGCGCCCCCCGGGAGCAGGACGGGATTCTGGAGCATCGGATCCTCCGGCTGCTGGACTGGATTCCCCACATCCAGTCCATCGGGGCAGATACCGTTCTCCTGAATCCCCTCTGGGAGAGCGACCGCCACGGCTACGACACCCGGGATTATCTCGCCGTAGATTGCCGCCTGGGCACCTGGGAGGACCTCCGGCAGGTCTGTCAGGCGTTTCATGGGGCCGGTCTTCGGGTGCTGCTGGATGGGGTCTTCCACCATGTGGGCCGGGGTTTCTGGGCCTTCCGGGATGTGCAGGAGCGGCGATGGGACAGCCCCTATCGGGATTGGTTCCACCTGAACTTTGACGGCGACACCGGCTACCACGATGGCTTCTGGTACGAAGGCTGGGAGGGCCACCACGAGCTGGTGAAGCTGAACCTCCAAAATCCGGCAGTGGTGCAGCATCAGTTTGACGCCATTTCCCGGTGGGTCCGGGAGCTGGACATTGACGGCCTGCGGCTGGACGTGGCCTACTGCCTGCCAGAGGGATACCTCCGGCAGCTTCGGGCCTTCACCAGCGGCCTGAAGCCGGATTTTGTCCTCTTGGGCGAGACCCTTCACGGGGACTACAACCGGTGGATGAATCCGGAAATGTGCCACAGCGTCACCAATTACGAGTGCTATAAGGGGCTCCACTCCAGCTTCAACTCCATGAATCTGTTTGAAATCGGTCACAGCCTGGCCCGGCAATTCGGGCCGGAGCCTTGGACCCTGTACAAGGGGAAGCATCTCCTGAGCTTCCTGGACAACCATGATGTGGAGCGCATTGCCAGCATCCTTCGGGAGCCCCGGCATCTGCCCCTGGCCTATGGCCTCCTCTTCGGGATGCCTGGCGTTCCCGCTCTGTACTACGGCAGCGAATGGGGGATCCTGGGCAGGAAGGCCGATGGGGACGACGCCCTTCGCCCGCCCCTGGAGCGCCCGGAATGGGGAGCGCTCACCGATTGGATTGCCCGTCTGGCCCAGGCCCGGCGCAGAAGCCCCGCGCTGTGTCACGGCTCCTACCGGAATGTGCACCTCACCAACCGGCAGATCATCCTGGAACGGGCCCTGCCAGAGGAGCGGATCCTGGTGGCGGTCAATGCCGATGGGACCCCCTACACCGCTCACTTTGACGCCGGAGCAAGCCGGGCCGTGGATCTTCTCACAGGGACGCCCCACAGCTTCAGCGGCGGCAGTCAGTTGCCTCCCTACAGCGTCGCCTACTGGCGCATAGAGGGTTAAAAGGCCCATATAAGCAAGAAACAGGGGAGAAATTGCGAATAATCGCAATTTCTCCCCCTTCTTTTGACGAATGCCAAGCGGGGCGGTCAACGCCATTTCCTATCGGGTGCTGCGTCCTGACCGAATATGACGCTGGAAGAATTTGACCAGCTCAACCAGTGGGAGCATCACGGCTGCCAGCCCCAAGGCCACGGCATACTCTTCCAACCGGATGGGGGTAAACCCAAAGGCATTGGCCAGGAAGGGAACCTCCACCACCAACGTGGTCAGGGCCAGAGAAGCCAGAGCCGCCAGATTCAGGGCTTTGTTTTGGCCCCCCAGGGTGAAGATGCTGTTTCTCTGACTGCGCATATTCAAGCTGTGGACAATCTCCGCCATGGACAGGGTCAGGAAGGCCATGGTCATGCCATCGGGGGAGTTGGCAATCTCCCAGACGCCAGACTCCATAAAGTGACCTACAAAATAGGAAACCAGGGTGAGGACCGAAACCGCCAGGCCCTGATAGGCTACGTCCAGGCCCAGACCGCCGGAAAAGATTCCGGCCTTGGCGTCCCGGGGCCTCCGGCGCATAATGTCCGGCTCTGCCCGCTCCAATCCCAGGGCCAGGGCAGGGAAGCAGTCGGTAATCAAATTGATCCACAGCAAATGCACCGGCTGGAGAATGGTAAAGCCCAGCAGCGTTGCGGCAAAGATGCTGATGACCTCGCTCATATTGGAGCCCAAGAGGAATTGAATGGCCTTGCGGATGTTGTCGTAAATCCGACGGCCCTCCTCTACAGCCCCCACAATGGTGGCAAAATTGTCATCCGCCAGGACCATATCCGCCACATTTTTGGTCACGTCCGTACCGGTGATCCCCATACCCACGCCAATGTCTGCGGTCTTGATGGAGGGCGCGTCGTTGACGCCGTCGCCAGTCATCGCCGTGACTGAGCCAGCCTGCTGCCAGGCCTTTACAATGCGGGTCTTATGCTCCGGCTGTACCCGGGCATACACGGAGATGTTCCGGAACTCCCGTTCAAACTCCGCCTGGCTCATGTCGTCCAGTTGTGACCCGGTTACGGCCCGCTGTCCTTCCTCCAAAATACCCAGCTCCCGGGCAATGGCTGTCGCCGTATCCACATGGTCGCCGGTGATCATAATGGGGCGGATGCCGGCGCTCCGGCACTGGGCAATGGCATCTTTCACCTCGGGCCGCACCGGATCGATCATACCGGCCAGACCCAGGAAGGTGAGCTCCCGCTCCAGGTTGGCGGGAGAAGTATCCGCCGGAACGCTGTCCCAAATCCGGCAGGCAGCGCACAGCACCCGCAGCGCCCGGCCTGCCATGGCCTGGTTGGCCGCCAGGATCTCCTGACGGCGCGCTTCGGTCAGCTCCACCCGGCGGCCCTCCAGCTCCATCCAGGCACACCGCTGCAGCACCTCGTCCGGCGCACCTTTGGTAAACTGCAAAATCTGGCCTCCAGCCTGATGCAGGGTGGACATCATCTTCCGGCCGGAATCAAAGCTGTCTCTTATACACATCTCCGAGCCCACGAGACACTCGCTAATCTCG
>ENA-OZIL01000509-OZIL01000509.1-human-gut-metagenome-genome-assembly--contig:-NODE-509-length-18263-cov-29.575681_pt1 | contig 18263 bp, 19 predicted proteins | sample MGYA00244057_ERZ653706 | MGnify/ENA primary metagenome ERZ653706 (study PRJEB26926, sample SAMN06165266) | human gut metagenome | biome: ENVO:00009003; feature: ENVO:2100002; material: ENVO:00002003...
GCAGTCTGTTCCGCAGGGGCTTCCTGAGCGGTGGGAGCTTCCTTTTCCGGCTCCTGAGCCGGGGCTTCCGCCTCCTTGTCAGCGGAGAGGTCAATCCCGCGTTCCTTGCAAATCTGCCGGAAATTGCGGTCTACATCGTCGATCAGCTCTGCGGAAGTCTTGTTGATGGTTTCAAGGCTGGCGCGAAGCTCTTTCAGCTCTTTGTCCTTAGACCATGAAGCGATATACCCGAAGCTGTTCTCGCCGGTTTCGATGCCATAATACTGGCATACGGTGTAGGAGATGCTTTCAGCCTCCACTTCCTCGGTGCGGCGGTCTTTCTTGACCGGCTGTTCCGCATTCTCGTCCCCTGCAACAGCCTCGGCCTGTGCCTTTTCATAGTTGTGGAGCTTGGAATGGGCGATCTCATGGATAGCCGCAGAGACCGTCTGTACCTCGCTCATGCCCTCACGGATAGCGATATTCTGCGCCGCCTCGTTGAAGTAGCCGTCCATATTTTCGTCCATCGGCTTGAACTCGATGGGGACCGGCGCGGAACGGCGCAAAGCCTCCATGAAGATTTCAAACTGCTTCACGTCGCCGGTCAGGTTGGCGGCAAGCTCCGGGAGGGGCCTGCCCTCGGTCTGGGAAACGTCGAAAACGGACACTACCTTGAACATGGGGACTTTGACTTCCTTTTCCTCAAAGATCGCCTTGCCGTCCTTGTCCAGAATGGGGGCGTCGGTGTCCGGGTCCCGCTTCATTTCCTCGATTTTCTTCTTATAAAAGATAGGCGCGATGATCTGGATGCCTTTCTCGCCGCGCTTGACATGACGCCCGAAGTCGTCACGCCATTTGTTGAAACCGGCGACGCGGGTGGCGTTGGGCTTTTGGGAATGGATCAGCATCACGTTATTCACGGAATAACGGTGGAAGCGGCTCATGGTCTGGAGGTACTGTGCGTATTTCTCGCTGTCAAAGAGCTGCTTGATACCTTCCTCAATGCCCGCCGTGATCTCCCTCAGCCGGTCTTTGCTGCTCTGGTTATCTGCCATAGCTGGTCTCCTTTCATTGAGCATTTGTTCTGAATGAAATGCCCCTGCACAGGTAAGGGGAAATACCCATGCAGGGGCTTGTGGTTAATCGGATTTGGGACGTTTGCCCCTTGCGGGAGGCATCAGCCCCGCCTTTTTCGCACGGATACTGTCTGCCTCGCGGCGCTCGTCACTGTACGGGGTACGCACACCGACACAGCTCTTGGGGACGGTGTAGCTGACAGCCCCGTGCGCCTCCGGGCGGTCAGGGTAGACTTTATCCGGGAAGCACTCGGAAAGGCGTTTGAGCTTGGCAATCAGCTTTGCATCGTGGGTGTAGACGCTGGCGGTCTTTTCCGCCTCGTTGTAGAGGATGATGGTTTCTTTCTCATAGGGTGTCAGCTTCACGGCTTCACCTCCTGTCAAATTCCAGCTTGAAGCGCGGGGGCTTGTCGCCGGGATCGTCCAGCACGACAGCCGCATCATACGTCTTGCCGGTTTTCTCGGAGTAACAGCCTTTCAGCTTCGCCCGCCCGTCCTTCAGAAGATCGGCGGCGATTTTCTTGGTCAGCTTCTTTTTCTTTGCGGTAAAGAACTTGCTGTCCTCCCACATACAGAAGGAGCAATCCCTGTTCCCGCAGTAGTAGCGGCCTTTGCCGACATAGACCGGGGAGCCGCAGCGCGGACAGGTGCCGATGCTCTCCCTTTCGGTCTGGAAGCGGGACGCTTCCTCGGAACTGACGGAAGGGTGCGACTTGACGAGATCGGCGGTCATACCGATAATCCCATTCAGGAAGTCGGAGGCATTTGCCTCGCCGCGCTCGATCTGCATCAGGGTATTTTCCCATTCAGCGGTCATAGCCGGGGAAGTGACCGCATCCGGCAAGACGGCGATCAGGTTGATGCCGTCCTTTGATACGGTCAGGGACTTGCCCTTGCGCTCCGCATAGCCGGATTTCACCAGCTTTTCAATGATACCGGCGCGGGTGGCGGGAGTCCCTAAGCCCTTTTTTTCCGTCTCCTCGTCAAACTCACCGTTCCCGGCGGTCTCCATCGCAGAGAGAAGCGTATCCTCCGTGTACGCCTTGGGAGGGCTTGTGTAGTGTTCCGTCACGGTAGCCGCCACGGACTCCAGCACATCGTTTTCATGGAGCGGGGGCAGCTCCTTGTCCGTTTCCTCTTTTTCCTTGGATTTCAGGGAGTCCTTAAACCGGCGCTCAACCGCTTTCCAGCCCTCAGACGTGACCGTCCTGCCCTTGGCGGCAAAGGAATAGCCCCCGCAGGAGACGGTGATCTCGGTCTCGTCGTAGGTGTGCTTCCCGCCCGTGGCGCAGAGCAGACGCATAGCGACAAGGTTCAAAATCTGCTGTTCCGTCTTCGGGAGATCCGCGATGTCCTGCCTTTCAAGCTGGACGGTGGGAATAATGGCATGGTGGTCTGTGACCTTGGCATTGTTGGCAACACGCTTGATGTCCGGCTCAAAGCTGACACCAGCGAACAGGGGCAGGACGGAGCAGACAGCGGTAATGACACGCCGCGCCGTACCCTCCATATCCTCGGTGATGTATTGGCTGTCCGTCCGGGGATAGGTCAGGAGCTTTTTCTCATAAAGGGACTGCACCAGATCAAGGGTCTGCTGGGCGGTAAAGCCGTAGTAGCGGTTTGCCTCCCGCTGGAGGGTGGTCAGGTCATAGAGCTTCGGGGGATTCGCGGTCTTGCTTTCCCGCTTGACAGAGGAAACGGAGGCTTCCTTTTTATCGCAAGCCCCCGCGATCTGCTTCGCTTCATCCTCGCTCTTTACCTTTTCCATGTCGGCGGTAAAACCGTCCTTTTCCACATGGACGTTGAAATACTTTTCTTTCTTAAAACCGCTGATCTTGCCGTCGCGCTCAGCCAGCATCGCAAGCGTGGGGGTCTGGACACGCCCGACGACCAGCTTCTTATGGTAGAGCGACGTGAACAGGCGCGTCCCGTTGATGCCAACGATCCAGTCAGCCTTGGAGCGGCTCAGGGCAGCTTCATAGAGCCGGTCAAACTCGGAGCTGTCCCGCAGATGGGAAAAGCCCTTGCGGATAGCCTCGTCTTCCAGAGAGCTGATCCACAGGCGCTTGAACGGCTTTTTGCATCCCGCCTTGTTGTAGACCAGACGGAAGATCAGCTCGCCCTCGCGCCCTGCGTCGGTTGCGCACACCAGCTCGGTCACGCGCTTGTCGTTCATCAGCCCGCGCAGGATGGAAAACTGCTTTTCCTTATCTTTGGGGACTTCAAAGAGCCATTCCTCCGGCACGATGGGGAGGTCTTCATAGCGCCACTTGGCGTAGCGTTCATCGTAGGCGGCAGCATCGGCAAGCCCCACCAGATGCCCCACGCACCACGAAACAATGTAGTCCTTGCCCTCCAGATAGCCGTCCTTTCGGGAAGATGCACCCAGCACCTTCCCGATGGACACGGCTACCGAAGGCTTTTCGGCAACCACTAAGATCATTCGTCCTCAGCCTCCGTTTCCTCGTCTTCCTCGTCGTCGGCAATGTCCGGCTCCTTGTCCTCGTCCTCGTTGACGTAGGGACCGTCCTCATAGCCGTCGTCATCGTAGAAGTCCAGATCGTCGTCCTTCTGCTTCTTGCCGCGCACGAACTTGATGTAGTAGTAAGCACCGCCGCCCACCACGGCAAGCAGGACGATCACGGCAATCACGCCGATGGGAACGCCCCCGGACTTTTCCTTTTCCGGCTCGTCGGGCTGCTGTTCCGGGTTTTCACCCTCACCCTCAGCCGGGTCAGTCTGTTCTGCCTCCTTGCCCATGCACTCAGCCATGTTGTTTTTGCAGACAGGGCATTCGGTATTCACAGCACCCGCCACGCATTTGTCCACACAGTTGCAGGACATATCCGGGAGGTCTTCTTCCTCCATCAAATCCATCAAGTCCCGCTCGTCCACAAGGTTGAGGAAATAGGTCTGGTACTGTTCCTCGTCCTCGTCCACCGGCTTGTCGTAGTCGATCACGATATAAAAGGTGTTGCCGTTCTTGGTCTGGACGGTGATAAACTGCTTATGACAGTCCTTGTCGTAAAGCAGATCGCGGGTATAGGCGTTGCCCTCGTCCTCGAAAGGCTCGCCGGGGGTCAGGTCAGGCTCCGTGGGCTGTTCCGTAGTTTCGTCGGCCGGGGGCATATCCTCCGGCTGCGTTGCCTCCGTAACAGGGAGATCCTGCTCGGTATCGTCGGCATAGGCGAAAGCCGTGGTGCTGAAGCCAGCCGCCATTACCACGCAGAGCGCAAGCGACAGGAAAAGCCGCATCCCTCTTTTTTTACTCATTCTCCGTTACCTCCTTATCGGTTTTCTTTTTCGCGGTTTCGCCGCCCTGCAAGGTGGCAAGGAACGCCATGATCTGCCCCTTGTCCATCACCATCGCACGGACGGTATTGACGATTTCAAGATTTTCCATCTCGGTCTTCTTGGCGTACATCTCCTTGAGCTGCGCCTGAATTTCCTCAGACTTCTTTTCGGTCTTGGCGATGTCCGCGCAAAGTTTGTCGTATTTTGCGTTCATCCAAAGCTCCTTTCGGTTTAATAGGCAGGTCTTCCAAAGGTATAGAAGTGTTCCTGCCAGTAGGAAGTGTTGATTGACGTGTACTGGATCGGGTCCCCGCAATGGAGCATGACCCCGTTGCCGACGTAGATGCCCACATGGGACACGCCGGGGGTATCATACGTCCCCTTGAAGAAGACCAGATCGCCCGGTCTGGCATTGTCCCTTGAAACGGGGGTGCAGACATTGCAAAGCCCCTGAGCGCCCAGCCGCCCCGTGTTCACAAGCCCGCTGTTGGTGAGGACATAGCTCACAAAGCCGGAACAGTCAAAGGACGTGGACGGATTGGAGCCGCCCCACACATAGGGATAGCCGAGGTATTTCTCCGCTTCCGTGAGAAGCGTTGCGAACTTCTCGTCATTCAGGTACTCAGCCGGGACGGTGTAATCGCTGGGCGGGTTGTTGATATACTTGTCTACATAGCCGGAGCCGGGGAAAAGGTCTTCCCGGTTTCCGAGGGTAGCCATATACGCCGAATAGAGCGCCAGCTCGTCCTCGCCCATGATGTAGACCGGCACATGACTGAGGTTGAAGTTTTCCAGCGTGACATAGCAGATATAGTAGTCATACGGGACTTGTACCTCGTACTCATACGTCTCCGTCGTGGTCTCGCCGGTCTCCGGGTCCGTGCTTGTCGTTGTGCCTGTCCGTGTTTCCGTGCGGTAGCGGACTTCATGCACCACATTTTCAGTGAGGATATACTGCTTGTCGAAAAGCATCTGGATCGTACCCTGCGCCCCGGCAAGGGTAAACTCCCCGCCGTGAAGAGCCGACAGCGCGGAGATCAGCACATAGGGATCATGCTCGATGTCGTCAAGGTCGAAGTGGTACTCGTCGTAATCATGGGTAGCCTCGTAGGTGTTGAGGTAGTCCCGCAGCTCGTCCTCTAACTGGCAATACTGCGCCTCCGCGCCCAGCATCGCGTCGTCCTCGCTGAGATAGGAAGTGGAAACCACCGAAGACCCCATTGAGGAAAACATAGCGGTGCAGGAGCTGAAACCGGCAGCGATGAAGACAATGACCGCCGCGCCGATGCCTACCCACAGGAAGGCTTTTTTGTGCTTGGCGATAAATTCCTCGACCTTTTCCGACGCTTTTTCCTGAAAGCTCCTTGCCGTGGAAGCCGTCGCCTTGCCCGCCGTCTGCTTGCCAGCCCGCCTTGCCGCCTCGTATTCTTTCTTGATCTGCTGCTTCTGGTAGTGCCTGTTCATGTTTTTGGATTTCTTTCCCATTTCCGGGTTGGATTGGACGGTCTTTTCAAAAAGCAGCTTATCGTCGGCAATCTGGGCTTCATGCTCCAGCTTGGACACACGCTCATAGGGCTTGTTCACGTTGTTTGAATGGGTATGGCTGAAATGCCGGACAGCGCCCTCGGCGGCGATCTCGGTCTTGTGCGCCCCCTCCACAGCGGAGTTGTCGTTCTCGACCTCATGGATTTTGCCGTGGACGGTGGAGGTAATGGATTCTCCCGCCTTACGCACGGGCTTTTCCACCTCGAACATGAGCTTGCTCTGCGACTTCGGCTTTTTCAGCTCGTCCTCAAAGTGGAGCTTGGTCTTGCCCTTGCCGGTCTCCTCGTCAAAAACACGCTCCTTGCGGATCACCTTATGGGTGGGGAGCTTTTCACGGGCGGCATCCAACCGCTCGTGCGCCTTGTCCGACTTATCCTGTAAACGCTGGATTTTCCGGGTGGGCGGGATTTCCGCATCACCGGCAACCGGCCTGTCTGCGGCGGTCTCTGCCGCTTTGGAGAGAATTGCATCCGCATCCGGCGCGGGCTGTTTCCGGCTTTTCCCCATGTTGCCGGTAATAACGGCATCCACAGCGGCATGGTTTCTGCCGCCTTGGGGAACATGGGGAGCTTCCTGCCGGAGAACAGCACGGGCGGGTTCCTCATGGAGTATGGCTTCCGGCTGTCCCTCCGTCACGGTGGGACTTTCCTGAGCCGCCGTGTCCTGCTGTGCCGGTTGTTCGTTTTCCTGCCCCGGCTGTTGGGTATCGGGGGAAGGCTGACCGTCTTCCTGAATGGGACGGGGCTGTTTCCGGCGCTTCTGTACCGTGCCGGTTTCCTCCGGCTGGATTTCTGCCGGTTTCACCAGTTCCGCGTCCTTCTGCCTCCGGCTGATGTTTTCCTGTGTCCCTTTGGTCAGGTTTTCCTCCACAGCGCCGTCGCGGGTCATTTTCAGGACAACCTTATCCTTGGGTTTTAACTGCTGGCGCGGCATTACAGATCACCTCCAATCCGCGCTTCGGCAAGCGCCGCAAATTCAGGGTTGATTTCAATACCGACATAGTGCCGGTCATGCTGTTTGGTGACCATCCCCGTTGTGCCGCTCCCCATGAACGGGTCCAGCACCACACCTCCCACGGGACAACCGGCGAGGATGCAGCTCTCCACCAGCTTCGGGGGATAGGCGGCATAGTGGCCGCCTTTGAACGGGACGGTGTTCACGATCCACACATCCCGTTTGCTCCGCAGGGGATTGATGTCCCCGTCGCTGATCGTGCCGTGGCCACGGGGCAGGTTGATGGTCTGCACTTTGGGCTGTCCGGGGATAGGAGCGCCGTACTTGTTGCTTCCGGCAATCCCGCGTTTGAGCCTCTCTTTCGTACTCTCGGTGACAGGCTCGGAGATCGCCTTGTAGTCAAAGAAATACTGCTTTGACTTGGAGAACAGGAAGATATGCTCGTGACAGCGGGTGCAACGGTCTTTCACGCTCTCCGGCATGGGATTTTCCTTCATCCAGATAATGTCGTTACGGAGATACCAGCCGTCGTCCCGGAGGGCAAAAGCCGCCATCCACGGAATACCGATCAGGTCTTTTGGCTTGATTTCTTCCTCGCCCCTCCCGGCATAGGTGTCACCGAGGTTGAGCCACAGCGTACCGTCCGGGCGCAAAACGCGCCTGACTTCCGCAAAAACTTCCGTCAGGCGCGATACATATTCCTTTGGGGAGGATTCCCTGCCGATCTGACCGTCCATCCCGTAGTCCCGCAGGGCGTAGTAGGGAGGCGAGGTCACGCAGCAGTTTACACTCCCGTCCGGCAAGCCCCGAAGCACATCAAGGGCATCGCCGGTATAAATGGTATCAAGCTCTATGGTCATCAACTCCTTTCCGGCAGGGTGGAGCTGCCTTAGTTGGGCAGCTCCACGGTGGTCATGGGATAGGAACGGAAATCAGCTTCCCCGATAAAGTCCGTGATCTCGTCGGCCTCAAAGCGGGCGTCCTTGTAAACGTCCAGCCGGTCATGCTCGAAAGCGGCAAAGGCGGGGAAAAACTTGGCGTACTTGTCGATGAAGTCATAGTCCTCGCAGCGCATCTCCGTCACCATGCGCACCTGTTCTGCCAGCATCAGGACCGCATTCAGGAGGGTGTCGCAGTCGCCCTTCTTCATCAGGACGAGGGAGCCGTCCGGCGCGTTGAGGTATTCCTCAAAGTCCCCGGTAGGGGAAGTCAGCCCGGACTTCAAAGCCTCCGCGCCGTCCGCACCATCGCCGGTCATGTCAGCCAGATCAGCGATGCAGGGGGAATTGGCGCAGTTCCAGCAACCGGCCTCACAGTCCTTGCAGGGACAGTCCCTGCACTCGGGGTCCTCGTCCTCGGTGGGCGGCGTGGTCTTCTCCATATCCGCACAGAGCTGGGCGGCGATGTCCAGCACGATGGGAGTGGTCTTCTCGATGGTTGCCTCGATCTGCTCCCTCACATGGAGATAGGGACGGTGGTGCTTTTTCAGCTTGTCCTCCTGCCGGAACAGCTCGATCAGGTTGAAGTGAACGTCCAAAAGGTTGCTCATGTTGACCAGATAGCGGTCAATGTCCTCCACGGGGACGGAAACGGTGTTCTTATCATTGATTTTCATACTGTAAAATCCTCCTTTAAGCGATTTCTTCGGGTTTGGTAGTCATAATGCGGTAGAGCTGCGTATCACGCGGAAAATCGTCCTTGAACGGGATGATCGTCGAGCCGTAGATGATAAGCCCCTCACCGGCGTTGGAATTGGTGATGTAGTTCTGCTGGCTGGGCGAGATATTCAGAGCCTTGGAAAGAATCTGCCTGTCGCCGGACGCCTGATTCAAAAGATACACGAAGTCGGAGTTTTCAAAGATATTCTCGACCTCACGGGAGGCAAGCAAATCCTTGACATTCTGCGTGATCGCGGTGGGGATTCCGCCCCATTTCCTGAAACGCTTCCAAATCTCCACGGAGTACGCGGCGGTCTGTTCCTCTTTCAAAAGCAAGTGAAACTCGTCCATGTAGTAACGGGTGGACTTGTGCTGGGCGCGGTTGACCGTGACCCTGTTCCAGACCTGATCCTGAACAATCAGCATCCCCAGCTTTTTAAGCTGCTTGCCAAGCTCCTTGATGTCGTAGCAGACAAGCCGGTTGTTTACGTCCACATTGGTGCGGTGGTTAAACACGTTCAGGGAGCCGTGGACGTAGATTTCCAGAGCCGTCGCAATCCTCTGTGCCTCCGGCTCGTCCTGCCTGCGCAGGATATTGTAGAGGTCTTCGAGGATGGGCATATTCTCCGGGACCGGGTTTGCGAGGTAGTCCTGATAGACCAGCCTCACGCTTCGGTCAATGATGGTTTTCTCAATCGGCTGCAAGCCGTCCTTCCCGGCGACGATCAACTCACACATGGAGAGGATGAAGTCGGATTTCAGCGTCAGCGGGCTTTCTTCCTCCGAGTAGTTGAGGTTGATGTCCAGCGGATTGATGAAGTCCGGGCTGACCGGCGAGACACGGATCACCTGACCGCCGAGCCGCTGCACCAGCGGGAAATACTCTGCCTCCGGGTCGCAGATGATGATGTCGTCCTCCGTGATAAGGAAAGCGTTGGTGATCTCACGTTTCGCGGAGAACGACTTGCCCGCGCCGGGGGTGCCGAGGATCAGCCCATTCGGGTTTTTGAGCTGCTTGCGGTCCACCATAATCATGTTGTTGGAAAGCGCGTTCAGCCCGTAGTAGAGCGCCTCGCCGTCCTGAAAAAGCTCCTGCGTAGTAAACGGGATGAAGACCGCCGTGGAAGAAGTGGTAAGCCCGCGCTCAATCTCCACCTGATTAAGTCCGATGGGGAGCGAGGACATGAGGGCTTCCTCCTGCTGGAAGTCCAGCCGCTTCAGCGCACAGTTGTATTTCTGCGCGATGGATGCCGTCTGGAAGACCGCGTTTTCGAGCTTCTGCCGGTTGGCGGCGGTATTCATAATGAGGATAGTGACGAGGAACATACGCTCGTTGCGCGTCTGGAGATCCTGCAAGAGCCGCTTTGCCTCGCCGCCGAAAGTGGCAAGGTCGGACGGAATGATCTCCATATCGTAACCGCTCCGCACGGCTTTTTTCTGTTCCTCAATCTTCATCTTGTCGAGGTCGGTGATCTTCGACTTGATACGCTTGATTGCCTGTGCCTGATCGATGGTGCGGATATGAAAATTGACCGTGATGTTGGTGTCCATGTCGAGGAAGTCCGCCAGCATACGGTCACTGATCTCAGGCGCGAGGATTTGTAAAAAGCTCACCGCGCCGATTGTCCTGCCCATTCGGAAGCACTTGCCCTCCCGGAAGTCGAAAGAGGTGGGTGCGATGAAGTCCTTGGACGAAAGCCCCGTCCGGGCTACCATGTCAAAGGAGAAGCGGAACGGGTCGTTGTTGTCCATGTTGAAGACATCATGCAGCACCTTGAGCCGCTCATAGCCGGACAGCGGGTAGGTCTTCACGCCGAGGCTCTTGAAGTTGTTGAGTACGTCCATCTCAATCCGCTCCAGCTTGGCTTTTGCCACACGCAGGGACTCCGCCTCAATGCCGAAAGTGATGTACTTCCGCTTGATAAGGCCGTTGTTGCCCTTCATAAGCTGGTTCTGGAGCATATCGCTGTACTCCGTGCGGATGTCGTTGAAGTTGTCGTCCTGCTCCGGGATATGGATGGACTTCTTGAAATCCTCAATGTTGGTCTTCTGGTTGATGAACGAGAGCTGCACGAAGATGGAGCTGTCGAAGTAGTTGAGGAAGTCGCACCAATTCTCAAAGATGCCGGTCTTGTCCTCATTCTGCGCGAGCTGGTAGTTGATGTCCTCAAAGCGGATGCTCTTGGTGTAGATGCGGGAATTGACCTTGCAAATGCCGTCCCTGCACATTTCCACATAGGGGATCGTCTGCTGCGCCGAAATGCGTACCTTCCTGCTTTTCTTGTCCTTTTTCTTTTGCGCTACGAGCCGCTTCTTTTCCTCAGCGGAGAGCGCGTCCCCGTAGACCTTACCGTTTTTTACGGTCATGCGGGGCTGCGGTTTTCTTTTGCTGTTGCTCATGCAATTCCTCCTGTTCCTTGATTTCCTGCTGGATAACAGCGTAAAGGTTGCTGGTGCGGTAGGGCCGCACCCTGTCGCGGAGTATCATGCTCCTGACAACGTGACCGATGTACTTCTCGGCGGGCTGTCCGTCCTTTTCGTAGATGGCGAGGAAGACAAAGGGCAGCATCAGCACCACCATCAGCATCGCCGCAGAGGAAATGCCGATATGGGGCTTTGCGATGAAGTAGACCGGGACACCCACGGCGGCTGCTATGGAAAAGCAGACGATCTGCCGCTTGGTCAGGTTGAACATGACCTTGGTTTTCACGCGGTTTAAGTCCTTGGGGACTGGTACAAATGCCATTGGATGCCTCCTTTCTGAGAGAATGGCGCTTACGTTTTGCCGGTAGGCGGCGGGGCAAGCTCAACGGTGCTTTCCACCTCGTTGCCCCACACGTCCCATCCGGGCGGGGACTGGCGGGCGAACAGCTCCACGCGGGGAACGTCGCCCAAAAGCTCCACTATCTTGTCGCGTGTTATGTCAGGCTTTTTGCTGTGCTGTTCAATAGGCGCAATGATAAATTGGTGTACCTTAGCAGATTGCCGCTTCGGTTTTCCTCGGACTGCCAGCAAACATATTTCTGCGTTGCCTCTTGTCCAGCGCCCCAAACCGTAAAACCAAGTGAGGCTTTTTCGATTTTGCTTTAGCCAAACAAACGCGACTGTCTTAAATGTGAATCCCCATGCTTTAATCAACCTCAAAGATTCAGGAAGCATGGGGAAAGTTACCCACAAGAATAACGCACAGTCACGGTCAGCCAATTCTTCAACTGGCAAGGCACACAGTTCGTCAATACTCATGGTTGGATAGTGATTTTCAGCAGCACCCTGAACATTCTTACATTCATAGCGCCACGGCGGATCAGCATAGATGATTTTGTATTTTCCCATGCGTCATCCCCCTTAATGCGACCCGAAGATCGAGCGGCTCAGGGAGCCGGTCTTGAACAGCGAGAAGCAGAGGATAACCGTGTACGCCGCGATGGAGAACAGCGCAGAGTGGATGTTTGCGGCAATAATCATGTTGTTGATCAGCACCGCATAGATGCCGACGCACACCATAATCAGGAAGCCTTGGAACGCCAGCGCAAACAAGCCTTTCAGGTAGTTCGTGCCGATGCCTCCCCACTCACGGTTGCTCATGGTAGCTATCGGGATCGGGGCAACGCTGACGGTGCAGTATATCTCAATCATGCGCCCGTAAAGGATAACCGTAATCAGGATGGACATGATTTTGAGGCACAGGCTGATGATAAGCGTTTCAATGGCAAGCCCCAAAAGCTCACCCACACCCATCGCCTCCATACTCGTCCGCATGGTGGCAAGCGTGGAGGCTATGTCAATGTTGGTGCTGCCACTGATGAAGCCTCCCGCGCCGGATACGACGTGCTGCCCGATGTCGAATACCGCCATAACGATGTCAAAGGTATTTGTTACGAGGTAGATCGCCACAAACGCCTTGAAGAACCACTTGAAAAACATCCAAGTGTCTACGTCGTGGAGATTGTTCCGCTCGGTTATCATGGTAATCAGCTCGTAACACAGCACAAAGGTGATAATGATCCCAGCGATGGGGATTATCACGCTTTCGGATAATCCCCGTATCATCGAATAGATGCCGCTGTTCCAGCCGGAGGGGGTCTGACCGACCTCGGCTGCGATGGTGCCGACCTTATCGTTGACATCGGTGAACATATTGGTCAGGTTGCTTTCGATCATCCCGATAATCATTTCCTTGATTGCTTCGGTGATCTTATCTAAGATTGCTCCCAATATTTCACCCCTTTCTTAGAAGCCGGGAACGTGGGAAATCAAAACAGTGTGGACAGCATCGGTACAAGCGTGGTGCCGATCAGGATTACGCCGCCCCCGGCCATGAGCTGCTTCATCCCCTGCGATTTAGCTCCGGGATTGTCGTTGCCGTAGCCCTCCATCAGATTGATAACGCCCCACACGGCGAGACCAGCGCCGAGCGCGATCACGAGGGTCTGCAAAACAGTAACTGCCTGCTGGATAAATGCCATATACTTTTTCCTCCTTTAAGTTGTTGAGTTATTGAGGGAGGGCGCTTTTTCAGCGCCCTCCCGTGGTGACGGTTTCCTGCCGGATCAAAACAGGGTGGACAGCATCGGGACGAGGGTGGTGCCGATCAGCACAACACCGCCGCCAGCCATGAGCTGCTTCATTCCCTGTGACTTGGCTCCGGGATTGTCGTTGCCGTAGCCCTCCATCAGATTGATAACGCCCCACACGGCGAGACCAGCGCCGAGCGCGATCACGAGGGTCTGCAAAACAGTAACTGCCTGCTGGATAAATGCCATATACTTTTTCCTCCTTTAAGTTGTTGAGTTATTGAGGGAGGGCGCTTTTTCAGCGCCCTCCCGTGGTGACGGTTTCCTGCCGGATCAAAACAGGGTGGACAGCATCGGGACGAGGGTGGTGCCGATCAGCACAACACCGCCGCCAGCCATGAGCTGCTTCATGCCCTGCGACTTGGCTCCGGGATTGTCGTTGCCGTAGCCCTCCATCAGATTGATGACGCCCCACACGGCGAGCCCAGCGCCCAGCGCGATCACGAGGGTCTGTAAAACGGTAACTGCCTGAGAGATAAAAGCCATAAAATGTCCTCCTTATTGGAAAATGTTGGTTGTCCGTGGGCATAAAAAAATAAGCCCCGTCGCTGTTCTGCTTTGAGCTTTCGCTCCTGCACAGTGCAGCGACGGGGCTTTACTCTGCTTCGACCTCTCCCACGTCGTAGAGGTCAAAGGTGTCGGTGGGCTTCACCACCAGCTTCCGGCTTCGGTATTTCTCAATGTCAAAGGCGTTTTTCTCGTTGAAGTCGGACAGCAGTTTGTACTTTGGATGCTTCGTAATATCGAATTTGTCACTGAGAAAAGGTCTCACCCCTCGAAGCTGCAAAATACATTTGCCGCCGTCCATAACGGCGATCTCGTCCTGAGACATAAGCTCCTTGCCGGTCTTCTGGTAGTTCATCCCGTAGGAGTTGGTGTTAGAACGGGTTTCGGAAGTGTTGTAGAGGTCGATTGTTTCTTTCCCCAACAGCTCCGATATTTCTTTAAGGGTGGACTTTTCCTTGCCGCCCAAAAAGAGCATGGTGTCGCAGTTGCCCGATATGGTGTCAGCCGCATCTTTATAGATGGTTTTTAGCTGGCTTTGGGACTGCAAGATGATCGACGCCGATATTTCACGGCTTCGGATGGTGGCGATCAGTTTGTCAAACTTCGGTATTTGACCGATGTTGGCAAACTCGTCCAGCAGACATCGCACATGGACTGGCAAGCGCCCGTTATATACGTCGTCTGCCTTGTCGCACAGGAGGTTGAAAAGCTGGGAGTACATAATCGCCACAATAAAATTGAACGTGTCGTCGGTATCGCTGATGATAACGAACAGGGCGGTCTTGCGGTCTCCGATAGTGTCAAGCTCCAATTCGTCATAGCTCATAAGCTCCCTTAGCTCCGCTATATCGAATGGCGCAAGCCGCGCCCCGCAGCTAATCAATATGGATTTTGCTGTCTTGCCGGCCGCCAATTTATACTTGGCATATTGCTTCACGGCAAAGTGATCCGGCTCCTTTTCAGCCAGCTCGTCAAACAACAGGTCAACCGGGTTTTTGAAGTTTTCGTCGTCCTCCCGCGCCTCGGAAGCGTTTATCATCTCCAAAAGCGTGGTGAAGTTTTTCTCGTTGTCCGGCGCTTCGTACCAGATATAGCCGATATACGCCGTATAGAGAAGCCGCTCCGCCTTGACCCAGAAATCCTCGCCGGACTTATCGCCGTCGCCCTTGGTGTTGACTATGATGGTGTTGACCAGCTTCAGGATGTCCTTCTCGGAACGGATGTAGGAGAACGGATTATAGTGCATTGATTTTTTGAAATTGATCGTGTTCAGCGACTTAATCACATATCCGTTTTTCTCCAACATTTTGCCAGTTTCGACCAAAACTGTACCCTTGGGATCAGTCACCACATAGGAGCTATGGCACTGCATCAGGTTAGGCTTAACGAAAAACCTTGTCTTGCCGGAGCCAGACCCACCGATCACCAGAATATTTTTGTTGCGGGCGTACTTGGGCTGCTTCGGACGGCTGTTCATCGTCAGACTTTCCGTCTGCGTGAGAATGACGTTGTTCTCAAACTTCGGGTCCATGTACGGCTGGATGTCCTCAGCCTTGCCCCAGCGGGCAGACCCGTATTCGACCCCTTGGCGGTATTTCTTGCGGTTTTGTGCTTTCATATAGACTGCGAATTTCAGCAGCAGAGCCACCGCAACGCCGACCAGCAGATCAAAGGGATAGACGCTGGGGAGCGGATTGGAAAAGGTATTCCCAAAGTTGGCAAAGCCCCCGGAGAGCTTGTCGATCAGCAATGTGCCGGGAGCCTGCCGGAATACCGCAAACACCTTGTTCCCGAAGTAAAAAGCAAACAGGTACGGGAAATTGAGCAGGACAAGTTTTTTGATGTCTACCTTCTTTTTCAAAGCGAGACCCCCCGATCCTTGTCCTTGACTTTGACCTTTTCACGGTCTTTGGACTGCTCAATGTTGCGGGAGAGAATCTTCCGCAGCGAGGGCTTGTCTTTCTGCTTGACCGTTTTCGCGGAGAACTCCTTGAACGCCTGAGTCAGCACATCCACATCCCGGCCTTTGAAAAAGACCAGATAGCGCGGCGGCTGTTCTGACGTGTCCTTTTTGAGTGCGTAGTCAATCCCGTACTTGTTGGCGGTATGCTCAAATGACTTGATGTTCCCCTCGGTCACTTCGATGTTGGAAATCTGCGCGTTTTGCTGGACGAGGTGCTTGATGGACTGCTTACCACGGTAGGTCTTTTGCTGACCCTTTGACTTTTCCAGATCGGCAAGCAGCTTTTTCAGCGCCTTTTCCAGCGTTTGCGCTGTGATCTTGCCGCCCTTGATGGCAAGGGCGATGGTTTTTGAATTTACTTCGTCCTGCATGGCGACCTCCTTTCCCGCAGAGAGGAATCAATCGTCATCCCATCTGTCAGGGAACAACTGGCAACAGGAAATATACGGATTTTCCAACAGGGGGAAATAGTACGATTGAAGAAGATCCTTACAATGGGCAGCTTCTTCGTCCGTGTAACAGGTGGTTGCCCCGTCGCAGACATAATCCTCATATTCATGCTTATTTCTCATTGACATGAGCGAGATGCCTATGGATGCACCCACCGACAAGGTGAAACGGCGCTTGCCAATCCCAACCTTATAGAAAATCTCGTCCTCGCCGTATTCCCTCTCAATGCGACAGCGCGGATACAACTGCCGCATTTTCCGCAGCTCGGATTCCATAAGTCCTTCAAACAGGGCAATAGTTTCTCTCTGCGATAATTCCATGTCCACACCTTCTTTCTTTTTTTATAAGTCAGCTTCAAGGCCCGGAAGCCTCTTAGCCGCCACTCGGCTGTTGTCGGATAAACCTTTAATCCGCTGTTCGAGCTTTGCAACGTCGTCTCTCATGCCGGTAACGAGGGCTTTCTTTTCCTCCTTTGAGCCGTCGATCAGATTGTCCAGCAGATATTCAACGTGCGTTTTCCTTTGCAGGGCTTCTACGAACAGGGGATGCCATTCGTCATCCGGGCTTTGCGGGGCGTACTGGATTTCCCAATCTTGCAGGAGATGGAAGTAATCAGCCAGCACCCGGAAAGTGTGCTGTTCTTCCTGCCGGTACTTCAATTCCTCGCTGATTGACGGTTTTGCCCTGACCGGCGCTTGGTTTCGTGTATTGCGCCCGTTGTACTCATAACTGACCCCGAAATCCGCAGCCAGCTTCAGAGCCGCCTTTGTCTTATCGAGGTCAAAGAGCCGGGAAACGAAGTCGATCACATCGCCGTCAGCCCCGCACCCAAAACAATGGAAGCGTTTGTCCACTTTCATGCTGGGATTTTTGTCGTCATGGAACGGGCAGACCGCCATACCGCTCCTGTTGACCTTGATGCCGTAAAACTCTGCCGCCTCCCGTGTGGTGACGGCTTGCTTTACCGCCTCAAATACATTTATGGTTATCACCCCTTTCCCGGAAACGGAAAGCACCCGGAAGTCCATGTAGGTCTCCGGGCGCATCTGCCGCCTCTGATTTTGTTTTCGTCCATCCGGCAATACCGGGGAAGCATCGCCACGCACTAAGGCGGCACACCCCTGAGCCGGATACTGAACTTCATCATGCTGTCAGCCTCCTTTAACTGAGATTTTGTTGTCCGCTTGCCTTATCGCTCCGGCTCGTCGTCCAGCGCAGGACGCCGTGTAGAAACCGGCTCCATGCAGTAGGGACATTCATCATACACACAGGTTTTTGTCTTCCAGCCCGGACGGTGGAAGCGGCATGACCGGCACTCAGGGAGAATGCCATCCGCACCGCTGTCGTAGTGGTCAGAGCCGGGTGTTTCCTGCATGAGAGCTTCAAAGACTTGCAGCTTGCCCGACGTGAAATAGCCTATATCCATCACCCCTTTCCTCGTTTTTTCCTCCTGCCGGTGCAATTTCCGGCATTTGGGCAAACAAAAAAAGCGGGTCCGTTCCGTACTCCGATGTGGAGAACGAAACGAACCCGCTTCAATGTTTCTGTAAATATTTAGTTTGTACCCCGGAGGGTGTGCAGCACTCCGAGCGCCAGCCCGAAGATCAGGGCGAAGCCGCCGATCAGCCCGCCGATTATGGCATCGAGGGTGACCACGCCGACCGTGCCGGAAATCCCATACCCGTGGGGGACGAGCCAAAGGCTCATTCTGCGGAAACCGAAAGGCAAGCCTACCAGAATCCATAAGAGAAGATAATTGCATGAGCCGTCTGTCATGTAGACCGGGCTGAAAAGAGCCGCGAAACAGACAGCCGCCGCGAGGGGGAGAAGGACCTCCCGAAGAAAGGTCTTCATATCCTCACCACAAGGCCGCGCAGATCGTGGACTTTAATCCCGACCAGATACCAGTCCTCGCCCATTTCAATCCGGGTAGGAATCCACTTGCCGCCCAGCTTCACGTCGAAGCATTGTCCACAGTGAAGACCGCCGAGATAATCCCTGAGATCAAACCTGATGTCGTACCGCTCCATGCGGCTATCGTAAACCAGTGCGCCCTGCTGTTTTGTTCTTGCCATCCTGATACCTCCATATAATCGTCGTCAAGGTTGTTCTGCTTCCTGCCCCCGCATTTCCTCCTTCCGGCGAGGGCGCGTCTATCTGCTGTTTTTCTGTCCCTTTTTTCAGGTCAAAAAAGAAAGGACTAAGCCAGAAGCCTCGTGTTTTCAAGGTCTTTCTGATTTAGTCCTATTATGGCACAACAATC